>Ga0307991_1002679_pt1 | contig 11922 bp, 9 predicted proteins | sample EllFjometagen131_FD_203146 | JGI IMG/M metagenome (GOLD analysis project Ga0307991, IMG submission 203146) | Marine microbial communities from Ellis Fjord, Antarctic Ocean - #131 | ecosystem: Environmental > Aquatic > Marine > Unclassified | place: Southern Ocean | collected 2014-10-08 | reverse complement strand
CAGTCATTTAGTTGTTATTTCGTTCACAAAGGTATTTAATTTATCCAAAAGGAGATAAAAACCATTGTATTTAACAGAATTTTACATTTTAGTAATAACAAATTCTGTCCTTCTATTTTGTGCGCGTCCTTCTTCAGTTGAATTATCTGCAATCGGCTTATCAAAGCCTAATCCATTATAAATTAATCTGTTTGCATCAATATCATGCTCAATTAAGAAATAATAAACTGCTTTGGCACGTTGATTTGAAAGCTCATAATTGTACTCTGCACTTCCTGTGTTATCGGTATGTCCGTGAATTGCAATGTGTATTTTAGGATTTTCATTTAAAAATGAAAGGAGTTTTTTAAGTTCAATTTCGGAAGCTTTTTTTAGCGTATATTTATCGGTTTCGAAGAAAATATTTTTTAGAATCACATTTTTACCAATCGCAATTGTCTGCAGGGGAATATTTTTTAAAAAGGGTTCGTTTGTTGAATATTCATCTTTTAACAAAAATTGATCAGAATAAAACAAATAGCTTTGTTTACTTACATTTAGCAAATAATTTTCCCCCAAACTTAAGGTTAACAAAAAATCTCCATTTTCCACATCCGATACAGAATAATTGAGTCGGTTTCCAGTTTCCAGGTCGATAAGTTCAAATTGTGCACTCAGCGGTTTCTTTGTCTCTGCATCATAAATAACTCCTTTCAGATAAGTCACTTTTTCGGGCCGAATATTTTCTGCTAATTGAAAAGAATAGATATCCAGCTCTCCAAATCCTTCCGGACGGTTGGATGCAAAATAAGCTAATTTTCCATCAGGTGAAACAAGAATAGTACTTTCATCTTTGTGCGTATTGATTGGATAACCTAGATTTACAGGACTTCCCCAATCTTTTTTCTCGGCATCCCATTTCGATAGATACAAATCGGTGCCTCCCATTCCAATATGACCATTGGAGGAGAAATAAAGTGTTTGATTGTCAGGATGTATAAAAACGGCTTGCTCATCTTTTTCTGTATTGATAACTGAACTCAATTTAACAGGCGTATCCCAATAGCCATTCTCATCTAAATCAGCACGATAGATATCCGAATGACCCAGGGATTTTTTCGGGGCTCTGATAAAATAAAGGTGTTTGCCATCGGCAGAAAGCGAAGCTTGACTTTCCCAGTTGGAAGTATTTACAGGCGATCCCATATTGTGTGCTTTGCTCCAGTGATTTCCTGTTTTCCGGGCGATAAATAAATCGCAACTTCCATACCCTTTTCTATTATTTCCATAGTCGCCATAATACTCACAGGCAGTAAATACGAGGGTTTTTCCATCGGCTGACAGCGAAGCGGCTCCTTCATTATAGGGTGTATTTAGCTCATCAATTGGACGATTCCCCCCCCAAATGCTGTCAATACGAATAGCTTCAAAAAAATCTTCCTGATGACTTTTATTTGCATTTTCAAGTTTTCGTGTGAAAAGGAATAACTCGTTATCTATAGTCAAGCTAGGAAAATATTCTGAATTTTTAGAATTGATATTTTCACCGAGATTAATTGGTTCAAAAGCAAGTGGTTTTTTGATGGCGTCTAATGCAAAAAGGCAATTATTTAGTTGAAAATAAGCATTTTTCTTAAGTTCAGAAGAGATGTTTGAAAAACTTAGAAATTTTTGGTAGGTTAGTTTTGCTTCTTCGTAAAACCCTTCATTTAAATAGAGTTTAGCCAAAAAATAATGCTCATTTGGAAATAGATCCGGATTGATGGAAATCCCTGTTTTGTAAAAAGCAATGGCATCTTGTGGATAGCCTAAATCAGTTTTTATTTCAGCGATTAGAAAATAGGCTTCCTGAAAATGATCATCAGCTTTTAAGGCTTTTTCGAGAAGTAGATAGGCTTGGATATTATTTTCAAGAGTATATTCCGCTAGGGCTTTATTGTAAAATTTATCTGCTTTTTTCGATTGAGTATGCAGTTTTTGTGCCTGCATATAAAAGGGCAGAAAAACAAGGCTAATAACTAACAGAAATGAGCGTAATAATATCATTCTTTTTACACAAAGATATGCTTTTCAGTTTTGATTTTAAAGAATGATTATTTCAAATTTTTTAAAAATGCTATCAATTTCTGACTTGCCAATCCGCGGTGACTAATCTTGTTTTTTTCTTTCAATGGCATTTCTGAAAAAGTTCGTGAAAAGCCAAGTGGCTGAAAAATAGGATCGTATCCAAAGCCTTTTGTCCCCTGACTTGCTTTTTCTGTGATTACACCTTCAACTACCCCTTCAAAATGGTATTCTTTTGCATCGATAATGAGAGCAATTACAGTTTTAAAACGTGCCGTTCTAATCTTTTTTCCTTGCATTTCGGCCAGCACTTTTTTTACATTGTCTTCAAAAGTGCAATTTTCGCCAGCGTAGCGGGCCGAAAAGACACCGGGCCGACCATCTAAAGCATCAATTTCCAATCCGGTATCATCAGCAAAGCAATTGTAATTAAATCGATTATAAACAAATCGTGCTTTTTCAAAAGCATTGTCTATCAGTGTATTATGAGGTTCTTCAATCTCTTCAAAGCATTGAATATCAGCCAAACTGAGAATTTCGAAATGAGTTTGAATTAAAGGAGCAACTTCTTCAATCTTGTGTTTATTGTTGGTAGCAAAAACAAGTTTTTTCATAAAGATTTTAATATTCACTAATCACTATTCATCGAAGTGCTTCTTCAATAATCATACTGTAAAATTCTTTTGGTGAATAGCCCATTACCTGAATTTGTTGAGGGATTATGCTGGTATCAGACATTCCTGGTATGGTATTTACTTCCAGAAACCAAATTTCGTCTTCGTTTGCAATATAATCGAAACGAACCATTCCTTTGCAATTTAAAATGCGATACAATTTGGTTGATGTTTCCTGAATTTTCCTTTTTAATTCATCCGGAATATCCGCAGGTGTTATTTCATCGGCAAAAGCCTTGTTGTATTTAGCATCAAAATCAAAAAATTCTTTTTTGGAGATAATTTCCGTAACAGGAAAACGCATGATCTCACCTTCGAATTCAAAAGCTCCGCACGTCAATTCACGTCCTTTGATATATTCTTCAACCAGCACTTCATCATCTTCTGCAAATGCTTTTTCAAGTGCTAAAGGAAGCTCATTGGCTAGACTGACTTTCGACATTCCCACACTCGATCCACCCTGATTGGGTTTTACAAAAACAGGTAAATGAATATGTTGAAGCAAAGTTTCCTGATCGCAGAGGTGTTTTTTAAATAAATGCACGCTTTTAGAAACCGCTATGCCAGTGCTACTGACAATATGGTTGCAGTATGCTTTGTTAAAAGTGATGGCAGAAGTAATTGCATTGCTTGAAGTATATGGTAAGCCAATCATATCGAAATAACCCTGAAGTTTACCATTTTCTCCTGGGCTACCGTGTATTAGATTAAAAATAAGGTCGAAAACAATTTTTTTATTTGCGATATTCAAACTAAAATCGTTTTTATCTACCTGTATTTCACCTAGTTCCGGGTGTTTATAAGTCCAGTTTCGACCTTTAATTACTACCAGATACAGATCGTATTTAGAGGGATCTATTTGAGCAGAAACCATCGTTGCACTTTGTATACTGATAGAATATTCTCCTGAGTCACCTCCGGCAATAAGGGCAATTTTTTTCTTCATATTATTCTTAATTCTGCTACAATACTAGTGAAAATAAGGTTTGAAAAAGTGGCTAGATAAAAGTTTTTTTACAAAATTAATGTCGAAAACCTATCCTAAACTATTAAGCTTATTCACTATCTTTGCCGATTGTACAATATTAGGTCTTAAAAAGAGTTTTTAATTAACCTGGCAAATGATTAGCTATGAGTTTCAGACGTTTTATAATTAGTAAAACCTTTTTTATACATTTAGGAATTATCTTTGGATTTACATTGGTTTTGATTTTTTTTATTGCCAAAAGCCTTGATTCCTATACCGAACTAGGGGAATATATTTTGGTGCCTCCTCTGCAAGCAATGAATGGAGATAGTTTGGTATTAAATTCTGATAAGAATTTTCTTCAGTATGTTATTATCGATTCAATTTTTGATTCAAAATCTATTCCAGGTGCTGTTTCTCAGCAATACCCAACAGTCGGAGCCAAAGTAAAAAAAGGCCGCAAAATTTATTTAACTATTGTCACAAAAGGCAGGGAGTATATTCCAATGCCAAATCTTGTTGATTTGAGTATTCGGAGGGCAATTGATGTAATTAGTCAAACACGTTTAACTGTTAATCAGTTGATATATGTTGAAAATTTTGCTCGAAATGCTGTTCTTGCCCAATTAATCAGGCAAGATACGATAGCTGCTGATTCGATGGTTCTTATTGGCACTCCAATTAATCTTGTGGTTGGAAACGGACATAGTTCAGGTGGAGTTTTTCTGCCATTATTGATTGGCAAAACAGCTGATGAAGCCAAAGAACTTATTCTTAAATCGAGTTTGAATTTTGGAGGTGCAGATACTTTATTTGGTAGTTCCAAAACAGATTTGAAAGTGTATGAGCAATTTCCGGCGTATAATTCCGAGGATGCTGTTTTTTTAGGTGATCCGATGCGTATTTCTTTGCGCTCAGCAATAGGCTTTGATTTTGATTCATTGATTTATCATATTATGAATGATACACTCGAAATGGACACAATTATGAATGACGATAATTTTTTAAACCCTGATATTGAACAATTTTAGCTTGATGATGAGATTTATATGGTTTGCGTTTTTCTTTACAGGAGTGGTTCTAGAACTTCATGCGCAGGAGCAATTGGTGGATTTAAATCAAAATTTAGCTCTGCAAAAACACGCTATCACCTATAAATCAAGTACAGAAGAAGCTATTTCCTTACCTTTTTTCGATGATTTCAAACAAAGCGATTTGACTCCGAATCCTTTAAAATGGGCTGATAATAAGGCATTTATTAATACTGGGTTTCAAAAATTCCCTGCAAATATAGGTGTTGCTACCTTGGATGCTTTAAATGAAGAAGGTAATATATATGAACATGCCAATAGCTTTGGTTTTATTGCCGATTATTTAACTTCTAACGCCATTCGTTTGGATAGTCTGAATGCCGAACAGCGAGCAATTGTTCCTGCCGATTCCGTTTATTTGAGTTTCTATTATCAACCACAGGGAAAAGGAAATGCTCCGGAAGCCGGTGATTCTTTAGTGCTCGAATTTTATTCTGGTCGCGATCAGATTTGGTATCCTATCTGGTCAGACAGTGGAATGCCTTTGGATAGTTTTTACCTTATAAATCAGACCTATTGCAAGCAAATACTAATTCCAATTACCGACGATGCCCGCTTTTTTCATCCTGATTTCCGTTTTCGATTTTATAATTATGCAAGCCTGGCCAGTACGATACAAACTTCCTGGCAAAGCAATGCCGATCAGTGGAATATCGATTATGTAAAACTGGATATCAATCGCAATCGCAACGATATTTATTCTAAGGATTTAGTATTTGTGAGTCCACCGCCTTCTTTTTTAAAGAATTATCGTGCAATGCCATACAATCAATATAAGAATGATCCTACAAATTCAATGGCTGATAGCTTACATTCCATTTACATTTCCAATCTAAATGCCATACCTTATACGGCAGAATATCAATACACTATATCGGATCAGTTGCTTCAGGATTCAATTTATTTATCAGGTGCTGCGAATATTAATCCTTTTATTTTTGATGGACATTCTGTTTTTCCTCGTTTTGCAGATCCAGAAGTGATTTCATTTTTCAGTTTGTATGAAAAAAATCAGATGGAGTATACGATTACGCATATTGTGAAAACGCTGGATTTAAAAAACAACATTACGGTAGGAGATACGCTCATTCAAAAGCAGCTATTTGCCGATTATTTTGCCTACGACGATGCTTCCTCTGAAGCCGGATATGGATTGAGTGGTGCCGGAAACAGTGCTGCATTGCGTTTTAAAGTAAATACACCTGATACACTCACGCAAGTTCAAATTTATTTTAATCCAACAGTTGTTGGAAATGAAGACAATTTTTATTTGACTGTTTGGGAAAGTATTGATCCTGAGGTAATTTTATATGAAAAATTGGTTCAGGCTTTGCAAAGCGATAATGAATCAGGATTTATTAGTTATGATTTGAATGAATTGGTGCTAGTAAGCAACGAATTTTTTGTTGGATTTACACAAACGACTGAAAACAATTTGAATGTTGGTTTTGATTTATCATATTCTCCAAAAGAAAGTTTATTTTTCGATGCCGGAGATGGATGGAATCAAAGCATATTTGAAGGATCCTTAATGATCAGACCTGTCTTTACTCACTCAAATATACCCATTAATCCACCATCATCTCTTGCCCAAGAAGTTCATATCTATCCAAATCCGCTAACAGCGGGCAATTTGAATATTGAAATTGATAATGATCAGGATTATATAGCAAAAATTTATAATTTATTGGGTAAAATGATCTATTCCACTCAATTTCAAGAGCAAATAAACCTGGATTTTCTTACTGAAGGCGTCTATCTGTTACGTTTCGAAAATCAAAAGTCAGGTGAGGTAAAAAATCAAAAATTAATAATTAGAAAATAGTGGCAAATTTGGAAGAGGATATAGAATTGCAAGATAGTGAAGCTGAAATGTTTGAACATTTTCGTTTTGAAGTGGACCAAGGTCAATCGGCTTTGCGGATAGATAAATACCTGATGCACAGGATAGAAAATGCCACGCGAAATAAAATTCAGCAGGCAGCAAAAGCAGAAAATATCCTGGTAAACAATGCTCCTGTAAAGTCCAATTATAAAGTTAAACCCAGAGATATTATTTCCTTGGTTTTTTCGGAACCACCTCGCGATACAAAAATATTTGCAGAGGAAATTCCAATAAAAATTCTGTATGAAGATGATGATCTGTTAGTTATAGATAAACAAGCAGGTTTAGTTGTTCATCCTGGACATGGAAATTATACTGGAACTTTGCTTCATGGATTAAAATATCATTTTCAACAAAGTGGATCTGGCGATATTGAGCCTCTTTTAGCGCATCGAATTGATAAAGATACTTCTGGCGTTTTGGTAATTGCAAAAGATGAGACCATTTTGGCTCGATTGGCCAAGCAGTTTTTCGATCACAGCATAGAGCGTAAATACCATGCATTGGTATGGGGCAATTTTGATGAAGAGAATGGAACGGTTACTGGTCATCTGGCACGCAATCCAAAGAATAGATTACAGATGTCTGTTTTCCCGGATGGTGAATTAGGGAAGCATGCAGTAACTCACTATCGCCTACTAGAACGATTTGGCTATGTTAGCCTTATTGAATGTCAACTGGAGACAGGCAGGACACATCAAATTCGTGCGCACATGAAACATATTGGCCATCCTGTTTTTAACGATGCGCGCTATGGTGGAGATGGAATTTTAAAAGGAACTACTTTTACTAAATATAAGCAGTTTGTTAAGAATTGTTTTGAGATAATTCCACGACAAGCATTGCATGCCAGAAGCTTGCAATTTGTTCACCCGCGCAGTGGTGAGACCCTCTATTTTGAGTCGGCCTTACCTTCTGATCTTGCTGCAGTTCTTGAAAAGTGGCGTAATTACAGTATTCATCAACAATTGGATGGTTAAACAGGTGGCATTTGTGTTTAAGGTTTAATTCTCTTGTCAATATATCTTGAATTTATTATCCTTAAAGTTCCCATATAGTCCATCTTAAATTGAAGCAAATCGCCCACTTTATAATTTTTCCTGTTTAATCCTAAATCAATGACCAACATATCTGAACTGGCACCGACAAAGCTTATTTCTTTATCATAAGGTACGAGGTGTGTTTCATCCACATCCAATAATCCGATGTCGATGATTGCCCGAACGGATGTTTTTCCCGGTTGAGTTTCTTCAAATTCAAAAGCATGTCCTTCTACATTTGTACCCATTTCACCCATTGGAATAGATGGTTTTTCAATTAATTCAATGATTTCCGAATAGAGAGAAAACACATCTGCCTTCATCTTCTTTAAAGGCGTATTGTTATAGACATCGGTACCTAAAAACAAGGTCTCACCAACTCTGAAATGATTAATTCCAATGGGCAGGAGGCGTTGAAAAATTAGAGGAATAGTAACTGAGGAACCCCCTGAAACATAGGGAATTTGCCTGTTAAATTTTGCTTCAATCAGTTGCTCATATAAACTTAATTGTATTAGTTTATCGTGATTTGGAAGCACACCATATAAACAGGATAAATTTGCTCCAAGTCCTACAACTTCAATATTTTCGAGTTTAAATACTGTTTCGTAAAATGCCATTAGATCTTCGCGCATAATTCCTTCTCTGAGCTCTCCCAGCTCAATCATAATAATTATTTTATGCTTTTTGTTCTGTTTTTGTGCTTCTTCCGAAAGTAGTTTAATTGTTTCTATTTCCGTATTCATGCTAATATCAGCATACTTTACAATACTTGCAATAGCACGTTTGGCAGGAGGTTTTATGTAAATGGTTTGGATGTTGGGATTAATGCTTTTGATTGCTTTTAAATTCGAAACACGCGAGTCGCAAACTTGCTTCAGATCGAGTTTAAGTAATTCCGTTAAAAAAGTTTTATTTCCACTTAGCATTTTTGAAACAACAGACCACTGTATGTTTTTCTTCGTGAAGAGATTATTTAAAAAGTCAAAATTTGATTTTAACTTTTTCACATCTAAGGTTACATAGGCCATAATTATTGTTTTTTAATGATTTTACGTTTTATAAATTCCGATAAATGAGCTAATACCTCATAATTGAGTTGATCGCTTATATCGCTAAAAGCACTTACTTTAATTTCCAAATTGTCTTGCTTGCCAATAATTATTACTTCATCACCAACTTTGGCAAGTGGGACATTGGATATATCTGCTATAATCATATTCATATTTACCACTCCTATGACACTGCACCTTTGTCCCTGAATAAGTACTCTGCCTTTATTGCTCAAAGAACGGCTATAACCAGATGCATACCCAATAGGAATTAATGCAGTTAAAATATCGGTTTGAGCCAAATATGAAATTCCATAGCTAACAAATTCACCACATTTAACTTCTTTAATCGACATGATTTGGCTTTCCCAACTTAGTATACGTTTCAAAGGATCGGTTTTGTCAGGTTTATTATTAATATACTGAATAAAAACTTCAATGCTTGACCAAAAACCATAGAGCATAATTCCAATTCTCACTAAATCCATTCGTGCTTTTGGATAAATGATTGATGCGGCCGAATTAGCGACATGTCTATAGTCGGGATTGATGTTATTTGCTTCTAGAACAGTTAACATTTTTTGATATTTCTTTAGCTGTTTCTGTATTCTTGGATGATTTGAAATACTCTCCGCTCCGGCAAGATGTGAGCAAAATCCTACTACATTTATATATTGTTCATTCTCTTTTATGATGGAAATAACTGTATTTAATACATCTGTATTTATACCTGACCGATTCATTCCGGTTTCGGCTTCAATGTGAATATTTGCTTTGAGGTTAAGTTTTTTTGCCCATTTAAGTGCGATTTCCAATCGTTCGATGTTAAAGATGAAAAATTCGATTCCTTTTTCAAGTATATCTGCCATATTTTCATCAGAAATCCAGCCCATTATCATTATTGTTTGGGATTCTGAAAGGCTGTGATAAACTCTAATCGCTTCGCTATAGCTAAAAACCGAATAATGATTTATTCCATGTTTTTCGAAAAGAGGAACTATTTGTTCAATGCCATGGCCGTAGGCATTGGCTTTCACCACTGCAGAAATTAGGACTTTCTTCCCCATTTTCTTTTTCAAAAAAGCCACATTATTCTGCAGCGATTTTTCATCTATGGATATGATGGAACTATCGCTCATTTTTTAAATTGATTTTCTCATAAATACTATAAAAAGTGTTTATCCCGGTCTCAATTATTTCATCTGGGAAATCGTAATCCGGATTGTGTAGAGGTGGCTGCATTATTCCTGCCCCCAAACCAAATAAACAAGATTTGTACTGTTGTGAATAATACCCAAAATCTTCCGACCATTTAAAAGGTTTTTCAAGGTATTCGATTTCCAAATTGTTTTGTTTTGCCGATTGTTCAACAAAACTCACACACTCATCATTATTCACACTTGCAGGAAATTCTTCAGAATAAGAAATCTCACATTTTAAATTTTCAGCTTTCGAAATTTCTTTGATTATTTTTTCGGAATAAGAAGTTAATACTTCCATGTCTTCATTTTCAAAAGAGCGCAGAGTGACTCTTATTTCGGCGTATCCGGGCGATGTGCCAAAGGATATTTCACCTAATCGAATATGAATGATGGTGAGTAATGTCAAGTCATTGAACAAGCTTTTATTTTCTATTAATACATTAAGCTGACTTATTATCTTGGAAATAGCATTTGAAGGGCTGATGCCGTTTTCGGGTTCGGCGGCATGAGCTGTTTTGCCAAAAAGTTTAATGATCATCCCTTTTGATGCAGCAGAAAAACTACCGCGTTTCATCACAATATTGTGTTTTTCTATTCCCGGAATATTATGAAGAGCAAAAATATAATCTGGTTCAATTCTTTTAAATGCGGGATCCTCAACCATATCTTTTGCTCCTTGCTCCACTTCCTCGGCAGGTTGAAATAGTAAAACTACTTTTCCATATTTTGGAGGTTCATTTGATATTTTTTGAGCCAAACCGGCTAAAATTGCCATATGACCATCGTGTCCACAAACATGAGAAACACTTTGATTAATAGATGAATACGTAAGAGAGGATTGCTCAGCAATTGGCAAAGCGTCTAATTCGGACCTGAACATAAGCGTTTTCCCGGCTTCCTTTCCTTTAAAAACAAAAGCTTTACCAGTTTTACTCAGATTAATAATTTCATCAGGCAAAAGCTTCGAAATGAAATATACGATCCTCTCCGAAGTTTTGTATTCATTATTTGAAACCTCAGGATTTCGATGAATTTCGTGTCTCAGTTCAATAATTTCCCTTATCATCTCACTGCTTTTTTAGTCAAGAAAGTTACAAATAAATAAACAAATGCCGAAGCAGTTATCCCAAAGATATTTGCATCCAGGTCAAAAGGTAATTTCAAATTTGATACAATCAAAGCTACGGTTGTTGTTCCGCCAATTACCATTGATAACATTGCTGCAAGTGAATTGGGCCTTTTTCCGTATAAGGCAACCAAAATTGGAATAAATAAACCGGAAACCATAAAGGCATAGGAATAGAGCATTAGTTCAAGAACATTGGTCATATAGGATGCCAGTAATAAGGCCAATACGCCAATACTTAAAGTAATTATTTGTGAATATTTTAATTGAGATTTTCTGTCTTGTTTAAAACGAAAAAGCTTACTTAAAATATCGGTTTGTACATTTCCTGAAGCGGCCATCAGGCAACTATCTGCGGTGGAAAGTATAGCTGAAAAATAGGCCGATAACATAAGTCCCATTATTCCGGCAGGCAATACGGTATTTAATAAAACAGGTAATCCCATTTCTGGATCTATTCCAGTACTTAACGAATATCCAAGATCTGCAAACATTCCATTTTCAAATGCAACCCGCGAAAATAAACCGAGTGTAACGCCCATAAAGGCCATCATTGGCCATTCGAACAAGCCAGCAATAAACCAGGCTTTCTTTGCTTGTTTTTCGCTTTTTGAGGCATACATGCGTTGATATAGAGTCATGCCAACAAACCAAATTGGAATGATAGTAATTCCCCAGTTAACCAATTGTTGCCAACGAATATTGTTCAACGAAAGGAATTCAGGTCCAAGGGTTGCTTTTATTGTATCGATTCCTCCAATAGCATAATATGAAATGGGAATCCCGATAAACACAAGACCCGACATTAGAATGATCCATTGTATTGTATCTGTGTATATAAC
>Ga0307991_1002678_pt1 | contig 11924 bp, 9 predicted proteins | sample EllFjometagen131_FD_203146 | JGI IMG/M metagenome (GOLD analysis project Ga0307991, IMG submission 203146) | Marine microbial communities from Ellis Fjord, Antarctic Ocean - #131 | ecosystem: Environmental > Aquatic > Marine > Unclassified | place: Southern Ocean | collected 2014-10-08 | reverse complement strand
CTGTTCTTTTTTTTCCAGAATGCCTTTTTCTACGAGGCATTCCAGAAAGAAATCTTTAATTTCCTGAATGTGAATACCCAGTTTCCAGACCCAGTATTTTGCTGATTCAGTTTCATTCTGATCAACAATCATATTAAGGGCATCATCAAACATTTTGATCTTGCAGTGAGATTTATCAATCACCTGTACTTGTTGTTCGTCTGCTTTTATTTTTCCCAGAAGTGAAAGTTCCATCAATACAGCACCTGCAAGTCCAAATTCCAGTCCCATAAATGGCTGATTGCAGGCGACACCTTTTTCGTCATCTAAGGCAAGCAGGAGAAATTCTTCAGCGATTGTCAGTTTTACGTCATTCATAATAACCCCTTTCATTTTAGATTACAATTGTAAAAGCCGCTCCTTCAGTTTCGTTAGCGGCTGTTAATAGACCGTTCATGTTTTTTTCAACTACGATTTTGCACATATAGAGGCTCAGACCTTTACCCGCACTTTTGAAGCGTGATGTTACGTAAGGTTCAAAGATATGATCAAAGATTGAGCTGTCAATACCACCTGCATTATCAGATATCTTCACTAATGATCTATCATTCTGATGATCAATGCTGATGATTATTTTTTTAGTTCCTGTCTTTCCGTTTAAGGCATCACGCGCATTATTTAAGATTTGCAAAACAACCTGAGCGTAATCATTTTTATAGCCTTTGATCGTGCTATTTTGTTTTTTTCTGATCTCAAATTCAATTTCGTCGCTTTCAAAAGTGGGTCCCAATAGCTTCTGACATTTCTCAATAACATCGATGACAGCAAAGTCTTGAAGTTCTTCCACTGGCTCAAAAAAGAAGCGTAGATCATCAATAGTTTCTGACATATCCTGAATGATGCTCATCGCTTGTGATGTTTGCTTTTGCACATATTCGAGATTAATCTCATCGGCAAATTCCATTTCCTGGATGAGTGCCATCACGGTATTTAAGGGCTGCCGCCATTGGTGTGAAATATTTGAAATAAGCTCTGCGATAGCAGAAAGGCGGGATTGCTGAATAATGATGTGATCTTTTTCGCGAATTTCTTCCACAGCTTTCACCACTTTAGTTTCCAGATCACGCCGGTAGCTTTCAAGCCTGATGAGTGATCTGTATGCACGCAGACCGGATGTCACCATCGTAAAGATTTTATCGGCAGTAAGTTCTGTTTTAGCTTTATAGTCATTAATATCATAATTAATTACTACTTCGCGTTCTGGTGCATGTCCAGGTTGACCTGTGCGCAGAATAATTCTCACAAAATAGTTATTTGCTTCTTCTCTGATTTGTTTTACCAGATCGAGTCCCGCAGTAGTGGTTTCCATAACCACATCCAGCAGCATCAGTGCAATATCAGAATTCTGTCCCATAATTTCATAAGCTTCCGCAGCTGAATATGCCGAGATTATCTGCACCGGAATTCCCTCAAATGTAAAATCATCCAGTGTGAGGTGTGTTACAGTGTGCACGTCTTCTTCGTCATCCACGACCAGAATTTTCCAGATCGTGATCTCATCAGCTGCAATGCTGTTATTCAATTTAAATGTGGAAGAATTATTATCAGAGGATTTCTCTGTTTCTTCTTCAAAAAATATCAATTCATCTTGATTTTCTTCTTTATAACTCACTCAAGCCTCCTCCAGTAAAGGGAAAATTCATCTTAAAATGTGCACCATCACCTGGTTTACTTTCCACAACAATATTTCCTAAAAGCTTCTGTGTTACAAGATTGTAGATTATGTGCATTCCCAAGCCGGTACCTGTCTGTTTATTAGTAGTAAAAAATGGATCAAATATTCTTTGCAGAGTATCTGAGTTCATTCCTTCACCTGTATCATAATATTCAATATTAAGGCGAGTCTCACTTGTACTGATTAGGAAGCCAATTTCGCCGCCATCGCTCTTTTTGAAGGCGTGTACCAGTGAATTGATAACCAGATTAGTGATGATCTGAGCAAATATTCCTGGAAATGAATTCCAGACGAGGAATTCATCGCAGCGGATATTAACATCTATCTTTTTGCCTTTAAATTTTGGTTCCAGACTCACCAGCACATCTTGTATGTAATTTCTGATCTTGAATTGCCGTTTTTCTTCGGTTGACTGGTCAACGCTGACTTTCTTAAAGCTTTTCACCAATTCACCTGTGCGCTGTGAATTACTCAAAATCAGATTTCCCGCCTTACCTGTATAATCCATAAATGATTCCAGATCGCTCTTTTTCATCTTATTAGTCTGGAATTTTTCCAATATAGCTTTTTGCCGGTCTGCCAGATTGGAAGCTGCTGTAATGATAATGCCCACAGGAGTATTGATCTCGTGTGCCACTCCCGTCACAAGACTACCAAGAGATGCCATTTTTTCTGATTCCACCAGTTGTTTCTGAGTCTTTTTTAATTCTGCCAGAGTTTCGGTAAGTTCTTCTTTTTGATGCGTGATAACCTCATTTTTGGCAGAAAGCACTTCCGCAGATTTCTTCTTACTGCGGTAACGATTATAAATGAACACTACCATGATCAGAACCACAATTGCCAGCACGATCATGTAATTGCGCTGCATTTCCTTGCGTCCGATCTCCAACTCTTTGATTTCATTATCTTTACGTAATAATATATTTTCCCGTTCTTTACGTTCTGTGTTATATTTAGTTTGCATTTCTGCAATCTGTTGTGCAGAAGTGGTAGCAAAAATGCTATCCCGCAGGCTTGATTCCACATTTTTATATTGTAATGCCAGTTCTGCATCACCTTTTGCCAGCGATAGCTCGCTAAGAGATGCATTGATCTCTGCTTTCAGTTCCAGCGAATGGAATTCTTCTGTGTATTCCAAAGCACGCTTGATAGCTGTTTCCGCCTGCTGGTAATCACCCATTTCCAGATAGATTATTCCCATATTATTGGTAAGATATGCCAGATATAGTCCGGCTCCAAGTGTTTCAAATATTTCCAGTGTTTGTCGATAATAATCGAGAGTCTTTTCATAATCCTGCTGAAAATAGTAGATATTGCCTATGTTACCTAAAACAGTAGCAACCCCAAAAACATCCTCCATACTGCGATATTCTGCCAGCGATTTTTCATAAAATTCCAATGCACGTTCATAATCTTCCATTTCTGAATACAAAGTACCCATATTACCATAAACAATGGCGATTTCCCTGTGGTTATTCATTTCCTGATGAACTTGCAGTGCCTGGCGATAATATTCCAGAGATAGTGCCGGATTCATCAATGATTGATAAACCCTGCCGATATATCCTTTAATGCTTGCCTCTAAAGTAGGTTTTTTAATTTTTTCCACTTCCTGCATGGCTTTCAAAAATAGGGATAGCGATTCCTCAAAAAGTCCGCGTTCCAGGTCAATTGTGCCTTGATTCATATAGCATTTTGTCAGTTCTTCAATAACTTCGGGTGTCATTTTAAGTGATTTGTAGATATTTTCTGATTCGATTAATTTCGCTTTTGCTTTATCTGCCCAGCCCAGTTTATGATATGCCAGTGCTATATTGGCACCGATAATACCCACACGCAGTTCGTCATTTTCAACCAGTTTCAGTGCTTCTTCAAAATTATTAATTGCCTGCCAGTATTCGTCTTGAGAAAGTTCAATCCGCCCTGCAATAGTAAGTGAACGTGATTCTCCCTGAATATAGCGAGCTTGCCTGGATAGTTTCAGTGCAAGACTGTCAGCTTCACGGCTTGCAATCACGTCTTCAGTCAGCAGCATCTTAGATAGTTCAAGCAATAAATCCACTTTTTCTCTACCCATCGCTTTCTGAATATCACGCTCAAGCTCGACTCTGGTTAAATTTGCCCAAACTGCAGTTCCCATTAGCAGCAGGCAAAGTAATAATAATACCTTACTCTTCATTTTCATATTATCGACAGCTTTATTTTAATCACCCTATTCTGTTAAGTTATTTTTTATTTAGCAGCATAAGGAAGAACAAAAATTAGATAATGAAATTGCTTTAAATTAGTATATTTATTTTGCAAACTGGAATTTTCAGCTGGAATTTCAATATAAAACTCAACCGAGTATGGCTAAGATACGAGAGGATGATATAATATCCATCATTTAAAAGATAGACTGAACTATTAACCTCTCGTAGCAAAGACGTCCTCGCTGTGATTTCAAGATTGTAATTAGATATAATTAACAACCGCCTTTTTTAAATATGTATTATCAAGAATAGATGCTAATGACTTAGCGGTGTTTCTCCTAATTCCCAGTTCAATGGGAAGATTCGGATCCTGATGTACTTCATTGATTTTTGTGCCTATAAGAAACTCTATATGGTCACTATCCATAATCAGTTGAGTAAGTTTTACAGCACCATTATTCTTTAGCATTTCCTGATGAGGACAATTATTTTCTAAGATTTCAAGCGTTTTTGCCAGTGTGATCATACCTTCTGTAACAAGAGTAATCCCCTTCATTTCTGAATAGCAGGGAATTTCAGGATCGATAGAACGGATATCCATATGCACATCTCTTTGAAGTTCTCTTGCCATAATTTTTGCTGTAGTTCCTCCACAGATAGCTGTTTTTCCCTGAAATACAGTAAGTCTTTGAGCCATTATTCCATCTTTTGATTGATCGATTGAAGCACCGGATACAATCAGAAGTTTTCTTGGTTTTCGAATGTACACAACCGCACATGTAATATCATCTTTGGCGGAATACTCAAAGTTTGTAAGTGCATGATCAACAATTCGGTAGCTCATTTTTCTTGCAGAAATACTGCTATCTTTGCTATAAAGAAATTTCAGATATTCCTTAATATTTTCAATACCCCAGCCAAAAGGGTATTTTGATGAACCCATGCCGGATTGAGAAACTCCGTCAGAAAAGAAAATAAGTCTGTCTCCCTCTATCATATCAAATTCTGAAACGGCCAGCTCATATCTTCGATTTTGTGCATTTGTACCAGCGATTATATGTTGTTTTACCTGTATGATCTCACTATTCCGCATAAGTATAAACTGAGGATTGTCATAATTAAGGATCATGCAATGACCTTGATAATCAATTTCAACGATAGTAAATGTTGAATAACTGATCTTAGTTTCTGTATCAACTGGCAGTGTGTCCATTATTGTTGAAGCGGCTTTAATTAAATCTCTATCTTTAACAGCATAATTGAGAGCCATGCTGGCTGTAAGAGTTGATAACACACTGGCTTTGATTCCGCTGCCCAAACCATCAGAAAGCACACTGATAATTCTGTTATCAGTGTCACTACGTCTGCTGATAAAGGTATCTCCACTGACTATCTGGCCCTCTTTATATTTTTGGGAATGACTCAATTCAGTAAAAAAATCAGAAATCAACATTTTCCAGTTCCTTATTATCGATTTTTACTTTCTGATAATCAGTTACTTTTATCACCGAATTTAGAGTACTTTCCAATTCAGCGGCATTCTCACCCAGAAGATATGCAACTTTTTGCACCATACTAAGGTTTTTACTGATTACCTGTCTTGCTTTGGTAATTGTTTGTTCTCTCATTACTGATGGTTCTGTAACATCCTGAATAATGCCACAGACAATGCATTTGGGTTCTATAGAAAATATTGAGACCTTAAGAATAGTTTCTTTATAAAATATTTCTTTATCTATGATATCATTTCCTGTAGTTATTACTCGTTCAAACAGATTAGAAAATGGTATCAACTTCGGAAGTATTACTCCAGCAAATCTCTGGTCTTCATCATAATAATAATCATTCAGACCCAATACAGATAGAAATTTGCCGTTTGCTTCCACTATTTTAAGATTTTCATCCACAATAACAGCTCCAGTTGGCATCCGATTAAACAAAGCATTTGCTTTCTTCTGAGCTCTTTTTCTGAGAAATGAGACACACATCCCTGTTTCCGCTTTTTTGGAAATTACTGCTTTTGCAAATTCTCGACAGGAATTGTATCCACAACTTCCACAATTTAACTGGTCTTCTGGCTGAACTTTGCCAATCGAATGAAATACTTGATTTATTTCTATTTCAGATGGCTCGGGATCCATGCTAATTAAATTATCATAACTCGTTTTTATATTTATCTCTGGATCTCGCTGGGTACTATGTATATGTTTTCTATTATGATTGATCAATTCGATTCTTTTTTGAAGATAAGATATCTTCCGTATTGCTCCTGGACCGTTTATACAGCCTCCTTCACAAGCCATTAACTCCAGGAATAAAGGCGCAGAAAGAGAGGATGGATTGAAATCCTGCAAAGCTTTGATAATATTCTCTATTCCGCTGATTGTAATTACATCCTGGTTTAGTAATTCAGGATTATTCTTTATTCCGGCTGACATTCCTCCATCAACAGGATACAATCTTCCTTCGTCTGCTGCGTTAGGAAAAAATGCCATTTCTCCTTTGGATTGCTTTTTCTTATCCTCTTTGAATAGCTTTTTAAGGTCAAGAAATGTAATACTTGCTTTTAATAGTTCCGGATTTTTATCTGCTTCTACTTTCTTTGCAATACACGGTCCAATGAATACTATCATTGCTTCAGAAGGTATCATGTTTCTAAGAATTCTGCAGTGTGCCAGTAATGGAGATTCTATAGGTAATATATATTTGCATAATTCACTGTATTTATTTGCCAGCAGGGATGTAACAACCGGACAGGCTGATGATATATAAAGCTGAGAATTATCTCTCAGTATTCTGATTGTCGCACTATTAACTTCTTCAGCTCCCAATGCCGTCTCTGATACAGCTTTAAATCCTGTATCTTTCAATTTTTCTACCATCATACTGTCAGAATAATCAGAAAATTCAGTTTTCCATGATGGTGCCAGACTCACATATACTTCTTTCCCATTGTCCAGCCATACTTGCACACGAGAAAGATCGTCTCTTATCCTTTTTGCTTTCACAGGACAGATTTCAACACAATGCCCGCAGTGAATGCATAACTCTGAAATGATAGAAGCATGATAGTTCTCAATTTTGATTGCTTTCACAGGACATTCACGGATGCATTTATAACAATCCTGACAATCATTAAATCGGGTAAATACAGGTAGATTCTGTGGATTCATTTTACTTTCCTAAGTGCTATTTTTTCCATAGGTATTTCTTTCAGGGATAATGTGGCTAATGCACTGTAGATTTTACCGCCAATAGTCACTATCTGTCCCTGAACACAATCACCATGGCATAACTCTCCCTTTAATTCTATATCATCTTCCCATCTTTTTTCAACAATTATTTTCTTAATAAAAGCCATCTCCTCTCTATTACCGCATGTAAAACAAATGCTTTCCATGCATACAGATATAGAACATTTTTTCATGTAATATCTCCCTGTTTTATTCGATATTAATATATCGATTAGGGCAGCTTTTTTGCTGGGGTTTATTCGTCAATACTTATTTATGCAAACTGGCACCCCCCAGAAGAAAGCGTAGCGTGAAATCGAACAGTCTCGTAAGATATAAGTTGCGTAATTGAAAAAATAGTTGACATTGAAGGCTATAGAATTAAAAGGCATCTTTCCCTCCTTGTGGAGGGTTTGATTTTTTATAAAGAAACTGGAGATAAATTATGGAAAAAATAGCAGTTATAGCTATCGGTGGAAATTCGTTGATCAAGCCAGGAGAACGCGGCACTATTGATGAACAATTTGCAGCAGTTCAGGAAACTGTGGAAAATATATATCAGATTATTGAGATGGGCTATAGAGTTGTGATAACCCATGGTAATGGACCGCAGGTTGGGAATATTCTGATCCAGGCGGAAGCCGGAAAAGAGCAGGTTCCCTCAATGCCATTGTATTATTGTGGTGCATTTACTCAGGGTGGCATGGGATTTATGATCCAGCAGGTGGCACGTAATCTATTTTTGCAGAAAGGGCATGTGCAGGATGTGGCAACGATTGTTACTCAGGTATTGGTAGATGAAGCTGATCAGGCTTTTGAGAATCCGAGCAAACCTATTGGACCATTTTATAAAACACTGGATGAATTGCAGCATCGCATAGATAATCATGGCTGGAGTGTGGTGGAAGACGCAGGACGCGGATATCGCAGAGTGGTGGCATCACCCAAGCCGGTAGATATTATTGAGAAAAAGGTAATAAAGACTTTGATAGATAATGGTGATCTGGTGATTGCGGTCGGCGGTGGCGGTATTCCTGTGATCAGTAAAGACAATGAATTGCAGGGCATTAGTGCTGTGATCGATAAAGATTTTGCTTCATCACTGCTTGCCACTGAAATCAAAGCAGATCTTTTCATTATATCAACGGGAGTAGAGAAAGCGGCGTTGAATTTTAAGTCTGAAAATCCAGTATGGCTTGATAACATAACAGTATCTGATTGCCGTAAATACATTGTAGATGGCGAATTTTCCCAAGGCAGTATGCTGCCAAAGATTGAAGCATCATTAGGATTTTTGCAGAATGGCGGTGAAAAGGTGATAATCACATCTCCAGACAAATTAGCAGCAGCAGTAAGAAATGAAACAGGGACGCATATAGTTAAATAACGTGAATCGTTCACTTCCGCTGAAGCTACAGAGGATCTTCGATGAGTCGTGAAACGTAAATCTTTATTCGTGAAAAGTGAATCGATATATTGTTAACTGAGTAAACTTTTAGTGAGCTCAGTTAACTTCTTTTTAGGGGAATAAAATGGTTTTCAACACTTTCGAGTGAAACCATTTTCGTGACGTCACGAAAATGGTAATTAGCCAATTAAACTGATAATCATACATCTTTAGGTATAACATTTTAACAAAACATCTCTTACTCATTTCAAAGCTTTGCTTGAAATGTGTATTTAGGTCAGCTCCGCTGACATCTGTCATTTATCTGGTAATGTGTAAAAAATAATATGGGTATTATCTGCATAGGATATTGCTGAAGACTGATCATGTTAATGCCTACGCTTTCAATAAAATACCATATTATCTCATTCTTTCATCGTAGATGATATCTATTTATAGAAATAATTGACGTAGTCCCCACCTCCTCTCCCAAAATCGGCGAAGCCGATTTTGGGAGAGGAGGTGTGAGAGACTGCATGATTTTCTACAAATAGATAAGCCCTACGGACTAATGGGAATATCAAGAATTATATTGAATAGAGTAATCGTCAATTATGGTTTCCAGCTTGAATACGCCTCTGATTCCATTGTCTGAGGTTTTATTATGATTTGGCTGCCTTCTGATAATTATCAGCGGAGCTGATGAAGAGACAGATTCCAAGCAGAGCTTTGAAATCAGAAAACTTTGGAGAACACCTTAATTTTTCAGGGGATAATCAGGTTTAGTTTTTCTTTTTGGATTTCTATTATGAGGTGTTTGGGGTCTTTTAATATTGGGATTTCACCATCGTAATATATTGGTAAATCAGTTTCTGAAAACACTTCGATTTTTTGGCAGCGGTGCAGGCTTACTTCCGGTTCTGCTTCATGAGTGCCTTCCAGAGCTTTGGGTAATACACGGAAAAGACGCATGAAGGTAACGTTTTCAGCGAGCATGATATCGAGGAAATTATCATCTACCAGTGCATTAGGCGTGAGCTGGAAACCACCACCCGCAAATCTGCCATTGCCCACAGCGAGCAGCAGGAACTTACCTCTAATTTCTTTTTTGTCATCTATTATCAGTCTTAATTTGAAGTTCTGGAACTTTAGCATAGCCATTAATACTGCCAGCATATAGCGTGGAAGTCCATTTAGCCATTTGATTTTATTGGCATATACGGCTGCTTGAGCATCAAAGCCTATGCCGAGAGAATTCAAAACGTAATGGTCTTCGATTTTTGCTACATTTGCCTGTATGATTTTGCCGGAATGGAGTTGTTTCAGGCATTTTTCCAGATTACTGCTGAGATTGAAATTGCGGCAGAAGTCATTGCCACCGCCTTCTGGGATGATGCCAAAGTTTACTTCTTTGTTTTTATTGGATTTCATTATGCCGGCTGCCACTTCATTTGCCGTGCCATCACCACCTACAGCAATTATAGTTTTAAAACCGCTGAGTGCAGCATCATAAGCGAGTTTGATGGCATGACCTGCATAACGGGTGAGCTCGATCTCAAAGTCATATTCATATTGGTTAAGCAGATTGATGAGGTCATTGATCTTTTTTCCGGTTTTGCCGTTGCCAGCTGTGGAATTGACAATAAAGAACCATTTATCCATAGAAAACTCCTGTTTATCTGAGCTTGAGACTGCTTAAATCCCTGATCTTTTGTGTGTCGATATCGGGTATTTCAGCATCTTTGATATTTGGTGCGATAAATGAAATATCGCCATTATAGATGAAATTATCTCGCCTTTTTATCAGGCAGGAACTGTGAATTTGCCGTGCTGCTGTGGTATTAATGAATTCTTCTGCATTATCAGGTCTGATACCGCCTGCAGGTAGTATTTCAATCTTATCACCGGCTTGTTTAATTAGATCTTTGATAATGTATCTGCCCTCATAAGCAGTCTTTTTGCAACCGCTTGTGAGAATTCTGGTGATGCCGAGATCTGTAAGTATATTCATATTTTCAAAATAATTTGGCATCAGGTCAAAGGCACGATGAAATACTGTCTCGCGTTGGGCAGCGAGTTTAACCATGATAGCTGTTCTTGTGCGGTCAATATTGCCATCTTGATCTATGAAACCAAATGCTATACCTGCAATGCCAATTTCGAGGAGAGCTTCTGTTTCTCTTTGCATTTGCAAAAATTCATATTTAGAATAAGTGAAATACCCTGCGCGAGGTCTGATCATGGCAATTAGTGGCAGATTGGTATGAGACTTGAGCAGTTTTACAAGCGATGTGGAAGCTGTGAGCCCTCCAAGTGCGAGTGCACTATTTACTTCCAGGCGATCTGCGCCTGCTTTTGCTGCTGCAATTCCTGTTTCCAGGCTTTCAATACATATTTCAAGAGTTTGCAATTTTATCATTATTTTTTTTCTTTTCCGGTAAACTTGCAAGTATGGCACCAGCAAGAATGAGCGCGCAGCCAATAAGCATTCTTTGCGAAAAGTATTCTTTGAGAAGCAGATAACCGCCGAGTCCTGCAAATGCACCTTCGAGGCTGAGAATTATTGCGGCATCAGCAGCAGGTGCTTTGCGCTGGGCAAATATCTGAAGTGTGTAAGCAACTCCGGTTGAAAGCACACCTCCATAAATAATAGGGATTATGCTTTGCTGCCATTCACCAAAGGCTGCTTTTTCCTGAAAAAACCATACAGGTATGCTCAAAACACCTACAACGAGATATTGCAGGAATGCGAGTTTCATAGGCGCAAACTTACGACCGTAAAAACCGATCATGCGTACATGCACAGCAAAAACGAAAGCGCAGAGCAATACGAGTGTGTCGCCAAGTTCAATGGTAGCACCATCTGTCATGCTAAGCAGATATAGCCCGATTACTGCTGTGGTTACGCCCAGCCAGGTGCGTAAACCAGAAGTCTCGCCACCCATAGTTCCCAAAATCGGGACGAATATCACATATAAACCCGTGATGAAACCTGCTTTGCCGGCTGTGGTATATACCATGCCGACCTGTTGCAGACTTGCAGCAATAAATAATACTGCACCCATCATAAATCCGGTTTTTAGTTCCAGTTTAGTAAACTTTAAGCCTGAAAACGGTAATACCACAAGTGCACCAAGCATAAAGCGTGAACCATTAAAAAAGAAGGGTGTGACGTGCTGCATACCTTGACGCTGAGCAACGAAGGCAAATCCCCAGATCGCAGCAGCGAGCAAAAGCATCAAGTCCGACTTTATTTTTTCTTTACCATGAATACCGATTTTTATCATCAGGGATAAATATTATTTTCCCCCATGAAAGTCAAGCATCATGGTGAAGTCGTGAATCATGAAAAGTTGAAGATGCGAAGAGAAGATTGCGAACCTCGGATTTCAAAGATA
>Ga0307991_1002677_pt1 | contig 11928 bp, 10 predicted proteins | sample EllFjometagen131_FD_203146 | JGI IMG/M metagenome (GOLD analysis project Ga0307991, IMG submission 203146) | Marine microbial communities from Ellis Fjord, Antarctic Ocean - #131 | ecosystem: Environmental > Aquatic > Marine > Unclassified | place: Southern Ocean | collected 2014-10-08 | reverse complement strand
AAGAAATATATATGCAGTCACAACTAATCCAGCCTGAAACCAAAAGCTACTATTCATTTACATCCATGATCAATGTACACATCTTATAGTCTGTGATCAGTTTTATAGTCCGTAGGACTTATTTATTTGTAGAAACACGATTATCCCCCACCCCCTTCCACTCCAAAATCGGCTACGCCGATTTTGGGGTGGGGGGACGTTGCAGCGATGCATATATTCTACAAATAAATATCATCTACGATGAAAAAGCAACTAATTCACATTTTTTTGACTCGTTCTGATTTTAAACACATATATCTTGTAACCTTCATAATAGTAATAACATAGAAAATACATCATTAAAAAGTGGCTCAACCCTAACACGCATAACACTTTTTTGTTATGGGTGTTTGGGTTGAGGGACTTTTTGGAGTATTTTATTTGTGTACCTGGAATTTATGATTAGAGTTTTATGACTTGGTATAAATATTTTACAGGAATTAATTCCTTGCCAAAAGATAAGTATTTTTTACTTTATGATTTAATTAATTGAGGGAATTATTATGAAAATTGTAATGGGATGCTTATTATTTTTTATGTTGATTTCGTTTGCTCCTGTTCAGGCAGAGAGTATTTTTAGTTCTACTGCTTTGGATGCTGCGATGGATGAAGGCTATTATGGTATATTTTTTGATGCGGATTTTCACATGGCTTTCTCTGGTGTCAGTACTGATAGGGGTAACTATATTGACACAGATTACCTTGCTAATGGGATAATAACTTACAGACAAAAATTTAAAGATCGTTTTGAGGTTAATTGCAAAGCATTATTTTTTGCTGAACAATATTATCATGCTCGAATAGACGAAGAGGATATATTTCCTTATACGGAATCCTCATGGGGCGAAAAAGGCATAGCAGTAAATCTGGAATCAATAATAGATATTGCTGATAACCTGAAAGCTGATATAGCACTAATAGGCAGGCAAGAAACCGAGAATGGAGACCTATGGGGACTTGATCATAAATATGACAGATCATCATTGATCTTCCAGGCAGGTATAGTTATGGAAGGGATAAAGGGAATTCATATTGAAACTCCCGGTTATGATTTTAAAAAAGGGCTATTTGCCAAAGTATATTACAGAACATATTTATCTAATAAATTTGATGGTTATTCATATAATGAAGATCATTCCTGGTTTATAGGGGATATAAGTTATTCCATCTTAAAACCTGATCTAATGCTCACTCCGTCACTAATTATTCAATATAATACTAAAACAGAGATCAATCAAACACTGGCAGCAATACAATTACAAAGAGATTACTCGCGCAAAATGAGGTTAACTTCCAGTCTTTCAATGCTTCTTACTGATGGAGCAAGCATCGAAAGCAGTGCCGATTTTTCCCTTGACTTGATATTACATTACTATCGATATTTTAAAAGCTTTATTTTGGATATAACTCCGAGCTATGAACTGTCAATTCTTAGTGATGGAGATAATGCTATTTATAACTCAGATAGTACGACAATAAGTACAATAGGTTTAGGGGTCAATTTCAAGTTCGGATATTGAACCAATAAATTATTTACTTGTCAAAATGAGTAGTATTTATTAATTTATGTATAAATGTAAGAAGGGCATTATTATGAAAAAAGATATTACGATATTTATGTTTATTGACGCAATGGGCTGGGAAGTTCTGAAAGATAGAGAATTCCTGCCAGAGCTTCTTCCCTATCGCCAGTCAGCCGGTATGCAATTCGGCTATTCATGCACAGCAGTACCCACGATATTAACAGGTGAGCGACCGGATGTGCATAAACATCTCATATTTTATTATTACAATCCGGAACAATCACCTTTTAAGATATTTAAGAAACTGGGAATGCATCACCTGCCTTCAGTGATCATGGATCGCTGGCGAGTGCGGCATCAGCTTTCAAAATTCGTTGCCAAAAGAAATAATTTTACCGGTTATTTTGAGATGTATTCCATGCCTTTTGACAAGCTACATTATTTTGATTATATTGAAAAGACTGATTTATTTGTACCGGGTGGCTTATCTCCAGTGCCAAATCTTGCTGATGAACTGGTTAAGGCTAATATCCCTTACTCTATATCCAATTGGCGGCTTTCTGAGGAACAGAATATCAATGCCATGATAGAAGAAGTAAAAAAGGGCGATATACGTTTTGCTTTTTTATATACAGCAGCAATGGATGGGCTTCTGCATCGCGTGACGAAAGACGGCAAGGAAATTCAGCCAAAACTTGACTGGTATGCAGATCACGTGAAAAAACTCGTGGAAGAAGTTAAGAAGCAATATAAAGATTTTTCACTATATCTGATCAGTGATCATGGTATGACCACATTAACGGACACAGTAGCAGTAAGAAGCTATATTGAAAAACTTGGCTTAGATTTTGGAAAAGACTATGTGGCTGTATATGATTCCACGATGGCAAGATTCTGGTATTTTAACGATAATGCCCGGCAGACAATACTTGCCACTTTGCGCGAAGTTCCACATTCCAAAATCATGGAAGAAGAATATCTTAAAAGCCACGGTGTGTGGTTTGAAGATGATATGTTTGGCGAAACCATTTTACTTATGGATCCGGGAGTACAAATCGAGCCTTGCGATATGGGACGAAAAGCGTTACCCGGAATGCATGGATTTGCACCAGAACATCCAGATTCCATGGCATCATTTCTTTCCAATAAACCGGAAGAGGACATTGAGATCAACTGGGTAGGAGATTATTTTAAGGTAATGATGAAGAAAATCAAATTGATTGATAGTGAATAACAGACCGGGATTTTCTATATATTTTAGAAGTTAATATAAAATCGGACGAAACTATCTGAGTTTTCGAGTCCGAAATCAAAATCGTGGTTTCGTAGTATTTCAGCAGATAGTGTGAGTCCGATGCCTTGTCCGTTCTTTTTTGTGCTGTAAAAGGGCGCGAATATTCTTTTTTGCACTTCTTTGGTTAGAAGCTGCCCGTTATTACTAATACTTAATCCCTTGTGTGGTAAGCTTTGTGTTTTGATGATGATCCTGCTTTTTTCAGAAAGTGCCTCAACTGCATTTTTGAGGATATTAACAATTACCTGCTCGATTTGAGTAACATCCATTTCAATTATTAGCGGGTCATTTGTCAATTGCCACTGCCATTCAATCTTTTTATTACTACTGCCAGCAATGAGCGGCTGAATTGATTTGAGCAATAGATTGATATCAGCCGGTTCTTTTTGAGGAGAATCCAGCCTAAAGACTTTTACAAAATTAGACATGAATTGCAGAAGATGTTCATTTCTGTTAATAGCAATTTCCAGAGTTTTTATCATCTCTTTATTGCGCTCATCCAGCATTCCCAGGTGACTTTGTAATATGGAATTAACGGCACCAATGGAATTATTTAATTCATGTGATATCGTCCTTATCACCTTTTCATTTGCATCTCTTTCCGCTTTCAGAATTTCCTGGGTAAGTTCAGATATTTGCACAAAATAGCGGTGAAATCCACGATCAATGAATGCCGCTTTTTGAATGCGGAATGACTGACGGTTATGAATATTGACGATTTCTGAACTACCGTCTTTCAGATTTGTTATCGCTTCCGGCAATAATCCCGGAAGATGCAATAGGTTTGAGATTTCTGCAGTATTGCTAATTTCCAGAAAATTCCGCGCAGCCGGATTTAAAGAAAAGATGGATTCATCAAAATTGAGAATAATTATGCCTGACGGGGAAGAATTAACAAGATCTTGCAGAAAATAGTGCTGTTCTTCCTGCTGAAGCCGCTCCTGTCGTAATTGTTCGATCATATTGTTATAAACGTCAATTAAGCTGTCGAGTTCGTGTTGCCCGACTTTGATAAACTTAGATGTGAAATCTTTGTCTTTGATAGATTCCACGCCGGCAGAGATCAGATTAAGCGGTTGGACAAACTGACGGTAAATTGATATGGAAAGGAAAATACTGAAAATGACGATTACTTCCGCCAGGAGGAAATACCAGACAGACACCTTGAGTAATTGCAGCGACAACCCGAGAAACACGAGATGTAATACAACGATCAGGGAAACAAATTTATGTTTGATTCTCATATTCTATCTTGTATTTTTCCAGTCTGCGGTATAATGCAGCCCTGCTCATGCCCAAAGATCTGGCAACTTTGCTGATGTTGTTGTTGTGATGCACCAGAGCCTTTTTTATCATGGAAATCTCTATCTGTTCCATTGTCATACTGCCCACAGGAGGAAGTTCATCTTTACGATTGCTGCGCTGTGTAGTTTCGTTTTGCAGCATAAAATCATTGAGCGCAAGTTCACTGTGACCACTCACGAGGGCAACGCGTTCCAGGAGGTTTTTCAATTCTCTTATATTGCCAGGGAAATTCTCATTTTGCAGCCATTTGAGGGCAGGCAGAGAAATTGACAGATTTTCCCAATCATACTTTTTACGGATCGTTTCCAGAAAGACTTTTACCAGTTCTTTGATATCCTCGCGTCTTTCTCTCAGAGAAGGAATACGCAATTTTATCAGATTTAAGCGGTAATAGAGGTCTTCGCGAAATTCACCTTTTTCCACCATTGCAGCGAGGTCTTTATTCGTGGCAGATATCACTCTAATATTGACTCTGCGGGTTTTATTTGAACCCAGCACTTCGAAGGTAAATTCCTGTAACACACGCAACAGCTTCACCTGACTGCTGATGGCAAGTTCCCCTATCTCATCAAGAAATATGGTACCTCCGTCTGCCATTTCAAAGCGTCCTTTTCTGGAGTGTTTGGCATCTGTGAAAGCACCCATGACGTGTCCAAACATCTCACTTTCAAAGAGATTATGAGGGATGCCACCCAGATTTACTTTAATGAACGCCTGTCCTTTTCGTTTACTATTTTTATGAATTGCTTCTGCGATAAGTTCTTTTCCTGTGCCGCTTTCACCTTCAATAAGCACCGTTGCTTCTGTTTTGGCAATTCTGCCAACTGTTTCCAGGATTTTTAGAAAACCTGTATCTCTGCCCTTGATGTCAAAGAAATCATACATCCTATCGAGAGCTTCACGACTTAGGGCTGGCATTGCCGGGGATTTACGCAGATCAAGAGCAGTATTAACTGAACGCAGGAGATGGTTGTTATCCCAGGGTTTATTGATAAAATCAGCAGCACCGATTTTCATACCTGCAACCGCCAATTGGATCGAACCCCAGGCAGTGATCAGAATGATAGGAATTGCCGGTTTCTGAGTCCTGATCTGCTTTAATATCTGTAAACCTTCCTCTCCAGAAGTATCACGGCTAAAATTCATATCGAGTATGATCAGCTCAATTGACTCTGCTGAGATTATCTGCAAACCTCCGACAGGCTCCTCTGCGCAAAAAACTCTGTAACCCGCGTGGGATAAGAGCAATTCCAGTGAAGACCTTACAGCAAAATCATCATCTAATACCAGTATTTTTGTTTTCATATTACCTTTTTGTGAATTTAAGAGAACCTTGTTACACTGTCAAGTAGCGAGTTATGTGTAATGATCTGCCCTTTTGGTTATCAGCACTTTTATTGCGGCTGTCGCCGCAACACATTGACACGGTCAATGTACTCCATATCTATTCATAATGCAGAGCTTCTGCGGGTTCAATATTTATTGCCTGTTTACTGGGATACAGGGCACATAAAAATGTGATGCCATAGATTATTGCTATTGCAAGCAGTAAAGCCTGACTATATGTGGAGATTTCCACAGCGGGGAATACCTGCAAAAGCGGGAACTGAATGGCAAAAAGAATACCCCACAGGATTGAAAAAGTGGTCAGGATCATTGCTTCACCAATTATCTGCTGATATACTTTTTTTACGGGAGCACCCAATGCTCTGCGTAATCCTACTTCAGATTTGCGACGTTCCGTCTGATACCAGATCACACCAAATAAGCCGAGTCCCACATTTACCAGCATAAAAATACTCACAATCCCCAGAATGCCAGGCAGCAGCAATGTTACCATTGTAGCCTGATTTTTGAGAGCATTGAGCGGACGGACATCAAATGTCCATGCAGGAGCGATTCTGTTTAGCTTTTTAAGCAAAGCCATTTCTCCGGCAGCGTTTAATTTATCCGGTATTTTGAGTAAAATGCGCTGTCCCATTGATTCCCTGAAATCGGTGAAATCTTCGGCAGTATGGAAAGTCTGCCGGAAAAATATTCTGCGTGAATCACTAAAACGACTGGCATTACGAAATTCAGGAATCACCCCGATGATCCTGTAGCGTTCATCACCACGCTCCAAAACCTTGCCCACACCTTCACCATCTGCAAAAAAATCATCAACAAGCATTTGCGATACCACTATACTCTCGTATTCAGTATCAGGGATATCTGCTTCAGAAAACCATCTACCATCTGATAGCGGAACACTGAGCACTTTTGCCATTTCCCTGTCACTCCAGGCAATATGGCAGCTTAAGCCTTTATCATTATATTCCAGATTTGTAGCAGATATCACCCAGGGCGAATAAATATAGGTTCTGGCATAAGAATAATTCTCGATCTGCGCATCACTCTCTATCATTAGGTTGATCTGAACCAGTGTTTCCTTGATTTCAGCAAAATCAGCTTCTTTCCAGTTAAATGTGATAAACCAGACTTTATCGGTGTTGTATCCCTGATCTTTAAAATAGTTACCCACGGTTTTCACCACAATAGTGAGCACCAGAAACAAGACCAGAAAAGAAATGAAAATACCCAATGAAGTCATGACATTGCGTTTTCGGCGGTTCCAGATGAGTTTCATTAGCTGGCTAATCATTATTCACCTCCTTCTAATGCCTGCACAGGCATCAGACGTGACATCTTCCAGGCAGGATATACTCCAGACAATATTCCAAAAAAAAGAGCAAATCCCATACTCACGAAGAATACGCGAAAGTTGATAGTAAATGTGGTATCTGCTAAAATTCCACTGCGATTGAAAATAGAAAGTATAATCGCCGCCATGACTACGCTCAATATGCCACCCAGCAAAGTAATGATAATATTTTCCACCAGAAACTGCCCGGTGAGCACAATTGATGAAGCACCATAAGCCTTTCTGATGCCAATCTCGGAAGCACGCTCATAAATACGGCTCATATTGATGTTTACCAGATTAATAGCCGGCAGCAGCATAAAGATGGTTGCCACTCCCAGCAGGATCATCATAAAGGGATAAATATTGCCATCCTGTCTGCGAAACATCTGTCTTGCCAATGCTTCCTGATAACTGGAAGCACTTGTTAATAACTTGTTATAAATCCCTTCCGGGAATTCTACATTTTCAATCCGCTTTTGAAATTCTGCTTTAATAGCAGGGATATCATGTTTATCTTTTGCCAGCAATGAGGCATACCAACCTGGAAAGCCACCAATCAAAGTCGGTTTATCCAGTTCAATTTCCGCATGCCCCATGGGCACCCATATATCAGCATAAGGCATGATCCTGACGATAGAAACGTTATCCACCACACCCTTTACCAGATAGCGTTTATCTTTATATTCCAATATCTTACCGGCAGTCGGCTCACCATCAAAATACAGCTCCTGCAAACGGCGGTTGATCACAGCCACCTGATCAGTTGCAGCCACTTCTTCTTTGTTATAGGGCTGTCCTTCCAGGAAATTGAAATCACAAATATCCCAAAACTCCGCATCAGTATATTTTATCCCCAGTTTGATCTTTTTATCACCACGATAAATCACATCAGGATTATAGTAAGAAGAAATAGAAATCTTTTCAGGCGTTGTCATGGGTTTCACGTATTTGCGGAAAAACCAGGGACTAAAGAGAGGTCCCATAGTATTACCACCACTTTCAGTGCTTAGTGAACCCATGGTAATAGAAAGAGTGCGCGCCAGCTTAGTTTCAGGTTTTACAGGTCCAAAACCGTAATCAATCACAGATGACAGCAATATGAGAAACAGCAGAGTAAAACAAATACCAAATAAGCTGATAAAAGTAAACAGCTTATTGCGCAGCATCACTTTGAAGGCGATCTTAATGTAATTTTTTAACATGACACACCCCTCAGCTTACCTGAGCACCATCAAATAATCTAATGATCCGCTGAGTCTGTTTTGCCAGAAGTTCATCATGCGTAACCATAATTATAGTTGCGTTATCATCCCGATTTAGACCCAGAAGAATATCCATGATCTCTGCTCCCATCATGCTATCCAGATTCCCTGTAGGTTCATCTGCCAAGATGATTTCGGGTCTGCCTACAATAGCCCTTGCGATTGCGACCCTTTGCCGCTGACCACCCGAAAGCTGATTGGGAAAATGCTTAGTACGTGTGGAAAGTCCGACTCTTTCCAAAGCTTCCATAGCCAGTTTACGACGCGCCCGACCAGGTATCAGGCGATAGATCAGGGGCAATTCCACATTATCAACTACTGAAAGATCGTTGATCAGATGAAAGCTCTGAAAGATAAATCCTATCTTTTTATTGCGCAAGGCAGCCAGTTTTATATCACCAAACTGATCAACTTTTTGTCCTTCGATAAGCACATTACCATGAGATGGTTTATCCAGAAGTCCCATGATATTCAGCAAAGTACTTTTGCCACAACCGGAAGGTCCCATTACAGACACAAGCTCTCCTTTTTCGATTTCAATGTTAATACTGCGCAAGGCAGTGGTTTCGATTCTGTCAGTTCGATATACTTTATCGATGTTTTTTAGGCTGATCATTTTGTTCTCCTTGTACTGTAATTTCCACTGAAACAATGTGTGTGTGAGTATGCAATTCACTCCTTTTTGAGAAAACTTCGTTTTCTTGCATTAACATTGTTAATGCACTCCCAGACACTTCTATTCTACAATTTTTATTCTTTTAAGATTCTCGAAGTCTTGCGTGCGGGAGATTATTACCTTTTCTCCCGGTTTTACACCACTAAGCAGTTCGGCATAATCAAGGCTGGTTTCACCCACTTTCACCATACGTCTTTCAGCCCATGAGCCATTATCAATAAATAATGGCATAAAACCGTGCCCATTGATGGCAGCACCTGTTTTGATACGAACCACTCCATCTCTTGTGGATGTGATAATACTGATATCTACCCGCATATTAGAGCGCAGAAGAGAACTTTCCTTTTGATCAAGCACAGCATAGAAAGTAATTATATTATTAGTTACGGTTGGCTCAATGCTCAAAACCGTACCATCAAGGCGTTCACCATTTATTTTCAGATACACAGGATTACTCACTGTCAGTTTTTCTGCATAATAATCACTCACTGCTCCTCTGAGCTTAAATGATGACAGATCTGCGATACGTGCAAGTGATTCACCCTGATTAACAGCTGCCCCGGGAGTATCATTTACCCAGGTGACAACCCCCTCAAATTCCGATCGCATATCAGCCATCTGCAGTTCACGTCGCAAATGCACCATCTCATTTTGCTTAATGCTCATCCGCAATACCAGCCCGGAAAGTTCTGTTTCCAGAAGTTGCTCCTCATTTGTGATGCGCTGCTCTATCTGCTGTAACTCAAGTCTGCCAATATCAAGATTTAACTGTGCCCTATCAACATTTGATTGCATACCGCCGCCCAAATCAAATAGCCGCAGTTGAATCTCCAGTTCATTTTCAAAAGTTGCTACTTTCAGCTCCATGATCTGCTGATTTGTTTCCAGTTCCAACTGTTTCTGTCCCTTTTGTAATTGCAACTGCAACTTATCATTCTGCATCAGAGCAAATTCATCCAAGACCCTGTCGAGTTGCAGCTCTTTATTTCCCACACTGAGTTTCAGCAGCCTGTCACCTATTTTTACAGCATCTCCAGCCTGCAAATATACACTATCTATTCTGCTCAAAAAAGGTGAACTAAGCGTCTGCTCATAAGCGGGAATAACAGTGCCACTTGCTGTGATGGAGCCTTCCATAATACCCAAAACTGCTTCGGAAACAATGAGACTCTGACGCTCAATTCTCTTACCCAGCAACTGTCTGATTCCGAACACTGCTATGATCATCATGATCACGATCACGATGATCCTGTATATCCGCTTACGGCGCATACTGCGCATCTCTTCACTGCTTAATTCTCTATCCATATTACCTCACATACTTAACCTGAATGAGCAATTAGCGTGCCAGAAGGATATATTATTATATGGCAATCAGTTAAAGGAGAATTGTCCATAAACTTGCTGTCCGCTATTGAACAGTTTGTTCGGTTCTTTAGGAGGAAACTATGCGGACAAAGAGGACTCCATGTCAGTATGTATCTATCTGTGTATCTCCTCTTTTTTTAGAAAAAAATTGACAGCACTTTGTATCTTTTTAAAAAATTGCATCAGGCTATTGGGGAACAATATACTGTTTCGAGGGAAAACAAATTTGGAGGCAACGATGAAAGTTTCAGCATTATTATTGATTATCCTTTTACCTGTCTTGCTTTGCGCCTATACCTGGACGCAGTTTGGTCCCACTGATATCGCAGTAAACAGCTATGCCATGTTTGGTGGAGGAATTGTAACAGAAGTATTATGTACTGAAAATGGCATAATACTGAGTGGAGAAGAGTATTCTTATTATGGTTTACCGTGTTGGGAAGCAATTGAACTTATGGGTTATGATGATGATCTGGCTATCGTTATGGGAGGTGGCTCGGACTCAGACGGAATTTTTGGTTTTAACAGAGACAGCGGAGAATTTACAATTTATCACTGGTTACTGAATCCCCGTTTTATTAAATGGTGCCCAGCAAACAGCAGTTATTATGCAGGTGGAGAAGAAGGGCTTTTTTCATCTTCTGATGGAGTAAACTGGGAAAGTGTGACATATTTCAATATGATGTATTGTTATGATATGGTAAATTATGGAGATCACTATGTGGTAAGTGCCGGACAAACGACATATTACTCCTCCGATGCAGGCAGCAGCTGGTCACAATCTGCCAGCTTTGAATACATAACAGATATGGAATTTGATGATGCTGGCAAACTTTACGGCATCTTTCCTGAAGAATCCTGGTCTTCAGGTTTATGGTCGTCCCTTGATTTTGGCAATACCTGGAGTGTGGAATTCTGGTCAATTAATATGAAATGTGTAGGTTTACCTTGGGATGAACAAGTTTTTACAGGCTGGGATACAGCACCTTGCAATGCATTTGGACTTGCTCGCTGGCATTGCGATATTCAGGAAATTGAGTATTTCAATGAAGACATCGGTAATTGTCATATAAATCATATAAGCATCAATCCCCTCATCAATACTCCTAATGTGCTTTGCAGTACAGATAACGGACTCTGGATGCTTACCAATTATTTGGTTGATAATGATGCAGATATGGTACAGGAAAGTAAGATAACTGCATTTTCTTACCCGAATCCTTTTAATCCCAGCACAAGCATACTATATGAACTAACAGAAAGAAGTTATGTTCAATTGAAGATTTTTGATGTAAAAGGCAGAATAATTGATGAATTTGAATTAGGAAAGCGAGAATCCGGAGCGCATAAATTTGAATGGGATGCGACAGATAGAAATGGGATTCAACTTTCAAGTGGTACGTATTTCTACCAGATCAGCACAGATTCAGAGACAATAACAGAAAAAATATTGTTAATCAAATAGCATACCCGATAATTATCCATTGACACAAAAGTTCACGCTACACATTAATGTGTAGCGTGTATTTTGAGAGAAATGTTGATTAAGGGGTTGCAATGATTTTTCGTGAGCTGATCCAGAATGTGCTTATATTAATAGTTTTCAGCTACCTTTACAGCCTTCTTTACAGATCACGTTTTAAGACCCGCCCATTGTATTATAAAACAATATCAGGTTTACTTTTCGGTATGATTGCGATATTGGGAATGATGTTTCCATTTTTCTTAACTGCCGGTGTCATGTTTGATGGAAGAGCCATAATACTTTGTATATCGGG
>Ga0307991_1002674_pt1 | contig 11930 bp, 5 predicted proteins | sample EllFjometagen131_FD_203146 | JGI IMG/M metagenome (GOLD analysis project Ga0307991, IMG submission 203146) | Marine microbial communities from Ellis Fjord, Antarctic Ocean - #131 | ecosystem: Environmental > Aquatic > Marine > Unclassified | place: Southern Ocean | collected 2014-10-08 | reverse complement strand
ACGTGATGGTTAATGATTATGATATAGATGATCTTCCCCTGCCATTGATCGCAGAGCTTATGGAAGATGTTTCTCACGGAACACTGGAATTTATGGAAACCGGTGATTTCACCTATCAGCCAGACCCTAATTATGATGAATGGGACAGCTTTAGTTACCGGGTTTTTGATGGGGTAGATTATAGCGAAACTGTTAATGCTGATTTATTAATGAGTTCCATTAATGATGCTCCGACAATTGAGTTGCCGGAAAGTTTTACGATTTCTGAAGATAGCTTCCTGGAAGTGGATTTCAGCTTGTACATTGATGATGTGGACGGAGATACAATGGATCTCACATTCACAGAACCTGATAATTTCTCTGCCATCCAGGAAGGTTTATTCATCTATTTTGAACCTGATGAAAATTGGCATGGATCTGAAACTCTCACATTCACGGTTGATGATCAGCAAAGCAGGGATACAGCAACTGATGAAATGACGATCATAGTGACACCAGTTAATGATGATCCTGTTGCTGAAGCTGGCGGTCCTTATGAAGGTATTATGTATCTGCCCGAAACCTGTGAGATCACTCTTGATGGTTCTGGATCTTATGATCCTGATGATGATATTGTTCAGTGGCTCTGGAGCTGGGAAAGTAATGAAGTTAGTGGAGAAATTGTTACAGGTGAATTTTATCAGGGATCCACGGAAGTAATGCTGACGGTTACGGATAGTGAAGGTGCCAGTCATTATGATCTGGTAGAAGTATTTATTATTGAATACCAAAACATTGCTCCTGTAGCAATTGCAGATGAATATTACCTCTGGGAAGATAGTGAGGTTACTGATAACGTGATGGTTAATGATTATGATATAGATGATCTTCCCCTGCCATTGATCGCAGAGCTTATGGAAGATGTTTCTCACGGAACACTGGAATTTATGGAAACCGGTGATTTCACCTATCAGCCAGACCCTAATTATGATGAATGGGACAGCTTTAGTTACCGGGTTTTTGATGGGGTAGATTATAGCGAAACTGTTAATGCTGATTTATTAATGAGTTCCATTAATGATGCTCCGACAATTGAGTTGCCGGAAAGTTTTACGATTTCTGAAGATAGCTTCCTGGAAGTGGATTTCAGCTTGTACATTGATGATGTGGACGGAGATACAATGGATCTCACATTCACAGAACCTGATAATTTCTCTGCCATCCAGGAAGGTTTATTCATCTATTTTGAACCTGATGAAAATTGGCATGGATCTGAAACTCTCACATTCACGGTTGATGATCAGCAAAGCAGGGATACAGCATCTGATGAAATGACGATAATAGTGACATCAGTTAATGATGATCCTGTTGCTGAAGCTGGCGGTCCTTATGAAGGTATTATGTATCTGCCCGAAACCTGTGAGATCACTCTTGATGGTTCTGGCTCTTATGATCCTGATGATGATATTGTTCAGTGGCTCTGGAGCTGGGAAAGTAATGAAGTTAGTGGAGAAATTGTTACTGGTGAATTTTATCAGGGATCCACGGAAGTAATGCTAACTGTTACGGATAGTGAAGGTGCCAGTCATTATGATATGGCAGAAGTATTTATTATTGAATACCAAAACATTGCTCCTGTAGCAATTGCAGATGAATATTACCCCTGGGAAGATGGTGAGGTTACTGATAATGTGATGGTTAATGATTATGATTATGATGACCTTCCCTTGCCATTAGTCGCAGAACTGGTTGATAATGTTACTCATGGGACTCTGGAATTTATGGAAACCGGTGATTTCACCTATCAGCCAGACCCTGATTATGATGAATGGGACAGCTTTAGTTACCGGGTTTTTGATGGAGTAGATTATAGCGAAACTGTTAATGCTGATTTATTAATGAGTTCCATTAATGATGCTCCGACAATTGATTTGCCGGATAACTTTACTTTCGCGGAAGACGGTATTCTGGAAGTGTATTTTGCAAGTTATGTGAACGATGTTGACAATGTAGATTTAGTGCTTTCGGTAACAGGCGGATCAAACATCACTATAGATATTTATGGCTTGAATGTTACCTTCACTGCCAGTGATAACTGGTTTGGCAGTGAGACTCTCACCTTTACAATAGACGATCAGCAGGAAAGAGTAACAGCTTCTGATGAAGTGGAAATCATAGTTACTGCCTCTGGGCTGACAGTGATTTCCAAAGAAATTATACCTGGCTGGAACTGGTTTTCACTCAATGTAACTGCCGATGATATGAGTGCTGACACTGTTTTGGCATCATTAGGAGATGCTGGCAATTCGATAAAAAGTCAAACCCAAAGTTCCATTTATTACGATGGCCTGGGTTGGTTCGGTTCATTAAATGAGTGTGACAATTTCACTTTCTATAAGCTGGATGCAGATAGTAGTGCTATCTGGGAATTTGCTGGTTCTCCGGTAGATGTGGGGGAAAACGTCTATAATTTAGCCAGTGGCTGGAACTGGATTTCTTATGCACCGCAAATAGCAGAGGATATAAATTTTGCTCTGGCTCAATTGGTTGATAACGGTTCGAATATCAAGAGCCAGACTCAAAGCTCGATTAATTATGAAAATATTGGCTGGTATGGAAGTCTTTCAACTTTGCAGCCTCTGGGTGGCTATATGCTGCAAATGGATGCTGATCAGGAATTTATTTATCCTCTGCCAGCAGTTCGCCAGCAAAGTTTTTATAGCCGACAGTCAGCGGAAACATATGATGATTGCAATCCTCATGCTTATGAGTATAATGCAGTATTGATAGCTTCATCTGATCAGCCCATTGCTGAAGATTCGCGATTGATAGCTTGCTGCGAAGGTGAAACCAGAAGTATCTGTCAGATACTGGATTACACTTCCCAATTTGGCAGAAAATTCTATTCGCTTATGCTTTACAGCAATGAACTTAATGAAGCTGATTTCCAGCTCTATTACCAGGAATCAGCAGACAGGAAAATAATTGAAGTCTCCCAAAAATTCACGTTCTTGGTGGATATGACAATGGGAGATTTTATCAATCCAGTAATAATTGACTTGAATTATTCTGACAATGAAGATGTTCTCAAGCCTCAGAAGATGATCACAGTATATCCTAATCCTTTTAATCCAGAAACCAATATTCACTTTGAATTAGCAGAGCCAGGCACTGCTTTAATAGAAATCTATAATGTGAAAGGTCAAAAACTGGAGACTCTATTAAATTGTGAGTTATCTGCAGGAAAACACTTGCTCACATGGAATCCTCAAAATCAGAGCAGTGGTATTTATCTACTAAATTTCCAAACAGCAGATACGAAGCTGATCAGAAAACTGATCTTGCTGAAATAAATAACTATTAATAACATATAGGTACTATAGGTCTTATAGTACCTAAATGTTTAATTAGCAAAAAATTTGATCAGATCACGCCTGCCGGCATTATTCAATGCCTCGATCACCAACTTACGATTCTGAGGGATATACCACTGCACCAGGGCTTTCATCAAACGCACTTCTCTTCCTTTTGCCACATGAATACTATTTCCCTGCAGATCTTCACCCGTATAGTACATTCTGGCACTAGCTGTCATTGGTAACGGGATGTATTCCTGCACCTGCCGCAACTTCACATTTTCTCTTTTCAAATACATAGCCAAATCAATCGTATCTGCCAGAATAGCTCCTGGGTGACCTATGATCATATAGGGAACAATAGCCTGATTTTTTCCAGCTTCCCGGCTGTATCTACTAAATTCTTTCAAAAATTCCTGATACATCTCAAATCCTGGTTTTTGCATCAAATTCAATACTTTATCGCTTTTATGCTCCGGAGCAAGCTTCAATAAACCACCAGTATGACTCTCTGCAATCTGCCGGATATAGCTTTTATCCTTAAGTGCCAGATCAAAGCGAATGCCTGATGCTACAAAAAGATGCTTGATCTCAGGTATTCTTGCTGCTCTTTTAAGTAGATTTTGTAAAGCTTTGCTGTCTGTACTAAGATTCTTACAAATATCAGGATATAGACAGGAAGTTCTTTTACAAGTTGCAGATATTTTCTCCCTGCAAAACATGCCATACATATTTGCTGATGCTCCACCTAGATCAGATATTGTGCCATGAAAATCATCGTCCGCTGTTATTTCATGCAATTCCTTAAGAACTGATGCTGCTGACCTGGATTGAATGCTTTTACCCTGATGATAGCCTATCCCGCAAAAATTACACCCCCCAAAACAACCCCTGTGAGTAGTTACTGAGTTATGTATCTGCTCCCAGGCAGTAATTTTGTGACCTTGATATACAGGATGCGGTTTGCGAGTAAATGGCAAAGCATATAAGGTATCAATTTCTGAGGTTGATAGTGCTTTTGCCGGAGGATTCAGCTTTAACCAGCGTCCGGCAAACTTCTGAAAGATCGCTCTGGTGCGGTAATTCTTCTCATAAATATCACTCATCTGCGAAAATTCGTTCTTGCTGTATTTATTGTGATATTCTGGCAAAACAATCCCATCTTCGGCAGCTTTTCCCGTTATAACGCAGGTTCCAGCAATATCATCTCTCAATACTTCTGGATTCTGCTCCAGTGATTCAGCAATTTCCAGCACTGCCCGTTCGCCCATGCCATACACTATAAATTGAGCACGACTATCGAATAAAATTGAATTACGTAATTTATCTGACCAGTAGTCATAATGCGGCAGCCTCCGCATACTGGCTTCAATACCGCCAAGCACGATGGGTACATCCTTATAAAGTGAATGCAATATCTGGCTGTAAACCAGGGTCGCCCTGTCCGGACGTTTATGAGTAGCCCCATCTGGTGAATAGGCATCTTCAGACCGCAATTTCCTTTGAGCAGTGTATTTATTGATCATGGAGTCCATATTGCCTGAAGTGATACCAAAAAATAATCGAGGTTTACCCAGAATTGTGAATGATGCCGGATCCTGCCAGTCCGGTTGAGAAATTATCCCTACCTTATAGCCATTATATTCCAGCCATCTTCCGATCATAGCTACAGCAAAAGAAGGATGATCTACATAGGCATCACCTGATATCAGAATAATATCCGGCTGATGCCAGCCTGATTCTCTTAGCTCTATTTTACTTACTGGTAATATTTTTTGTGACATAAAAAAAAGCGACGTCAAGCGCCGCTGATTACATGTTTCTTAGTGCGATGTCGGATGTAGTCGAACGATATTTATCGCCTGCACCCCTTTATCTGTTTCCATTAATTCAAATTCTACTTCTTCATCAGCGACTAAGAATCTTCGCGCATTGTCACTAAGCGTTACTATTGATTTCCAGTGAACAAAATATTCATTTTTGTCTTCACCTAAAACAAAACCATATCCCTTAGAATCATCAAACCACTTTACAGTTCCTTTCATAAATACTTCCTTTATAAATAATTCAAACTAAGAAAATTAACACCCAATATATAGGCAAGCTAAATCTTATCCCTTTTCAAGTACTGCCACCTGATGCCCCTTTCCAAGCCTCACTATCAGCATTATCATTTTTTTATTTCCCTTTAATTTAAACTTTTTGTGTATCTTCTCCACCGGGTCAGGAAAGCCCCGCGTTTTCAAAATCAGTTCTCCAACTTCATGCTCCCTAAGATATTTCTGCATCTTCTTTATATTATATGGCATCACTTCTATAAACTTAAATAATCTGCCATATTCCTCCGATACTGCATGCTCACCGGTAAGCAACGCTAAGTGTCCATCTAATAACTGATAGCCAAGTTCTGCTCCCAGTTTTTGTACAAGTCCTGCCCGGATTATCGCTTTATCCGGCTCAAATATATAGCTCTGCCAACCCTTTGTTTCTACCTGCTCAGTTCCGCTTCCTGTCAGTTCCACTCCAGCAGGTAATATTACAGCTTTCCGCTTGATCCGCTCCGCATGACTGCCCACACACAGTAAAATCTCTTTCAACACACCATCTTCGGAGATAAATTCCCATGAATACCACTGCGTGGCATATTTGCTCCAGTTGCTGAAATACTCTTTCTCCACTTTCAGGTAATTTATCACTGGTGACAACTTGATCAACATGCCCCCGCAAAGTTTCTTCTCAAAAAAAAGATCTAATACCTGACCCAGATCAGGTGACATATCTTCTACATTATATTTGCGATTACCCTGCGGTCGCCGGTCAGGATCACAAAATATTAATTCTACCTTTTCACTAAAATTCTCTGCTTTTTCCTGAAGATAGCTTATATTATTATAAAACTGGCAATTATATTTAGCACATAATAAACTATCACTATCCAGGTCCACAGCATAAACTTTCTGCCGATTCTCTGCCAGATATTGCAAATCTCCACCTATACCGCAGCATAGATCAGCAAGTGAGGAAGCCTTTCCTGCTCTGCGATTGTGATACTTTCCCATGATCTCAGAGGAACTTTGCTCTACCCCACTTGCTGTAAATACCATTTCATTAGCATGGGAAAATTTGCGTCTTGCTCTTTGCTGCAATTTATAATGATCCAGTAATTCATTGATCGGTAAATCTGAGTACTCTATTCTCAATTTCTGCAACCTGCTGATCGAAAGCTTCTTTCCCAGACATAACTCACGCTCCAGCTCAAGTGCTATCCCTGTTTTTAAACTCGCAATTAATTTCTTATAATCCATATCTCCAAAACAAAACCCCTGCTTTTTAATGTCAAAATAATCTCCATTTTCTCTCTTCATTTTCTAAAACACTCGACCATATTCAGCCTTTGACCCGGCAAACACCCGTAACAACTTAGCACTATCTAACAAAAAAATGTCACTATGTGCTTTGTTGTTCCTCTTCTAATCCACTTTGTGACATATTATGGGGTTTATTTAATATATATCATATATTTAGCTTCAACGACTATAAGTTTACATAATATTTGGGCAAGATTGGGATAATTTTAATGATTTTCATACTTTTCCGTGATATACGTATTAAATTAATAATTGTGAACTTAGTTAACAATGTTTACTTTGTTAACTGCGTTTACTGGATTTATTTTCAGATAAGGATTTAATCGATGTATCTGTGGAAGATTTCCACGAAGATGAGATTGATGATGATATAAAAGATGAGTGCGATCAGCATGATGATCATAGCAATGGGCACTTTGTCACCCACTCCGAAAATGATCAGAAAAATAATTGCCAGGATTGTGCCTGGGATCACCTGAAATAGTGAGAGGATATTTTCTGCATATTCAAGAACTGACATGATATAGGCAATGATACCAAGGGCAGATAACCGATTTCCAGATCATTATCAATATCAACACCCTCCTGTTCAGCCAGCCAGAGTGACATCTTTTCTATGGGGCTGCCTTGAAAGGGGAAATATATCTTTTGTCCCTTGAGATCAAGGAAGCTATCATCTTGATGGGAACACCACTTTGGGCAAAGCTTTCACCTACAGCATATCCGGTCATCAGCAGTGGTAATGAACTGGGATTGTCTGGAGCCATGATCGTGATCGGTTCAGCAAAGAGAGAGAAAATGAAAAAAAACTTAATATCAGAATAGCTTTTTTTATTTAAGACCTGCTTTGAAATTGAAATTTGTCGCCGGCTGCTCCGGAGCAGAGTTTTGAAAATTCTTATAAACCCGATTAAATATATTTGAGGAAGGATTATACCATGAGAAATCAATCAGGAAGCGTCTGAAGCCCTTATCAAGAAGTCTTTTATGAAATTGCAGCAATGATACGGGATGCTCTGGTATGATAATCGTGATACCATCTCTTACCTGCTTACGAAAATTCTGACGCTGATCACTGAACAAGTCATCATCATTTAGTGCCACCGGCATGCGCGAATAAAAAAGCTCAGGATAATATAACAGAGGAACGATTCCTCGATGATCTTTGCCGGAAATCAAGTTAGGGAAGTCATTTTCCAGTGGATAAACCCAGTTTGTAATATGCTCATTTTGCAAAAATGCTGCTGCTGCATCATTGAGCACATACACATTTTCACTGGTAAACAGCCTGACTTTGGATTGCTGGTCGAAAATCAGCTTTTGACTCACGTGACTGAGCATGAACTGGTTGATACCGGCATCATATAATCTCTTCACCTCTTTTTGATAAAAGGCAATATCCTTTTCAGAGATGAAACGTGGTAATTGAATGATAAATTTATCTGCTACTTTTTTCAGGAAAGGAGTATTGAGTTTAAATGACTTCATTTGCTGCATATCAAGATTCAGGATGAGTTTATCAATTTTGTCCAGAAACAGCTTTCTGAGCCATTTTATTTCATTTATCCTGACGAATAATTCTTCTCTGGAAGCTGGTTTGCCATATAATAATCTGTTGAGAATGTCCAGCCGGCGTTTTGAAGAGAATTTATAAATACTGGCTTTCATCTCATTTTGCAGTTTATTAGGGAATCTTCTGCTTTTGAGACCTGCAAGAAAAACTTTATCACCTTTAAAGCATTTTATCTCAGGGTCTGTTATGGTATAATTCTCACCCTGCATCGAGATCATTTTTACTTTGATCGCCTTGCTGTCACGTCCATCAGATGACAAGATACGCAATCGATCACCAGTCTGGATATTATGCTCTGCTTTAATGATCACCTGTGGACGGGAAGAGATCACTTCCCCGGCATATATCCCAGTATATGGCACTTCCGATATAGCATCTTTGATGTTTCCGCCCATAAAATAGGCTGTTTTCTCACGTCCCATATCATATTCAAGCATTTGTTTGCTTTCTTTTGGATCACCTTCTCCATCAATAAGTTGACGATATGCTTTTGCTGCCTGATATACATATTCAGCAGGTTTCATTCTGCCTTCTATCTTAAAGGAGCTTATGCCCAGCTTGATCAGTTTCTTGAGTTGGGTTGACTGCTGATTGTCCTTAAGATTAAAAAAATAACTCTCATTTCCATCCTGCAGATATTTTCTACGGCAGGGTTGACGGCAATTTCCCCGGTTTGCACTCATCCCACCCAGATAGCTGGAAAAAAGACACATCCCGGAAAACGAATAGCAGAGCGCACCATGTATAAAAAACTCTAACTCTATACTGGTTTTCTTTTTGATATCCTGCAGCTCATTAAAGGTGAGTTCTCTTGCCAGTATAACCCTTTCCATCCCCAAATTTTGACAATATTGCGCACCCAGCGAGTTATGATTTCCCATCTGAGTACTGGCATGGAGTTTGAGCTTGGGAAAATAATTCTTTGCCAGGTGATAAACTCCCAGATCCTGAATTATAATAGCATCAACCTGTAATTTCTCTAAAGTCAGCAGCACATCAAAAAGCTCAGTAAGTTCGCTGTTTTTGATAATTGTATTTAAAGTAACATAGATTTTTATGTTTTTTGCCCCAGCTTCATCAACTATTGATCTCAGTTGAGAGACTGTGAAATTGCTGGCACGTTCCCGGGCATTGAATCGTCTTAACCCCAGATATAAAGCATCCGCTCCAGCTTCCAGAGCAGCATAAAAGGCTTCTATATTACCGGCGGGAACAAGTAGTTCAGGTTTTAACATTAATCCTCTCTAATCAGCATTACAATTGCCTGTGCTGTCATGCCTGCTTCGCTGCCACTGATTCCCAGTCCTTCTTCTGTAGTTGCTTTCACGGAGATATTATCTATGTTAGTATGTAGATCAGCAGCCAGATTAAAGCGCATTTCATCAATATATGGTCTAAGTTTGGGATGCTGGGCACAGATAGTTGCATCCAGATTATTGACCTGATATTTACTTTTGGTCATAATATCATAAACTTTCCGCAGCAATATTCTGCTGTCAATATCCTTGAACTTATGGTCAGTATCGGGAAATATCATGCCAATATCACCTCTGGCAAGAGCTCCCAGAATTGCATCTATGATTGCATGGATCAGCACATCAGCATCAGAGTGTCCAGCCAAAACCTTTTCAAAAGGAATTTTCACACCCCCCAGAATTAAATCCCTGCCGGATTCCAGGCGATGTACATCATATCCAATACCAGTTCTATATTTCATAATATTCTAATCCACCGTAATAGATTTTGAGACATTTTTTGGCACATCAGGATGGACTCCATGATCAATAATACCCAGCCTGTCCAGATATTCCATTTTTTTGGTACTCATCTTAAGAGCCAGAATCTGTAATACAACGCTGGCAGAAAAGGTAGTCATCATGGTATCTCCAGTTCGAGGCAGGGGAATATAACCCCAGCCATAATACCCCACATCATGAGGGTTGGTTCTGGCATTTTCCATCAGTACATCATTTTCTTCTGAAATCACAAAGGTGTCTGCTCCCCTTATCTTATGCGTATTGATCTGTGAGATAGTAAGATTCACATCACGCTGATCAGGTCCAGTGATATAGATAAGCGGATAATCACGATAAAGACTATCAAAGATGTCATTTTCACTATCATAATTCTTGATAAGCAGATTAGCTTCCTCACTCAGATTATAGGGATCAATTCTTTTAAACAGGAATGAGGGTAGAGCATTATTCATCTTGATAACTTCATCCAGGGAAATGTCTCTTTTTATCGCTTCATGATATAAATTATCCAGACGCTTAGTCATCTCCTTGATCATAGCTTTCACGTTTTTAACACCATAAACAGTGTTTTTCCCCAGGATCGTGTTGGGACCATGTTTGAATTCAGAGGCTTCGCCTCCTTCAGTATGGCTAAGCACTGTTTCTCTGATCTTAAGAGCACCTTCCTTGGCGACACCTGTCATTTTTGTTGCCAGAATGTGCATGGATGGTTCAAGATATACTTTGCTCGCTACAAATTCGATCTGTTCCTGAGTTGTCTGGATTGTGTCAGCTATCAATTGAGGAATTCTGCTGATTGAATTAAGCCTTTTTTCAATATCCTTTCTGGATACATCCATCATAAGTCCCGGGAATTTCTCCAGCTTCATGAAAGCAACTTTGATCGCCAGATAATAAAATAATACAATCTGGTTCATAAAACTCTTTGTGGCTGGAACAGCCATTTCAGGTCCACAGAAAATTGGTATTGAGATATCGCTTTTCTCCTGACCAAGAGTAGAATTGATATTATTTACTAGAACTACAAGCTTTACCTTCTTGCCTGACCGTTCCACATCATTAAAGATATCGATCAGGTCTTTGGTTTCACCGCTCTGAGAAACGCCAATGATCACATCATTATCTCTGAGACTATTGGAATACTGTCCGCGATAATCTCCTGGAAGCACAGGGATAATGGATTGTCTGGCAATATCGTTAAAGAATAGACCTGCCACTTTGGTTGCATGAAATGAGGTACCACAGGCAATTGTATAAATATTTCCATTCTTTTTAATCGTGTTTTCAACCAACTCTATAAAGCTATTCACTTCCTGATCAAATTCCTGAACATCAAGTTCTTCTGCTAATGAATCAAGCGCTTTTGCCAATAGCTGCTTACGTTTATCAAAATCTCTGCCCATCAACTCCAAAAATACATTTTTTTCTCCGGAAAAGAAATATTTACGGTCAAACTTCTCTTTAAATAGTTCAGCGTAAATTTTGGGATACTGCTTGATAGCTTTGTTATAAAAATTTTCTCCCTGGGAAGAATTGATATATTCACTGAAAAGTTTCTGCTGGTTTTCCAGCATATCTTCTTGGGCTATCTGCTTTCTAAGATCAACGAGCTCATCATATAATTGAGCATTACGAATAAAATCCAGCATAAAGTGAGATGTATTTGACCCACCTTGAAAGAGCTTTACCAGCTTACCTGTGGTTTCCACTTCTGCATGTATCTCCTGCTCCATAAAATAATGATATTGCGCTTGTAATTCAGTATCTTCAGCTCTTAATCGTGATCTTACCGGTTCTTTTTCTATCACATCACCAGCTTTGAATGCTTCATCCGGCTGGTTAGGTCTTTTCACCCGAAGATCCCTGAATGCATAGACCTGATATTGATCCTTATGAT
>Ga0307991_1002669_pt1 | contig 11947 bp, 8 predicted proteins | sample EllFjometagen131_FD_203146 | JGI IMG/M metagenome (GOLD analysis project Ga0307991, IMG submission 203146) | Marine microbial communities from Ellis Fjord, Antarctic Ocean - #131 | ecosystem: Environmental > Aquatic > Marine > Unclassified | place: Southern Ocean | collected 2014-10-08 | reverse complement strand
TTCTATTCACCTATTAGTCAATAGATCTATTCTCCAATTCACTAAATTACTTTGCATTTTTATGTTTTTATTCTTTTCTTGTGTTCACTGAAAACTGATAACTGTAAACTGAAAACTTGTCTCTTTTCTTTCTTTACTTGCTTACTAATTTTCCAATTAGCCGATTAACCAATTCTCCAATTCACTAAATTACTTTGCATTTTTATGTTTTTATTCTTTTCTTGTGTTCACTGAAAACTGATAACTGTAAACTGAAAACTGAAAACTGAAAACTTGTCTCTTTTTTCTTGCTTTTCCTCACTAAATACTAACGACTAAATACTATTCACTAACGGCTATTTCTCTGCTGGTTGGGTTGCAATGGCAATTTTATCTCCACCACCCTTTTTAATCAAATCCATCACTCTGATAACTTTACCGTGCAGCACTCCCTTATCTGCTTCCAACACAACTGTATTATCCGGCATTTTTTCTAATTCCGTATAAACTCCATCAGTAAGTTTTAAAGGATCAATTAGCTTACCGTTAAGGTAAATTGTATTATTTTCAGTGATAGTAACTGTAATATTTTCCGTAGGTTCAGCTGCAGTGAAATCTCCGGATGGTAAATTCACCCTTACCCTGTTTTCCAGATTAACAAAAGTTGTTGTTAGCATAAAAAATATTAACAAAAGAAAAACAACGTCAATTAAGGGGGTTAAATCAAAACTGGCACTTTTCTTATTCAGATGAGGAAATTTCATAATTTATTTCACCACCCCGGTCTTTTTGATCCAAAATATTATTTTCCTCCACTATATCTTCTCGAGTGAGCAAATCGAGAAGATCTACGCAACTCACCTCCATTTCTCTTATTATTTTGTCAACCCTATTACTTAAATAATTATAAATTACAATAGTAGGTATGGCGATCGACAAGCCAAAGGCTGTAGTTAATAAAGCTTCCGATATCCCACCTGCCAGAGCTTCCGGTTTGCCTACACCCATAACTGCAATAACATTAAAGGCTTTAATCATTCCAAAGACGGTTCCCAATAAACCTAGTAAAGGAGTAATGTTTCCAATAGTGGCTAAGGTGGAAAGATGTTTTTCTAATAAGGGTATTTCCTGATTAGCACTGTCTTCAATTGCTTCCTTAATCTCTTTTCGAGATTGACCGTATTTCATTAACCCGGCCAGCATGATTTGAGATATGGGAGTAGGACTTTTGCGGCATGCTGAAATTGCCAGATTGATACTCCCTTTTTTAATTAAATTATTTAATCTAAGAACAAATCTCTTAGTCTTGGTCTTGATACCTTTCAAATAAAACATTCTCTCAAAGAAAATGGTAACTGCCACTAATGAACTAATAAAAATGGGATACATTAAAACCCCGCCTTTTTCAAATACTTCTATTTCAAACATCTTGGATACCTTCCCCCTTTGTTAATTGTTGTTTGTTCGTCAAATTTGATATTTCTTTTCACCGGTTAATAACCTATTCCCCGGGCTGTAAAATAATCAGTCTTTCCTTGACCTTTTTTATATACGTGCTTTCAAGATAATTATCTATTATTCTTTGATAATTATAAATTGCTTTTTCAGAATTTTCTAATTGTTCCCAACATATCCCTGTTATATACAGTATATCATCTGCAAACTGTGAGTCGGAATATTTTTCCAAATAGATTTCTCCGTTTTTAATGGTTTTTTTATATTCATCTTTTTTGAAATAAGAGATGCAAAGTCCGTATAAAGTCTCAGACAAATAAGGACTATCCGGAATTTCCCGAATTGCTCTTTCTGACCAGAGTATATTATCTATCCATTTTTCCTCTCCCAGATACATCTGCGTTAATAAATAAAAAGCTTCCGGCTTATGTGGGCTTTTGGTATATTCATCAATAAAATTTTCTAATTCATTTTCCGCATTATCCATTTTATCTAAAAGCATATCACCTTTGGCTATCTGGAATTTTGATTCCTCAACATACTCACTATCACTATATTGATCTACAATCTTTCTAAATTCATTAACAGAGGATTGAATTTCGTTACTTTCCAGATGAGTCCAGGCGATGGCGTATTGGGCATTAACCGTTACCTCCGATTGAGGATATTGTCGAATATAATTTCTATATTCTTCGCGTGCCAATGAAAATTCTTTTATGTTATATAACGCTTCCGCTGCCATAAATTGCGATTTTCGAGCGATATCAGTTTCAACTTCTGTTGGATTTACTTTTTTAAAATAATCCTTGGCTTTTGAATAATCCGCTAATTTAAAATAAGTCCAACCCATCCAGTAATAACTCTCCATGATAAAGGGAGAATTCGGGAATACTTGAATCATTTGGTTAAACTCAGATATTGCTTCTTTATACATTTTCTTATCATAATATTCAATGCCTAATTGAAAATATGCTTCCTGTGCAAATTCACTTTCAGGGTATTTTTTTCTTAATTCACTAAAAGCGGAAATTTCTTTTTCCCTATCTCCTAATTCTTCAGCAGATTTCCCGATTAGATACAATGATTCCATAGAAGACATACCTTCTAACTCTGAAATAACTAATTTATATTTTTTTAAATCAAATAAATTTTTTCCTAATTCGAAATGTGCAGATTCAATTAAATCACTCTGAAAATATTTTTCTATAAATTTTTGAAATTCTAAAACTGCCCTCTCTTTATCCCCCTGCAGAGAATAAGCTAATCCCAAATCAAAGCTGATTTTCTCTAATAAAGAATCATCTTTTACTGATTTTTTTAAAATCTCAATATTACGGATAGATTCATTAATTTCTCCCGTGTTCAAGTAACATCGGGATAATAAATACTGCATCTCAGCTTTTTGTTCATCCGCGATATCTTCAGAGGTAATTAATTCTTTTAAATTAATAATTGCCTCATCATATCTCTTTTGTTTAAAAAGATTTAGCCCGAGATAATATTTTGTTTGAGATATCATCTCAAATTCGGGATATAAGAAAATTAACTTTTTAAAAATCCTTTCTGCTTCGCTATATTCTGAAATCAAAAGATTTGCCTGTCCCAATAAATAATATATCTCTTGAATTTCATGTTCTTGAAACTGAGGATATACTTTAATAAAATCATTGTAAACCTTGACCACTTTGGAATAATCTTTGATTTGAAAATAGGCTTTCCCTAACTTATATTTTGCTTGAATGACTAAATTACTATCAGGAAATTCCATAATTAATTTAGAAAATCTTTCTGCTGCCAGGGCATATTCTTCTAATAAATAATAAGACCATCCGCTCCCGAAAAAAGCATCATCGGTATATTCATTATTTTCTGAATCAGAAATTACCTTATCATATTCTACCCGGGCCCCGACATAATTTTCCTGTTTGAAAAAAACTTCAGCTAATAAATAACGGGCAGCCGGATAGTCTGTCATTAAATCAAGAGCTTTGTTTAATTCTTCTATGGCAACTTGATAATCGCCTAAAGAGTAAAATTCATAGCCCAGTTTATAATGCTCTTCCGCTTTTCCATCTTCACTATTAGAAGTTAAATCCGAAACCTTCCCTCTTTCTTCCCGATATTTATCCATCTGGTCCAATTGAAAATATGAACGTGAGAGATATTTCCGGGCTTTTTCAAATTCAGCATTCATTTCCAAAGATTTGTTAAATGCTTCGATTGCTTTTTCGTATTCTCCATTCAAATAATATTCATAACCGGCGTTAAAATATTTTAAGGTTTCCCTGCCAAATTCTTTTTCCTCCAGGCTCCGATTCAAAAAATGTTTGGCTGAATTATCAAATGGATCAAGTTTAATGGCTTCATTCCATTGTTCTATGGCCTGATCAAAATCTGCCAATTCATAAAAAACCAATGCCAAATAGTAATGAGACTCTTTGAATTTCGAATTATAAGCAATGGATTGTTCAAAATTTTTAACAGCCATATCGTAATTCCCTTCTTTATAAGACAAGTATCCCTTCTCGTAATATTCATAAGCTTCGCGCCCAATCTTTTGAGATTTTTCACTTTTTTTGATAAGCCAGGAAATATCCTTGTTTTGTGGATCAATCCTTAATACTTCTTCGCTTTCATCAATAGACAATCCAATTTCACCGATATCATAATAAAGCTGAGTCAGATATATATGGGGTTCCAATAAATCAGGATTATATTTTATGGAAGAATTAAAATATTCAATGGCTTTTTCAAAGTCTTTTTTAGAGTAAAAAGAATAACCCAATCTAAAATAAGCCTGACTTGCTTTTTCATAAATATCTTTGCTTTCCAACTGATTAATTTCTACCAGTTCAATGAAACGATTTAAACTATTTGCCTCTCTGATCGTCCATCGAGTTTTATTATAAATCTCTGCTAAAAGAAAGTAAGCATCTGCATATTCAGGGTCGTCTGCTACTGCTTTTTCCCCATATTCTATAGCTTTAGCCCACAATTCTTTGCTGGGAAAATCTACTCCCTCGTATTCCGCAATTGCCCGATCTTTATAATCGAGAGATCGATTATAATTAGCTAAGGCTTCAATAGAGTTTACAGATAATTTTTTACTTACACTTTTTTCGGTTTTATTTTCTTCAATATTAAGCTCTTTTAAGATAAAAGAATTTAGTATGTTTGCCAAATTAATAATTTTAGTTTCATCTATTGTAAAATCCCTGAAGGCAGTTATCTGACCTGTATGCTGTTCGTATTTTTTTAAGCTTAAACTAATTTCTGATGGTGAAGAATAATAAAAACTACCAAAAAAAATTATTTCACTTCCGAATACTTCATAAAACTGAATTAATAGAGGTTTTTTCATCTCTGTCTGGTCGGGAAATAATTCTTGTTCCCAATAAAATTCTTCTACATCGTTCCTTGATGCAACACTTAGAGAATCATAAAGAGAAAGATGATTAATTAATTTATCTGTTAATTCCTTGCTCAGCCAGCTCCAATCAGATTGTCCGGTTTGATTTGCGAAATAGGAAATGCCAATATTTATAGGAGATTTTTCTTCTGTAGCAAAAACAGGACAAGACATATAAAAAAAACTGCTTAAGGCAAGCAGTAATATTGCGGTAAAAAAAACGATTTTCGCAAATTTTTGTTCTCCTAATATTTTTTTTATTATATATTTTTTAAGTCTTATAATCATTAACCATACCTTATATTCAAATTAAATCAATTCTCCAATTAAATTAGTTATTAGTCGTTAGTGAATAGTCGTTAGTAAAGAAAATGCAAAAAAATAAAATAAATAAAAACTTTAATTAATATATTTTCTTTCTATTTGTCTTATTCTCTGATTTTTTTAACCAATTGACCAATTCACTAATTGGTTAATTAGCCGATTTACCGATTACACAATTAACCAATTCATCGATTAGTTAATTGATATATGTTCTTTTCTCTTGTTCGCTGAAAACTGATACCTGTAAACTGAAAACCTATCTTTTTATCTTGTATTCAAACTTGCACCTTGCAACTCGCAACTTGTAACTTGTATTTAACGCTAACGGTTAATTTAATATTAAAATTATACCCTATTTAGTAATAAAAGTAAAAGGACTTTTCTTTGATTTTAACCATATCTCCTTCCTGAATTCCCTGTTTGATCAAAGCCTTTTCCATCCCCATCTTTTTAATAATTTTTTGAAAATATTCAGTAGCTTCTTCATTATTAAAATCAGTCATAGCGGCAATTTTTTCAATTTCTTTTCCCGAAACACTGTAAATATTATCCTTTTTGGAAATATTAAACCTTGGAGCAAATTTATAAACCACAACTTTTTGTGGTTCAATATCGGGTGTTTCTATTTTTTCACTTTTTGTAATTTCATCTATATGATGAGATAGGCCGTAAATTAATTCTTTTAACCCTTTCCCTTGTAAAGCAGATATAAAATATACTTCTTCATAACCTTCTTTCTTGAATATCTTTTTAAGGTCATTGATATCTTTTTCAGAAAAAAATAAATCGCATTTGTTGACAGCTATCAACATCGGTTTTTTCGCAAGTTTTTCACTGAATTTTTCTAATTCATTATTAATTACCCTTAAATCTTCGAGTGGGTTTTCTTTTTTTATTTTAGAGCCATCAATAATATGCAAAATGATTTTAGTTCTCTCTATATGCTTTAAAAATTTATCTCCCAAGCCTGTTCCCCTATGAGCTCCTTCAATTAAGCCGGGGATGTCTGCGACGATAAAACTCTTAAATTCATCTACTCTTACTACTCCCAGGTTGGGGTCAATGGTTGTAAAAGGATAATCAGCAATCTTTGGTTTGGCTGAAGAAATACGGGAAAGCAAAGTCGATTTTCCTACATTCGGATAACCCACCAATCCTATATCTGCAATTATTTTTAGAGTTAAATTTAATTTTTTTTCTTCTCCCGGTTCTCCTTTTTGAGCAAACCTCGGACGCCTTCTGATTGAACTTTTAAAACGATAATTCCCCTTTCCCCCCTGTCCGCCTTGAGCAATCTTAACCTTTTGATATTCAGTAACTAAATCAGCCAGGATCTCACCATTATCCGCATCTTCAATGATTGTTCCCGGAGGTACCTTAATTGTCAGGTCTTCTCCTTCTTTCCCGGTCTTATTGGTTCCACGACCATTTTCACCTTTCTCCGCTCTTTGATGAGGATGATTATATAGATCTATCAGGGTTCCAATTCTGCTGTCTGCTTCTATAATAATATCTCCCCCTCTTCCTCCATCGCCTCCGTTAGGACCACCTTTGGGGATATATTTCTCTCTTCTAAAACTGATTGCTCCATCGCCGCCTTTTCCTGCTTTGACTTCAATTTTTACTCTATCTGAAAACATTTTATTCTCCAATTTAATAATTAGTCAATTGTCCGATTTGCCAATTAACCGATTTACCGATTTTACGATTAGTGAATTAGTTAACTAATAAATGTTCTTTCTCTTTATTCTATTCTTTATATTTTCTTAACCAGTTAACCAACTAACTAAATTTACTTGCAACTTGCAACCTTCTTTATCTTTTCTTTACTTGAATCTCGTAACTCGCAATTAGTATCCGAATCTTATCTTGTACTACATACTCGATACTGGATACTATATACTATTTTACTATTATGCTTATTTTATTCCTATAATACTAAAAAACCCTGAGTTTTTAAAAAACTCAGGGCTAAGTAAATACATTTTTCCAAATTAAGGTTTTTCTAAAAATACACAGACTTCCTTGCGATCTCTTCCTTTTCTTCTGAAATCAACAAATCCTTCTATTAAGGCAAATAAGGTATCATCTTTTCCTCTGCCAACATTTTCACCGGGAAGAATTCTCGTTCCCCTCTGTCTTATAATAATGCTTCCTGCTTTAACAAATTGACCGGCGAAACGTTTGACTCCTAATCTTTTAGCATTGCTATCTCTACCATTACGAACTGATCCTTGACCCTTTTTATGTGCCATAATTTCTCACCTCACCCTCTAAAACACTAATAATATATCTCTATTCATATTTTTAATTAATAAACTATAACTCAATCTTTTCAATTAATACCTCTGTAAATGGTTGTCTATGTCCGGTTTTTTTCCTGTATTTCTTTTTTGATTTATATTTAAATACGATGATTTTTTTTGCTTTATCCTGGGTTAGTATTTTTCCGCTTACCCTGGCTTTTTCCACCAAAGGACGGCCAATGAAATATTCTCCGTCTTTATCAACCATTAATACTTGATCAAATTCAATATTCTGCCCTTTGTCCAGATCTATTTTTTCAACTCTTATAATATCTCCCTCTTTTACCAGGTACTGTTTTCCTCCAGTGGCAATAACTGCTTGCATTTCCAGTTTTCCTCCTAATTAAAAACTCGCCAGAGTAGGTAACCATTTTGATCTGAAAATGACTTTTTCTTGACCCAATCTGTGCGGATATAAAAACAACGCTTATAAAATCTATCATATATTAACGGGCATGTCAAGTTAATTAAAAGAAAGTATCGGGTATATAGTATTGAGTATCGAGTTAAGAAAGAAAAAGATAGTTCAAAAAAAATAACTTTCTTCTTTTTATCTAACTACCCCGTTAAAGTTTACGCTAACCCTATTAAATTAGTATCGCAAATTTAACAAAATTAAGATATTTTTCTATTTTGTTTCTTTTATTGCTCTTTAATTTTCCTAACCAGCGAACTCATTTACCGATTTACCCATTTACCAATTACCCAATTAATACATGTTCTTTTTTCTTTGTCTTATTCTTTGTATTTTCTTCACTAAATACCAAATACTAACGACTAAATACTATTTTCCCCCACGCTATAACTATCCGCTATTATCTCCTTCATTTATTGCCCGTAACTGTACGCTGTACGCTATACGCTAACGACTATTCACTATTCACTAACGACTATTTTTATCAACTGGACATTTTCCTGATTTTCTTTACTTCTTTCTTTCTGCCGACCGCAACAACTTCTATTCTTTCCAGATGAATATCTTTAGAGGAAATAATATATATTGTTTTTTTGTTTTCTTTCTCCATTTGTTTAATTAACATCATTTTCGATCCGGATAGCACCTCTTCTACCTTGGGATGAACTGCTAATAATACCGCTTCTGCATGGGAAGTATGACATAGTTCCCTTAATTTGCGTAAAACAATATTGCTAACTGTTTCAGCGGAAAAAACCCTGCCTGTACCTGAACAATAAGGGCAGGCGGTTTTTAAGATTTTTTCCAGATCTCTTCTTGAACGCTTTCTGGTAAGTTCAACCAAACCGAGTTCGCTATTCTGGACAACGTTTGTCTTTGTTTTGTCTTTTTTCAAACTATCCTCTAATTGTTTTATCAGTTTATCCTTATCTTCCTGATTATCCATATCGATAAAATCGATAATGATAATGCCACCTATATCTCTCAATCTTAACTGAAGACCTATTTCTTCGGCAGCCTGTAGATTGGTTTTCAAGATTGTTTTTCTCATATCTTTTTTGCCTACAAATTTTCCGGTATTCACATCTACAACCGTTAAGGCTTCTGCTTGATCAAAAATCAGATAACCTCCGCACTTTAACCACACCTTTCTTTGCAAGGCTTTAGTTATTTCTTTTTCTATACCATATTCTTCGAAAATTGGTTTTTCTCCGGTATAAAGTGATACTCTCGGACCTAATTCCGTAATGGATAATGTCTGCAAAAATTTTAACATATTCTTATAAATTGATCTAGAATTGATGATAATTTCATCTACTTCTTCAGTAAACAAATCTCGAATAATGCGATAAGTAAGGGATAAATCTTCGTGTAGTAACATCGGGGCCTTGGTTTTATTTGCTCTCCTGCTAATCTTTTTCCATAATCGTATTAAAAAATCCAGGTCTGCTAAAAATTCTTCTTCTTCTTTCCCCCAGGCAGCAGTACGAATGATTAGTCCTACTTTTTTAGGCCTTATGGATTGAATAATCTTCTTTAATCTTTCTCTTTCTTTTTCGTCTTCTATTCGGTGAGATATCCCCAAATTAGAACTGTTGGGAATGAACACCAAATATCTTCCCGGTAGACTTATATTGGTCGTTACACGTGCTCCTTTTGGTATGATTGCTTCTTTAACAACCTGCACCATTAATTCCTGATTATTTTTTATATTATCCAGGGCAAGCAAAGAATTAGATTGCCCCATAGAAGCACTTTCCTTCTCGTTCGGCTCCTGACTCGATTTTTCCAGATGAAGAAAAGCATTTTTTTCGATACCGATATCAATAAATGCCGCCTCAATTCCCGGCAAAACATTAATAGCTCTTCCTTTGTAGATATTTCCTACAATTTTATCATCTTCAATTCTCTCAATATGGATCTCAACCATTCGGTTGTCTTCAAAAATAGCTACACGTTCCTCGGTTAAACCCACATCAATAATCACACGTTTATTCATAAAAACTCCTATTTTATTTTAAATTAAATCTTTTATTTATTATAATTTTTTCTTAAAAATCTAAAAATATTTTCAACAGATTATATATATGGTGCTCTGCAAATAATATTTTAGCAAACTAACCACCATTTCTATTTTACCTTAAATCCCCTATTTAGTAAAGATAAGGAATTCGAGTTCACTAGAGTTTACATTGACAATATTCCGGAAACTTAAATATATGAATACAATTAAATATATTACACTATTAAAATAGAAAATGTGATTCAAAATCTAGTTCTTTATCACTTCTTTATCAGCTATAAACATGCCTACTCTTGATATTTCCACAAGGTCAAACGAATAACTATATCTTGATAGCCATGCTTTAATTGCATAATGAGGATTTAAATTTCCATCATTGCCCATTTTTATATCTAATTTTAACATCATATTTCCATTTGTAATATCTGTCTCTTCTATTCTTAAATTTAAAATCAAAGGTCTGATATTTAATTTTTTAATACCTTTTTTGCCTCTTTTATCTATCCAAATTTCTTTTAAGTCTAAATATTTTTCTATATTTTCTCTTATTTCGTTTTTTAAGTTTTCCCTTTCCGTATTTAATTTCATGGTAACAATATAAGTAGATTGATCAATGGATTTAACCAGTGAATCAGTTGAAGATAAAATAATTTTTGCGCAAATTATTTTCAAACCGATGGGCAATTCCCGGTTAAGTTTTTCGGCTAACTCTTCAATTTTCATCTCTTTTTTTAATCTAATGTCAAAATATTCGCTGGTACTGCTGATACCTAACGCCAGAGGGGGGCCAAAAGAAATTCTGAACCGGGGATTGAATCCCAGAGAAATAAGTACCGGAATGTTTGCCCTTCTCAAAGTCCGGGTAAAAACCTGTACCAGGTTGAGATGAGAAATGTATTTAATAGGTCCTTCTTTAATATATTTTACTCTAATTACCTGCTCCAAAATTTATTAAGTCCTTTCTTTTTAGTTAAGATAAATTTTTAATTTATTATTTTAATCTTTAATTTTCTTAACTAATTGTATTTCTTATTTTATTAACTGAAAACTTATTTTTTATCTTATATTTCATTTTCTCTTTATTCTGGCTTCTGACTCCTGGCTTCCTTAATATATTTTTTTAACTAACTAACCAGGTAACAAATATTCACACAGTTCCTACCTGCATTTTTTATTTATTACTCATTACTAGTTACTTCCTTCCTGCTAACGACTATTCACTAACGACTAACGACTAATTTAACATACTCCACATCCGGTACAAACATCAAATCGGCAATCCGGAGTTGTTTCTCCTTTTAAAGCCTTCTTCTTTTCATTCAGGAAATATTCTTTAGTCACTCCACAGGAAATATGTTCCCAGGGTAATACCTCATCTTCTTCTCTCTGACGGTTTGCGTAAAATTCCATTTTAACTCCACAATCGGTAAATACCTTCTGCCATAATTCAAAATCAAAATGTTCTCTCCATGCATCAAATTTACATCCTGATTGATGGGCTTTCTCTAATACTTTATTTAATTTTCTATCACCTCGGGCAAACACGGCCTCCAGACAACTCCTATTGATATCGGAATAACTATAAGCAATATTTTTTTTCCTTAGTGTAGCATTTAAATATTTTAATTTTTCAGAAAGAAGAAATGCCTCTTCCTGGGGTTCCCATTGAAAAGGCGTATGTGCTTTTGGCACAAAAACAGCAACGCTGACATTAATATTTATTTTTCTCCCGGTAATCTCTTTTCCCAATCGATTAACCCTATTGACTATTTTAACAATTCCTTCGATATCTTCTTTGGTCTCCGTAGGTAAACCTATCATAAAATATAGTTTAATTTTTCTCCATCCCGCTTTTAAGGCTGCTTTAATGGACAAATAAAGGTCTTCTTCCTGCACATTTTTATTTATGACATCTCTTAATCTTTGCGTGCCTACTTCTGGAGCTAAAGTAAGCCCTGATTTCCTTACCCTCTGAACCTGATTAGCTAAATTAACTGAAAAAGTATCTACTCTCAAAGAAGGTAATGAAATTCCAA
>Ga0307991_1002666_pt1 | contig 11950 bp, 8 predicted proteins | sample EllFjometagen131_FD_203146 | JGI IMG/M metagenome (GOLD analysis project Ga0307991, IMG submission 203146) | Marine microbial communities from Ellis Fjord, Antarctic Ocean - #131 | ecosystem: Environmental > Aquatic > Marine > Unclassified | place: Southern Ocean | collected 2014-10-08 | reverse complement strand
AATATCATCCTAAGGTTAGTTGTACCTTGAATATGATAATTATTTTTATATGAATTTTCTTCTATCCATATTTCTATTTGGTCAGACAATGGTAATCCGGAAGTGCCAATTTCAGATGACATATTATATTGTGATTCAGATCCAAAACTAATATCTATAATTACAGATTTTCCATTGTTTACAATATCAGTAAACTTAGTTTGCATTACATTTAAAAAGTCTTCAATACAATTTTCTGCAGCTTTTGAAGCTAGCTTGTTGAAATCCTCTGTGTAAAACTTACCGCTTTCTCCAACTTTATTCGATAATGAATTACCCGTTGAAACCTCGTAGGCTGTTAGAATTAATTTTACAGAATTACCTGATTCTCCTTTTTCAACTATTACTTCCGCTTGAACATAAACATCTGCTCCAGACATCTGAATTATTTGGGATTTCATATCGGATTGATTATCAGAAGTAAAAAGATTATTGTCTTTAGCGGCTTTCAATTTTGCAACAAAATCCACTGTTGTAAAACCTCTGCTATCAAACCCATCTTTAATTTTAGCAATTGCAATTCTTTTATTTTCATCGTTTTCCAATACAGTCCGAAGGTCTTCACCCTCTTTTGTGTATGGAATAACCATAATTTTAGGTTGAACTACTACGACTTGTCCTCCACTATTAGTTGCAGAATTCTGACAAAAAACAGGATTAATAAGGCTTGTTTGCAAAAGCATTATAGCCAAAATAAAATATATACTTTTCATATTCAAATAAGTTTTAAAATCCAAATTTTCGGATTATGTTATGTTGTTCTAAATCTTTCCGTAAAGCAACCAAGTTAATTTTAACATCAACTGTAATACTCTTTTTACCGCCTTTGTGTTTGGTTAAATCACTTGTTGGAATTGAGGACATTACAAAAGTCCTATATCTTTTATTTTTATAGAAATTTTCAAAGTATTCCTTGTGCTTTTCTTTTTCCTCGGTCTCATTTGTACCGATTAACGCAATTTTTTGTTCAGATTCAGGTAGCCCTCTGAAAAATATTACATTAAAAACATTTTCTTCAGCATCAATTATTGCATTTTCTTGATTTGTGCCGATTCCTATTGCTCTCATTGTAATTGTCCCTTCTTTACCTGAAACATAATTTACTTCAGCTGTCGGTAAAATGTTTATACTACAACTAGTAGTAAAAAATAGAAGAGACAAAATGATTGAAGAACTTAATATTTTTAGTTTTTTCATAAAGTTTATTTTACGATTAATTTACAGGTCAACTTTTCTGCAGCATTAAATCTCAATAGTATTTCTTTTCCACCATCAGAAACCTTACATTCTGAAAAGTCATCGCCTGCTATTTTAACTATTTTTATTTCTCCGACTTGAGAAGGGTAAGGTTTACCATCAATCATCTCATTTTTTTCAACAATTAACTTATCCCCCTCTTTAAAACCAAACGATTTACCACCAGCAATTAAAACGGTAGCTGCTGCTTCTTTTTTAGTTGTAAGCACTCTACTTATTTTAGTTGTTAATGGGAATGTCTTAATAAAGTAGTAAGTCAAATTTGACTCTATAGATTTTAATGCTTCATTAACAGCACTTTCTGGAGATAGCATTAATGGACTAACTTCTGTTTGAAAACTTTCTGCTTCGGTTGTTTTTCCTGTTTCAACATCATTAACTTTAATTGTAAAAGCAACACTTGCCTTATATCCATTTACACTACCGTCAGTATTTTTCATTGCGTAAACACTCATTTTTACAATATGTCCAATAATCATATTTTGTGCGGCTAAGGCTACATCTTGCTTAACAGTACTTTTACTATCAAGAAAAGCTTCTGATTTTTGAAATTCAAGTTCTTGTTTAACTTTATCGTAACTTGTACGGTCAACAACGGTAAATCTTTTGGTATTGGTTACAACTTGAACCACTTTTTCAGCAACTGCTTCGGAGTATTTTGAATTTACTTCTGATGTAAATTCTGCGATACCAACTACTGGTTTAGAATCTGTCTGTGAATAGCCTATGAAGCTATTCACCAAACAGATTATTAAAATAATTATCCTATTCATACTAATAATTATCAGAAGATTTTAAGGTGGAAATAAGATTATTTACCACTTTCAAATTTAGCTGTAATTCCGGTCCAACAAGTGCAAGAACGTCTTTAGAATAATTCAGTTCTTTGGTCGCTTTTGGAGCCTGCATAGGTGAAGCACTTTTCACATCACTTGAGGCACTTTTTACAGCATCGGCAGCATCTGAAACAGCTTTTATTTGAGTAGCAATATTTGCTGCTAGCCCAACAAGTTCTTCCAACTTTGGTTTTTTCACTGTAACATCTGTCACACCATCAACAGTTTCACCTATTGTTCTTTTGTACATTTCTGGAACAATTGTGTTGATTTCTTTAGTTGATGTCAGCATTTTAGTTGAATTTGCAGCTAACTTGTCAACACTCTCAACACCTGACTTTTTAGGTTCTCTTAATTTTTCAAACTTCGCTTTACGTTTTTCTGCGTCCTTAGATTTCATTTCTGTTTTTAAAACTTCACGTTCTGCTTCTAGTTCTGCTTTTGTTTTTTCTTGTGCGTATGAATTTTGGTGCATTGAAAAAACTAAGCCAAGACAAATGGCTGTGCTGAAAATAATTTTTTTAAACATAATATTGAATTTAATTGTTTCATTTACTTACTCGTAAGGCTTTTCAGAAACGCCCCGTTTTTTATTTTGTGGTATCTGGTCTCCACAATTATTATCATTTCCTTCATTTTCTCATGATTATGAAGATTCTAGTAAATGACGCAGTTCAGTCCCAAGACTCAAATTCTTATAACCAATCTGATTTAATGTTTGATTATATTCTATTGTAATAGCATGGAATGTCATCATTAATAGTCGGTTTATTAATCCTATTTTCTAATAATTATAGGTTTTATAGCAGTTTTCAGATGCACTGAATATTTTAGTATTGTTTCTAGTCGCTTACCGAAAGATTTTTACTTTCATTTAGTTTTTTTTGGATTTTGTAAATGTAGTGAAAAATATTACATATCTATTTGTTTTCAATATATATTAATAAACCCCATTTTTTTGGTTGAGATTGGGATTCAATTTTGTTTTCTATTGAGTTATCGAGTTCAGGGAAGCAGCCTTTGAAATCATAAAAGAGCAAATAGGAGAAGTAAAGCTACTGGAAAAAGAACATCTAAGCCATAGGATGTGACCTGTATGCAGAGCTCATGAAATGCAGTAAAAAATAGAAAATTTAGAATGTATACGGTTCAAACCATTGAAAACATTGCTGTTATAAATTTTTATTATAAAAATTAATTAGGTTTTTGTCTCATCAATATATAGATTGTATGTAGTTTAAGTTGGCTATAAAAATTGATTTTAATACGATTTAACCAATTAAGTATATATATTCCTTAATGTAGTAAGATAATGTGTTAGAACTAGGATATGATAGAAATTTTAATGGAATAACAGTATATAGCTTAAGATTTCGTTAGAATAGTAATAGCACAGAATTTACTTACTTAAAATAAAGTTATAAGTAATTGTACCACGTTGCAGTTCAACAGCATTATTATCTTTTGCAAATGTGGAATTATAAGCAGCATCAACGGCAATTTTTCTTAAATTCTGATCCAGAACATTCGTACCCTTGGCACTAACTTGGGCCTTTTTCACAATTCCATCACGATTTACCCAGATTCGAACAACAACTGTTCCCTGTTCCTTAAAAGTTGCCGATGGTTGCTCCAAAAACAAACTTCCTCTTTCACCCAGACTAAAAGAAATCCCATTTCCCAAACCACCTTGTCCGCTATAATCACCACTTTCCTTATAACCATGTGGTTTTTTTTTATCGCCAAATTCTGGAGAAATATTTTGATTTGCTACAATTCCTTTTTTTGTTACTATAAAATAATCTTTATGAACCCAGAACAATATGGCAACATCTTTATAAGGTACTGCTATTTGGTACCAATCTCCCTTTTTATCAACAATATAACTATCATGTATGTCATTATCTAAATACCTTTCTTTGTTGAAATCAGTGCCAGGTCCCATTCGTAAATTTACACCGCTATTTTTAATATGTCCAACAGCCCAACTTTCTTTTGGCATAAAATTCCTTATTGCAAGTTTTTCTATATTAGTAAAGTAAAATTCTTCTGAAGTATTTTCAGATTTTAATTGATCATTTTCATAAGAAAAGAAAAGATGATTATTTTTATCGTTAATGCTTGTAACTTTTACCCAATTTCTTTTTTCATCAATAACCCAATCAAACTCAGTTTCCTTTTCACTTTTGTAAACCTCAACAGTCATTAGACCTGTTCCGTTCTCTCTAAATCCAATTTGTGAAATTTTAACAAAATCCCAAGTGCCTAATCCAAATTGAAAGATTCCTGTACCCTTTGATAAGTAAAAGGTTTTATCAGAAAAGTCTCTCTTCCCTTCATGAAATTCTTGAGCATTATTACAACTACTTGCAATAATTACAATTATTAAGCCTAAAATTAATCGTTTCATGATTTTGAGTTTTTTATTGAAGTGAGGACTTGATTGGCATATTATATGAAACCCTAACTGGTTTTCCTTCTTGCCTTCCCGGGCTCCATTTTGGCATTTCTGTACAAAGCCTAATTTAGTAATTACTTCTCCTTTTTTGCTAATATAATGTTCTATAATATTAGGATCTGAATCATCTTTCCACTTTTAGAAGCCTCTTTCATAATCTAATATAGAATTTCCCCAATTTGAAGACTCAAGAATTGCGAACCCTATTGTTTCGCCTTTGGCACCAACTAATCCCCCTCTTTTTAGATATATGGTCTTAAAAAATATATAATTGTTGATTTTCAATTTTTTGGCAACATCTTCAATTGAAGAATCGAAAATTGGATCATTCTGCATCTTGTTCCATTCTTTCTCTGAAACGCCCTGCAAAGCATTTTCCTTCATTTCCTTTTTCAATGAGTAGGAAAAATCCCTTCTTATAGAATGATTCGAAGGATTGGTTACTGCTAGCAAAAGTGCGACTACTACTAATACTATTAAAATTCCTTTTTTCATTTTTTTGGTTTATTATTAATTGTTTATTCAATTGATTCCATTTGCAAATACTCGCTTTACTTGATGATTTTTATTCTTGATTTCTAATATAAAACTTAAGTACAAAAAAAGACGTGAGACAATCACTTACCGACTTTGAGGTACGACCAAGCACTTATGCATCAAATAAGAATAGCCCACGCCTTAAAGCATGAGCGTATCACTTATTATTCTTGATGCATTTTTAAAATTGGTCGTTTTCAAAGCTAAGAATAAAAGCTAACGCTTCTATTTTCTAATATTCTGTATTATTTCATATTCATTATTTATTTCATGATTATATTATCTAATTCAACAATCTATTGATAGCATTAAATAATTCATAAAACTATCAGATTAATATTGACAAAAAGTATCAGAATTGTAAAATTATTAAAAATATAGTACAAATAAAATATTGTAAGGGGTTTTTTCAAATCGTACATAGTAACTCTACGAGAAAACTCTCACTTTGAATCATCATTTTTAAGGAAGTCGATGTTTTGTTGAAATCCTTTACTTTCAGTTTTATTGATAATTGCATGTTTAAGCAGCTATTTCATTCCTTAAATAGTTCAGAAACAAAGTGTTACCATAGGCTTAATTATTAATATCTTTTTTCCCCCGCTAAAAAGTTAGTGATTTTTACTTTCTTTAATAATGATTTTGCATTCAACTTAATATAAACTTAATTATAAACGGTAATATATATTAATTAAAAATCTTATAACATTTTTCCTTAGATTTAAATATCAAGATTGAGTCTTTTAATAGCATCAACTTTGGTGCTTTCACTTACCCTAACGTAATTTTTTAGTACAGTAGCAACAGTATCTCCCATTAAATCTGCAATTGTTGCTATATCTACTCCTTTGTCGTGTAACAATTGTCCAAAAGTATGTCTTGCTGAGTGCCAAGTTATCTTTTTATTGAAGATTTTTGCTTTCAATATCCAATTTTCTAGTTTTAAATTGTTTGTTGGTGAATAAACTAATCCTTCAAAGACATTATTAAATAAGTTGTCATCATTAGGAGTTCCTATAATTTCTAATGCTTCTGTATCCAATGGGATTGTGACTATCTTATCTGTTTTTTCTTGTTTTAAAGAAATGTAATATGCATCTCCATTTTTAATATCACCATATTTCAGATTTTTAATATCTATAAATCGCAAGCCAGTAAAACACATTAATAGGAAAGCCTGTTTGAGAACCTCATCATCTATTGATGTTTTTTTCAGTTCTTTTATCTCATCAAATGTTAGCCTATCTTTTCTAACTTCTTCCCCCTTTATTCCTCTTATATCGTTTGCAGGATTCTTTTCAATCATTCCATCTTTAACAGCTTGATTCAATAATGCTCCAATTTTTTCAAAGTATATTTTTGCTGTATTAAGTTTAATCGACTTAAGTTTTTTTGATTTTGCATCATGTTGCAAATATTTTTTAAACCCTTCTAAAAAGTGATTATTAATTGAATTGAAAGCAAGCCTATCTTTTGTTGTGGTCTTTTTTGTGAATTTGCGTAAATGCTTTACAGCAGAAGTACTAATAGTAATAGTATTTTTGCTTGATGCTGAGTTCTCTAATTTCTTTTTAGCATATGCAAAGAAATCACCATATGCAAGATTTTGATCTGGAATGTTATGTATCTGTTTAGATAATTTAAGATATGTTTCTGCTCTTAGGTCTTCGGCAATCTTTAAAACATCGATATTGTGTTTTTTCTGTTCTTCATCCTTTGGATTAGGATATATCTCTAAGTTCAAAGTTTTTTGTGATTGATCATGTTTTATCTTTCCATCAACTTTAGTATACCCCTTGTAGATGTACAGATATAATTTGTACATCCCTGTTTTTTTTAAAAGATTCTTTCTGATTTCAACTCTCATTTTTATTGTTTTTTTAGAAGTATTTGAAATAAACCATAAAATTATAATAAAAAAGATATAAAAAAGATAAAACAGTAAAAAATAATATATTTTATATAATTTGTATATCAATTAGTTATATAATTTTGTATTGAATATTAATTTTGTGGCGTAAAATTACGACATTTTCATTTCAAAATTGAGAGAGTTATAAAAATTGAACACAAATTATTACATATTTATCATTCTTCTAATCTAAATTGATTTTAAATTGCACGAATAGGTATAACTAATTAATGAAAAACAACAACTTAATTTGGTGAATTGAGTAAATTCGCCAATAATTAAAAAAAGAACTTTTTTACTCCTTTCTAAATAAACAAATCATGGACAGAAAGAAAAAATTTATAACATGTGAAGGTAACTATGCAGCCTCACATATTGCATATATGTTTAGCGAAGTTGCTGCGATATATCCAATAACACCTTCGTCAGATATGGCAGAATATATTGACCAATGGGCTGCCAATGGGCAGAAGAATATTTTTGGTGAAACTGTAAAAGTTGCTGAAATGCAATCAGAAGGTGGTGCATCAGGTGCAGTACATGGATCGCTACAAGCAGGTGCCTTAACAAGCACATTTACTGCTTCTCAGGGGCTGTTACTTATGATACCAAATATGTACAAAATGTCGGGTGAGTTATTGCCTGCTGTATTCCATGTTAGTGCAAGAAGCCTTGCAGCTCAGGCACTCTCAATTTTTGGAGATCACAGTGATGTTATGAGTACTCGCCAGGCTGGTTTTGCAATGCTTGCAACAAGTAGTGCTCAGGAAATTATGGATATCGCCGGTGTTGCTCACCTTACAGCCATAAAATCCAGAATTCCTTTTATTCATTTTTTCGATGGCTTTAGAACATCTCACGAATTATCTAAAGTTGAAGCTATGGATCAGAGTGCATTGGCAAAACTTGTGGATTATGATGCGCTTCAAAGATTTAGAGATAATGCACTTAATCCAGAACATCCTGTTACAAGAGGAACTGCTCAAAATCCGGATATTTATTTCCAATCAAGGGAAGCTTCATCTAAGTTTTATGATGTTATTCCGGATATGGTTGAAGACTACATGCAGGAAATTAAAAAGATAACAGGTAGAGAATATCATCCTTTCACTTATTATGGTGCTGAAGATGCTGAAAATATAGTAGTTGCAATGGGTTCAATAACTGATACCATAAAAGAAGTTATTGATTTTAAGAATGCAGCTGGTGAAAAATTTGGATTAATTACCGTTCATCTTTACAGACCATTTTCTGAAAAATATTTCATGAAAGTTTTTCCTAAATCTGCTAAAAGAATTGCAGTATTAGACAGGACAAAGGAAATTGGATCCAATGGTGAGCCTTTATACTTAGACATAAGAGATTTATTCTATGGCAAAGAAAATGCTCCAATGATAATTGGAGGTCGTTATGGTTTGAGTTCAAAGGATACTACTCCTGCTATGATGATTTCGGTATATGAAAACCTTGCATCTGACAAACCTAAAAATGGTTTTACCGTTGGTATAGTTGATGATGTAAAATTTACTTCACTCCCACTATTACCCGAAATTAGTGTTGCCCCAAAAGGAACTTATGAAGCTAAATTTTACGGACTAGGTGCAGATGGTACTGTAGGCGCAAATAAGAATTCAATTAAAATTATTGGTGGATCAACTGATAAATACTGCCAGGCTTATTTCTCCTATGATTCTAAAAAATCAGGTGGTATAACAATTTCGCATCTAAGATTTGGAGATACTCCTATACGATCACATTACTTGGTTGGAACTCCTAATTTTGTTGCTTGTCATGTTCCGGCATATCTTGAAAAATACGATATGCTTGCCGGACTTAAAAAGGGAGGTACATTTTTACTGAATAGCATTTGGGATACCGAGGAAACTAAAAAAAGGCTTCCAGATCACATAAAAAAATATCTAGCAGAAAATAATATTTCAACATATATAATTAATGCTACAAAAATTGCTCACAATATTGGTCTTGGTAACCGTACAAATACAATCATGCAGTCTGCTTTCTTTAAAGTTGCAGAAGTAATTCCTTATATAGATGCTGTAAGTGAGATGAAAACAGCCATCATGAAGACATATGGCAGAAAAGGCGAAGAAATTGTAAATATGAACTATGCAGCAGTTGATGCAGGTAGCGATGTTGTTAAAATTGATATACCTGATGAATGGAAAAATATTGTTGTAGTACCAAAGGAAGAAAATAAAAATTTACCTGATTTCATCAAAAATGTTGCAGATCCTATAAACTTACAAAAGGGTGACACACTTCCCGTAAGTACATTTAGCGGTCGTGAGGATGGTACGTTTCCTGCAGGAACTACTGCTTTCGAAAAACGCGGTGTTGCTACTGATGTACCTGAGTGGTTAAATGAAAATTGTATTCAATGTAATCAGTGTTCATATGTTTGTCCGCATGCTGCGATTCGCCCGTTTCTGTTGACAGATGACGAAGCTGCCAATGCTCCTGAAGGCACAAAAGTTCTTCAGGGTGCGGGTCCAATAAAAGCATATAAGTACAAAATTCAGATAAGTGTTCTGGATTGTACTGGCTGTGGCATTTGTGTTGAAGTTTGTCCGTCCAAAGAAAAATCACTTGTAATAAAACCTATCGGGACTCAATTCGACGAAATCGACAGGTGGAATTATATGAATGACGAGGTTGGTTACAAAGAAGATGTTGTTGCTAAAGACAAGAGTGTTAAAAATAGCCAATTTGCTCAACCATTATTTGAGTTTTCTGGAGCATGTGCAGGTTGTGGCGAAACACCATATATTAAAACCATTACACAACTCTTTGGTGAGAGGATGATGGTAGCAAATGCTACAGGATGTTCTTCAATTTACGGTGGTTCTGCACCATCAACGCCTTATTGTAAACATAATGAATCAGAAAAAGGGCCTGCATGGGCAAATTCATTATTTGAAGATAATGCTGAATTTGGTTTTGGTATGGCAGTTGGAGTTGAAAAACTAAGAGAGCGTCTTGGGATAAAAATGCATGAGGTAATTGATGGTGAGTTTACACCGGAGCTAAAAGATGCTATGAAAGTGTGGCTCGAAAATAAAGATAACGCAAACGCTTCAGTTGAAGCTTCGAAAAATGTTATTGCTCTACTTAAGAAAGAGAATGGTCCATTGGCAAAAGAAATTCTTGCACTTGAGCAATATATGGTTAAAAAATCGCAATGGATATTTGGTGGTGATGGCTGGGCATACGACATTGGTTTTGGCGGATTAGATCATGTTCTTGCTTCAGGCGAAGATGTGAACGTATTAGTGATGGACACCGAAGTATATTCAAATACGGGTGGTCAAGCGTCAAAGGCAACACCATCGGGTTCGGTAGCTAAATTTGCTGCATCTGGCAAAAAAATCAGGAAAAAGGATCTTGGTGCTATGGCTATGACTTATGGTTATGTTTATGTTGCACAAATTGCTATGGGTGCAAGCCAATCACAAGCTTTTAAAGCTATCAAAGAAGCAGAAGCTTATCCTGGCCCATCACTCATTATTGCTTATTCACCATGTATTGCACATGGTATTAAAGGTGGCATGAGTGGTGCAATGCGTGAAGAAAAAAATGCTGTAGAAGCAGGTTACTGGCATACATATAGATACAATCCAGAACTTGAAGAAGCTAGCAAAAATCCATTTACACTTGATTCAAAAGAACCTGATTGGAATAAATATCAGGAGTTCCTTAACAATGAGGTTAGATATGCATCGCTTAAAAAATCTTTCCCTGAGGAAGCACGAAAGTTGTTTGCACAGAATGAAGCAGATGCCAAATGGAAATATAAAAATTATCAAAGACAAGCAAATTTGGATTTTTCTGAATAGATTAATGAATCAAAATTAAAGAATCAGGAAGCAAGCCAAAATCGTTTATCATGTTTCACTGTTTCTGATTCATATTAATTGAATAAAATAGAAAGGGTGCTTTGAAAAAGGCATCCTTTTTTAGCTATTACTACGAAAATCATTTTATAATTTCAATATATTCGATTATTATTGAGGAAAATTAAATCCATGTCAATTTATATCTTTATAATAACAATAAGTAAAAGCTTTAATCCTATGAAAAATGCATTAAAACATTTCATTATTATCCTGCTCGTAGTTGGCTTGTTTTCTGGCTGTACACTTGAACATAATGCAAAGGAGGGAACTGATAATGAATATCTTTTATTAGCAACTTTGTTTCAACAAAAAGCTGCTGAGAAAAGAGCATTATCTTATCAAGCTTTTAATATTGCTAAATTGAGTCTTGACAATCAACTTAAGATTGCTGACTTGACGAAACCGTTAGCTGTTATTGTTGATATTGATGAAACAGTTTTGGATAACAGCCCATTTGAAGCAAAAAGTATTCTTAATAATTCTGACTATCCTAAATACTGGGACGAGTGGTGCCAACTAGCAGCTGCAAAACCCCTTGCAGGCTCAGTTGAGTTCTTGAATTATGCGAAATCAAAAGGCGTTGCTGTGTTTTATATTACAAACAGGAAAATTAAGCTAATGGAACCAACTTTAAAAAATCTTAATGAAAAAGGTTTCCCATTTGCTGATGAGGATCATGTATTAATGAGATTAGATGATTCGAACAAAGAGTCACGTAGAAATTTAGTAGCTACCAATCACCAAATAGCTTTGCTGATTGGTGATAACCTTGGTGATTTTATACACGTTTTTGACGACAAAAATATTGTTGATAGATTTTTGTTAACTGATAACTATAAAAGTGAATTTGGAGTAAAATTTATTGTATTGCCAAATCCCATGTATGGAAGTTGGTTAAACGACCTATTTAATAATAATTCCGACCTTTTAAAAGAAGAAAAAATTAAAATACTTAAAATGGAATTAGAGTCATTCTAGAAAAAAAATGAAGCTGTCC
>Ga0307991_1002665_pt1 | contig 11951 bp, 9 predicted proteins | sample EllFjometagen131_FD_203146 | JGI IMG/M metagenome (GOLD analysis project Ga0307991, IMG submission 203146) | Marine microbial communities from Ellis Fjord, Antarctic Ocean - #131 | ecosystem: Environmental > Aquatic > Marine > Unclassified | place: Southern Ocean | collected 2014-10-08 | reverse complement strand
TATGTTATTGATTTTGCCCTTTCAGGGCAATTTTAAATATGTAGTCCCTGCACGAAAAATCGACTCTTGTTGTGTATTAATATATACATTTGTTTATATTTGCATTATGAAACCCGAAAGTTTAGTATCTTATATTAATTCTGACAAAAATACATAAAAACCGTAAATATATTATCAACGGCTTAAATTAAAAATATTAAACTTATGAAATATTCACAAATAAATAAAGACCTCTTTATCAGAAACAGAGCAAAATTAGTTAAAAAGTTGAGGGCTAATTCATTAGCTATTGTTAATTCAAACGATGAGATGCCAAGAAACGGAGATCAAAATTTTCCTTTCCGACAAAATTCAGATATGTTTTATCTCACAGGTCTTGACCAGGAAGAATGTATCCTTTGTATCTTCCCTGACTATCCTGTTAAAAAATATCGTGAAATAGTATTTACAAAAAAAACAAGTAAACTTATGGCAACCTGGTATGGTCATAAATATACAAAACAGGAAGTTAGTAAGATATCAGGAGTTAGGACTGTTATGTGGCTTGATGAATTTAATGCCTTATTTGCTGAATTAATGTCAAAAGCAGATTTTGTTTATCTTAATCTTAATGAAAACATACGATTTTCATCAGAAATAATTTACCGCGATTTAAGATTTGCAAGAAAGATAAAACAGGACTTTCCTTGTCATAAATACGAACGTCTTGCTCCTGTCTTAACTGATTTGAGAGTGGTAAAGGAAACTGAAGAAATAGAACTAATACAAAAAGCATGTAATATTACAAATAAGGCATTTCATAGAGTTTTAAAATTTGTGAAACCGGATGTTATGGAATATGAGGTAGAATCTGAAATAACTTATGAATATCTTAAAAATGGAGCAAGCGGACATGCTTATTTGCCAATAATAGCATCAGGAGAAAATGCCTGTATTTTACATTATAGCGAAAATGATAAACAATGTAAAGATGGAGACCTTTTATTAATGGATTTTGGCGCAGAATATGCTAATTATGCAGCTGATTGCACAAGAACAATACCTGTTAATGGCAAATTTACTCCACGTCAGGCAGATTGCTATAATGCTGTTTTAAGAATACAAAAAAAAGCCATTGAAATGCTTGTGCCAGGCAATACATTAGAAAAATGCCAGAAGCAGGTCTGTAAACTAATGGAAAAAGAAATGATTGACTTAGGTTTATTTACAAAAGAAGATGTGAAAAATCAGGACCCTGATAATCCTTTGTTTTTTAAATATTATATGCATGGCACCTCGCATTTTATGGGTTTAGATGTTCATGATTTAGGAAGTAAACAACAGCTCTTACAAAAAGGTATGATACTTAGCTGTGAACCTGGAATATATATACCTGAAGAAAATATTGGAATACGTATTGAAAATGATATTGTTGTTAATGACAAACCTGTTGACTTAATGAAAAATATAGCTCGTGAAGTTGATGAAATTGAAAATTTAATGGCAAAATAAATATGATTTTGAAATACAAAAAATCTATTGTATTAATTACTTGTATAGATTGAAAGAAATTTATAATGAAAAGACAAAAAAATATTCCTTTTTTTGGTATAGACAGAATTTACAAAAAACATTCAAAAGATATAATAAATACTGTTGATACAGTATATTCCAAAGGAAAAATTTTAATGGGTCCTGACATTAAAATTTTTGAAGAAAAAATCAGTAAGTTATGCAACAGAAAATATGCAGTCGCTGTTAATAACTGCACTGATGCTTTATATTTTGCTCTGTTAAGTGCAGGAATAGGCAAAAATGATGAGGTTTTGGTTACAGGTTTTTCATATATAGCTTCTGTAACTCCGATATTAAGAGTAGGAGCCATACCTGTTTTTGTTGATATAGAGCCGGATTATTATATGATGAACCTGTCAGACCTTGAAAATAAAATTACTCCAAAAACAAAAGCTATACTTGCTGTTCATCTTTTCGGACAAATGCTGGCTGTTGACAGATTGGAAAAAATTGCCAAAAAAAATAATCTTGTCTTAATAGAAGATGCCGCACAATCACAGGGAAGTAAAAACAAAAATAAAATAGCCGGAAGTATAGGCATAACAAGTTGCTTAAGCTTTGACCCCACAAAAATAATTGGAGCATTCGGCACAGCAGGAACATTATTAACCGACAATAAAACTGTATATAATAAAGTTAAAAAATTAAGATATCATGGTAAAAATTTTGATACAGGGGAAATAGAAATATTAGGATACAACAGCCATATAACAACATTACAGGCAGCATTGATAAATTTACAGTTAAACAATCTTGCTCAACTAATAAACAAAAGAAATAACATAGCAAATATATATAATGAAGAATTAAGTAATATTAAGGAGATAGAAACACCTAAAATTTATAAAGAAAATAATCATACATATCATAAATATGTTATTAAAGCAGAAAACAGAAATGGCTTAAAAAAATATTTAGATGACAATAATATTAAGACCATGACACATTATGAAAAAGCTTTGTTTGAACATCCTTTGTTTAAAAACTATCAATACAGAGCTGAAAATTTGCCGGTAATTAATAGTATCAAAAACAAAGTGCTTTCTTTACCAATTTATCCTGAATTGCATGATAAAGAAATTAAATACTTATGCAAAAAGATTAAGAAATATTTTCAGAAATAGAATTTATCTTGTTCTAAAAAATGTATTAAAGATAACGATTGAGCTATGCGTAGTGCGGGATTTTATTGTAATTAATTTTCAATTTACTACTAATTTCCATTACTTGCATAATCTTCCAAATTAGCACTTAAACCCACATTACATATAGGTTTTGTTAGGCTCTGTTTTTAAAATAACATATTGCTAACTTCTGTTTTTATATTTTTCAATCTTTTTTTTGCTATTTCAAAATAATCTTTTTCCAATTCATACCCAACAAAATTACGTTTCAATTTTAAACAAGCAATTCCTGTGCTTCCACTTCCCATAAAAGGGTCTAAAACTGTTTGTCCTTCAAATGAAACTAATTTGACCAAATGCTCCATCAGGGCTACAGGTTTTAAAGTTGGATGAAAATTAAAATTTTCTTTTTTTTGTCTAACCTTTGGTATTAAAAAGAATTTATCAAAGCCGTCATTAAATTCTTCTGTTCTTAATATATTTGAAGCCACTCTACCTTTAGGATGAGGATTATGTCCTACAGTCTTTTCACCATTTGCGTATGAAATTCTTGTTTCTTCAATATTTAATGATCCCGTAGAATACTTAATTATATTTTGTGCAACATTTAATTTTTTTTCAATGGGTTTTTGAATTAAAATAATTGGTTCATAAGAAGGTTTTAATCCTAATCCAAAACCTTGATATTTTTTGCCCAATTCCGAAGCAGGCTCATATTTTAATTTTTCTTTGCTAGTATAGTAATTATCTGCACCGTTTTTTTTGTAACCTTGTACATATTTGTATTTCCCAACCACTTTACTTTCAATGCCTAATTCTTTATCAATATCCAAAGCAACATCTCTGCTTTTTGGCATACCATTTAAATATGACCAAAATAAGACATCTTTAATGATAAATCCACTATCTTCCAAATCTACCATCAATCTGTGCATCAAACGTATGGAAGAAAAAACCAAACCAAAAGCACCTGGTTTTAAAACCCTCAAACTATCTTCCCAAATCTGTCTTTTGGGCAAATCTTTATCCCAGTAATGATTTTGATATGAAATGCCATAAGGTGGGTCGGTGGCAATTGCATCGATTGAATTATCAGAAAGTTCTTGCAGTCCATAACAAGATTTATTATATATTTTAAATTCTGACATCTTTGGGTCTTTTTAGATCAGTTAATGTTAGAATGCTTTCAAAAGAGGATTTGTAATTTACTAAAAGTTTATAAACAAAATGTTTTGTTTTATCTGGTGGAATAACAACACTAAATCCCCACTCTTTAATCATTTTTGTAATGTCTATATTTTGTGTTGAACGAGTGCTTGTATTTGCTACTGCTCTAACTCTTTTCAACAAATATTTTCCTAATTCAATATGTTGACCAAAAACTATAAATTGTAAATCACTTGCACCTTTCCAAATGCCAACAGTTGTATATAACCTTTTATCAGAAAATGCTTTAGCTTTTTCTTTATTAGTATCATTCCAAGTTCCACCTAAACGATTTGAAAATATGCTACATTGTTTTGCTTCTAAAAATTTTCTTTTTTTACTACTTTTAGCATCAAATCCGTGTTTTTCAAAATTTAGTAAATCAAAACCTAAATAATTTGCAACTATTGCATCTCTAATTTCATTAATTGTTGTATCAGTATCATAATTATCAAATTCCTCTTGAAATTTCGTTAATTCCTCAAGAGCAAAAATACCTTTTGTTCTAAATGATGGCGGAATTGGTCTATAGTCTCCTTTTTTAAAAATATTCATTGTATTTTTTTTGCAAAAATATTAAAAAATTTTAAGCTTTTCATTTTATGTCAATGTTTTATTCAAATAGAGCCTAACGTAATAGTGTTTTAAGCGAAATTCAAAGATACGTAAAAAAATTGACATAAAGTAAATAATCATTAAAAAAAAATTGATTAAAGGCAAAAAACTGAATACTGAAACAAGTTCAGCACAGGATTTTGTTTAAAACATAGTTGGACTGAACCGCGGTTGGAAAAATCTATAGGTATTCTATAAATTGTTTTTATGTTTGAAGTTGGATTTTTTAACATTTTATTCAAAAATTTTGTTACGAAAAAAAAAGAACAAAATAACTTCGTCAATTCTGTATACTTTATTTCTTCACAAGCCCTTAAAAAGATTTGCTGTTATTTATTTTTTAAGCAAAATAATCAACGTTTCATTATCTTTTTCTGTCCTGATTTAAAGTAAATTATATATCCTCTGTTTAGCCAGTGTTCAGGGTTGTCAGTAATATCCAAAACAAATAATGTGTTAGGTTTTTCCTGAATGGGCTTAAAGTAAATAAATTCATTGTCTGTCTCTTTATTTTGTTCAATAATCTGATATCTGCGGGTCATTTGTTTGTCAAAATTCCTTGCTTTATTATAAAAAATATCCATTGCAGCTCCATATCCATTCCTTGTAAAAGAGATGTCTAACCAGATAATGAGAACAAATATTAGTTTTATTGTATTATTTAAAGAAAAATTGATATTTGCTTTATTTTTAAAATAGTTTATCCAAACAGTTAAGTTTATAAACCACAGGATAATAAAGAAAAAATAAGCAGTGTTAACGGTTCTGTGTTGTCCTAATATTCCTGTGGACCAATATGCAGGAAAAACACAAACAAAAATTATAAGCAATAAAAATGCAGAAGATAATAATGGTGTTAAATAAAATGAATTGGAAAACAAAGTTGCTTTCTTTGATAACTTGTTACTCAAAGGAATATATAAAACAGATGATAACAGGATTGCTGCTGATGAAATCCATTTAATTGAGAACCTTAATGTCTGTAAACCGGTATATTGTAATGAATAAAAAAGATTGTGATTTTCAGTAAAATAAACTCCTCTCACATGATTTCCCGGAGCAAAAAATACTATACATGAAAAAAGAACAGTAAAAATCAGGTATATAAGAACTGTTTTTCTATTATGATGCTTATTCTGATATGAAATAAAAAACAAGACAAGCATAAAACAAAATATTATGAGCATAATCACTTCATTAAATCCTATTACTATAAATAATAACAGAATGGTTATTATTAGGTGAAAGACCTTGTTTAAAAGATACTTTTTTTTCAAAAAATTAATAAAAGAGATAAGAAATAAAAGGGCAAAAATATTGGCTAACTGATAAGTAACTGCTCCTGTGAACCAGTAAAAACCTTCTGCAATGTCAGGCATTTGAAAAATATACAACAGGGAAATAAGTAAACTATATAGCCATAAATCAATATTTGTTAATAAATTGTTTGTTATTGTTTTTAAAAAGAAATAGAAACCAACGATTGTCAGTAAAATAATGACAACAGGTATAATCTTATATATATATAAATATTCAAAACCAAAGGCCAAAGGATTTATCAGCACAAATATATTTGATATATATCTTCCATTCCACGATAAATATTCGTTTATTAAGGAATTAAAAATGTTTTCTGTATTTCCTTTATATGCGTATGTAAAATCATCAGCAGCAGGATGGCAAAACTGAGACAGGTAAATATATACTGCCAAAGAAATCAGCAGAGATAAAAAAAATAAATATTTAGTTTTGATTTTTTTTATTTTTGTAGTTTTATACTAACAGCCAGTCAATAGTCGGCACAACAACAATGCAATAATAATCAACAAATAATTTTGCTTTGTAAAAATATCCTGATAAATCGTGATAGTTTAGAGAACAAGCAATTAATTTACTGTTAATATTAGTACCCGAGGCCGGGGTCGAACCGGCACGAGCAAAGCTCACTGGTTTTTGAGACCAGCGCGTCTACCAATTCCGCCACTCGGGCTTTACGACTTGTAAAAAAATAATTTAGTCAATTCTATCATGCAATTATTTATTTCTTTATAAGCCCTAAAAAATATTACTTTTGCAAAAATATTGAAATATTCTTTAACTGCAAATGTTATTTTAAACTAAAAATAAAAAAGGGGGGAATAATTGTTTGCAGTATATTGTTATTAAAATTTATTTTTTTTACTTCATTGTTTAAAAATAAAATCTATTTTTGCAAAAAAATCATTAGTGTTCGACTAAAAATGAAATTAGAATTTATAATAGTAGATTCCTCACTCCGTTCGGAATGACAACTTCATTATGTTGGGAAGATGTGGGTAAGGACGCGTTTTACGCGTCCTTACCCACATCCTGAACTCTAAATAACACTGTCATTCCGAGTGATAGCGAGGAATCTTATAATATTTAGAAACGATTTTACCTAAATTTCTAAATTTAGTCGGACAGTAGTGCAAAAAAAATATATAAATAATTATAAAAAAGAGAGAATTATATGCTACGACCTGTTAATGTTTTTTCCGGAAGAGCAACTAAATACTTAGCTGAAAAAATTGCTGCTAATTATGGTAAAGAGTTAGGAAAAATAAAACTTGCTGCCTTTAGTGATGGGGAATTTCAACCATATTTTGAAGAAACTATAAGAGGTAATGAAATTTTTATCATTCAATCTACTTTTTTACCAACAGATAATCTCTTTGAACTTTTATTAATGATTGATGCGGCTAAAAGAGCTTCTGCAAGAAGGATTATTGCAATTATTCCTTACTTTGGATTTGCCAGACAAGACAGAAAAGACAAACCAAGAACATCTATAGGAGCAAAACTAATGGCGAATTTACTAACTGCCACAGGAGTTGACAGAGTTATAACAATAGATTTGCATGCGGACCAAATTCAGGGATTCTTTGATATTCCCGTTGACCATTTATATGCTTCGTCTATTTTTATTCCGTATCTTGAAAATCTAAATTTACCAAATCTTACTATAGCTTCACCTGATACAGGAGGAACAAAAAGAGCCGCTGCATATTCAAAATTTCTTAACACAGACCTTGTAATCTGTTTTAAACAAAGAGCAAAAGCAAACTTAGTTGATAAAATGACTCTTATTGGTGATGTTAAAGGAAGAGATATTATTATTGTAGATGATATTGTTGATACAGCCGGCACAATTACAAAAGCTGCTGATATTATGCTAAAAGAGGGAGCTATAAGTGTAAGAGCAGTATGTACTCATCCTGTATTATCAGGTAATGCTTATGAAAAAATTAAAAACTCAAACATAAAAGAACTTATTGTAACTGATACTATACCTTTAAAAAATAAAACCAGCAAAATAAAAGTTCTTTCTACTGCGCCTTTACTTGCAGACGTAATTGACAGAATACATAACTTTGAATCAATAAGCACATATTTTAAATTTAATCCTTTAATATAACAATAAGGCAAATTTCACAATCTGTGTTTTAAAATTGTAAATCAGTCGGGCTACTGACAGATACTTAATTAGTGCCTGCACGAAAACAAATAATCAGGCAACTGCCTGATTGTCATTCCGAATAACGTCATCCTGAACTCGTTTCAGGGTTATTTCGGAATCTGATTATCAAGTTATTATAGATTCTGAAACAAGTTCAGAATGACAAAAAGTATTGTTTTTGTGCAAACACTAATTATAAACTAAATACAAAAAATATTGTTAAATTGCTAAATTACTTACTTTCCGCCTGAGGCGGATGATATCGCTTCGCCCTGTTACGCTTCGCTACAGGGTAAACTACGAGGCAGGACTAATGACAATTAATGACGGCGAAGCCAAATGACTATGAATGACTATTGAACGACTAATAACAATAAAAATTAATTTAAAATTAAAATACATAAAAAAATAAAAACATGAAAACAGTATCTATTAGCGGTTCTTTAAGAAAGAACGTAGGGAAAAAAGATGCAAAAGCAAACAGAAAACAAGGCAAAATACCTTGCGTATTATATGGTGGAAAAGAACAAATACATTTTATCATTGATGAAATAAGTTTTAACAAACTTATTTATACTCCCGAGGTCTTTATCATAAAAATAAATATCAATGATAAAGAATATGAAAGCATTATTCAGAAAATGCAGTTTCATCCTGTATCTGATAAGGCTATTCATGTTGACTTTTTAGAAATAATTCCTAATAAACCAGTAATAATAAAAATTCCTGTTAAGTTGGAAGGAAATCCTGTAGGTATAATGAAAGGAGGCGTATTATCTTTCAAAATCAGAAAACTAAATATAAAAGCTTTAAAAGAAAATTTACCGGAAAATGTTGTTATAAATATTGATAAATTAGATATAGGAGATTCTATTAGGGTTTCAGATATTGATATAAAAGATGTTCGGATATTAGATATTCATAATGCTGTTATTGTTGGAGTAAGAACAGCAAGAGCAGTAGTTGAAGAAAAAGTTAGTGAAGAAGAAGGAGAAGAAACCACCGAAGAAACTAAAGAAGGTGAAGAAGGAGAAGAAAAAGAAAAAGGCGGGAAAGAAGAAAAAGGAAAAGGTGAAAAAGAAGGAAAAGGCGAAAAAACTGAAAGTGCTCCTGAAAAAAAGTATGAAAAAAATATTAAAAGATAAATACCTATTCAGTGTCTGTCTGAATCAAAAAGACATAGTATTAACATTTTTATATTTAGGATTTCAATTTTTCATTTTTAATTTTTAATTTGAATTGAAATATTTAATTATAGGTTTAGGAAATATAGGAGAAGAATATGCTAATACACGACATAATATTGGCTTTGTTATATTAGATGCTCTTGCAAAAGATATAGGAATTACCTTTTCTGCTAAAAGATATGCCAATGTTTCAAAATTCAAATATAAAAGCCGTATCTTTATTTTAATAAAGCCAAATACTTATATAAATTTAAGCGGTAAAGCTGTTAATTACTGGATTAAAAAAGAAAAAGTGCCTATAGAAAAGGTGTTAATAATAGTTGATGATATAGCTTTACCCTTAGGAACTTTGCGAATGAAATCTGCTGGTGGCGATGGTGGACATAACGGCCTGATTAATATAATAGAAACTCTTGGCACAAACAATTTTCCACGACTTAGATTTGGGACAGGCAATGATTTTGCCAAAGGACGTCAAGTGGAATATGTATTAGGCAAATGGTCTGAAAAAGAAGAAAAACTATTAATTCCACACATTGAACAAACTGTTGAAATGATAAAAAAATTTGGAACTGTTGGCATTGACAGAACAATGGCAATGTTTAATAATAAATAGCACCAGTAAGAACCAAATTTTAGATACAAAATCTTAAACTTTCATCAATAATTTTTCAGAGATTATATTTGTTATTTTATCAATAGATATTCTGTCCTGTTTCATTGAGTCCCTGTAACGAATAGTAACAGTATTATTATCTAATGATTCGTGGTCAATAGTAATACAAAAAGGAGTGCCAATAGCATCTTGTCTTCTATATCGCCTTCCTATAGCATCTTTTTCATCATATTGACACATAAAATTATATTTAAGAGTATCCATTATCTTACGGGATATTTCAGGTAAACCATCTTTTTTGACTAATGGTAAAACAGCCACTTTAACAGGTGCAAGTATTGGAGGTAATTTAAGTACTGTTCGTATATCAATTTTATCATTATTTTTTACTTCTTCTTCATTATAAGCATTACACATAATAAGCAAAAACATTCTGTCAAGACCAATTGAGGTCTCAATTACATAAGGAATGTAGCTTTTATTAATTTCAGGGTCAAAATATTGTAATTTTTTTCCTGTCCAATTCTGATGGTTCATTAAGTCAAAATCGGTACGGGAATGTATTCCTTCAACTTCTTTAAAGCCAAAAGGGAACTCATATTCTATGTCAACAGCAGCGTTAGCATAATGTGATAATTTTTTATGCTTAAATAGCTTAAATTTTTTTTCCGGAATATTTAATGAGAGATACCATTTCATACGAGCTTGTTTCCAATATTCAAACCATTTTATTTCTTCACCAGGGCGAACAAAAAATTCCATTTCCATCTGTTCAAACTCTCTCATTCTAAAAATAAACTGACGGGCAACAATCTCATTTCTGAAAGCTTTGCCTATCTGTGCAATACCAAAAGGAATTTTCATCCTGGCTGTCTTCTGAACATTTGCAAAGTTCACAAATATGCCTTGTGCTGTCTCTGGTCTTAAATAAATTTTATTATTATTTTGGTCAGAAGAACCTAATTGCGTAGAAAACATTAAGTTAAACTGCCTTACATCTGTCCAGTTTCTTGAACCGGATACAGGACAAACAATGCCAAGCTCCTCAATCAATTTTTTTATATCAGTCAAATCACCTTTATCAAGGTCTGAATATAAACGTTTGTTTATTGCCTCAATTTTATTTTGATAGTCAAGTATTTTTTTATTGGTATTTAAAAACTGGTGTTCGTCAAAAGCATCTTCAAATCTTTTTTTAGCTTTTTCTGTCTCTTTTGATATTTTGTTTTTTATTTTTTGAATATAATCTTCAACCAAATCATCAACTTTATATCTTTTTTTTGAATCTTTATTGTCAATCATCGGGTCTTTAAAGCTATCAATATGTCCTGAAGCTTTCCAGACATTAGGATGCATAAAAATAGCAGAATCAATTCCTGTTATATTTTCATTATACTGAACCATTGATTTCCACCAGTATCTTTTAATGTTTTCTTTTAATTCAGAGCCATACTGTCCATAATCATAAACAGCACTTAACCCGTCATAAATTTCACTTGATGGAAAAATAAATCCATATTCTTTGGAATGAGAAATCACTTTTTTAAAAATATCTTCTTTTTTAATCATATTACAAAAATAAGATAAATAAGTTAATTAGGAAGTAAAAATAACATTTTGCCAACTTAATAGGGTAAAATCAAAATTTAAGTCAATTTTATCTGTCTATTTTTCTTGTCATTGCAAAAAATTTGTATAAATTATTAACCAATTAAAAAAAACAAAATTATGAAACTTAAACATTTATTTTTTTCATTATTGCTTATATCAGGCATTTTATTTAACAAAACTTATGCTCAACCTGAACTTTGGGGTATGACATCAGAAGGTGGAAAATATAATATAGGCACAATATTTAAAACTGATATTAACGGTGAAAATCATTCTCTACAATACTCATGGTTTAGATACGGCGGTGCAAGCCCATTTCATAGCGAATTGTGTAAGGCATCAAATGGGAAATTTTATGGTATGACATACTCTGGCGGAACAAATAACTATGGAGTATTATTTGAATATGACCCTGATACTGATGTTTATACAAAAAAAATGGATTTTGATTCTATTAAAGGAAGTAATCCTTATGGAAGTTTAATGCAAGCTTCAAATAATAAACTTTATGGTATGACATATATGGGTGGAGCAAATGACTATGGAGTATTATTTGAATA
>Ga0307991_1002664_pt1 | contig 11953 bp, 10 predicted proteins | sample EllFjometagen131_FD_203146 | JGI IMG/M metagenome (GOLD analysis project Ga0307991, IMG submission 203146) | Marine microbial communities from Ellis Fjord, Antarctic Ocean - #131 | ecosystem: Environmental > Aquatic > Marine > Unclassified | place: Southern Ocean | collected 2014-10-08 | reverse complement strand
TACCGGTGGGTAAATCCCAGCAGGGTCTGGAGAATCGGATCGTTGGAGATCTGCCAGCGCAGATGGATAACATTGTCGCCCAGGCAGCCGATTTCCGCGGCAATCTTGTAGACAAATGCAATGGATACATTCTGGCCGGCCCTTTTGTGAATACGGATGCTGTTGTTGACCAAAACGGATTCGGCAACGCGATCGGCCAGTGGTTCAACAAGCTTTTTTTTTGCAAGGGCCATCTGAAACAGATCGAATTCCTGGGGGTCCATAACAAACAAAAGGGAGAACCCGGCCGAATCCCGGCCCCTTACTTCAAGACGATCAATGCTGTTAAGGACGGCATTTATTTTTTTTAATATGGCAACGGTTTCCAAGGACGGACCGTCGGTTGCTGCTGCTAGATCGTGTACTTTTTTAATATTATTCAGCAGCTCGAACCGAAGGCACCAGGTGATATCCTTGAGCATCTCCATCTGCCGGGACATGACGGCAAACCGGTGGGTGTCGACCTGGCCTGAAACCGCTGCTATCTGACGGGGTTCAGAGTCGACGACGGCGGTCAGTTGGTCGGTGATGCGGTTTAACTTCGACTGCAACGAATTATCAAAATAGATTTTTGAAAATTGTGCATCCTCTTTCAGGGTCTGTACCTTTTCAGCAAAATCAGTAACAAGGGCCTGGCCGCCGAGATAGTCAGACGCAAAGTCCCCGGAATCGGATGAAACGGTTTTCAATACCTGGCTTTTGATGGTGGCTGTCATGGCCAGCATCGCATCTATATCAATGGTGGGCAGCACCCGGTCTTTGGGCTTAAAGGATACAATTCCGGCCAGTCCGCAGCAAAAGGTGGTGTTGCGGTAAGGGAAAAACACGATGGACCCCCGGGGGGCATGGGCAAGGGACCTGCCGAAACAGATACCCCCTGGAAGGTAGGATCGCACCCGGTCAGCTAATCGTTTAAAAAAAACAACCGTGTCGTGAATCGTATTCATATGTTTCCCTCATAAGGCCTGGTTACATTTTCAGGTAAAGCGCTTTTACGCGGTCTCGGGGCATCTTTTTTTCCCAGTTTTTTCCCAGTGCATTTTCCCAGAGGGGGGCCAGCCCCAGGGCCACATCGATCATGGTTTCGAGTTTGTCCGGTGCAAGGTCCGTGACAAGGTTGCGGGGGAGGTGGATGTCATGGGTGGCCAGCATTTGGCGGAACTGGGCCACACCCTCCGGATAAAATTCTTCAAGATAGTCAAAGACAACGGCATTGCCAATGCCGTGATGTAGTCCCAGGACAAATGCAAGACCATAGGAAAGGGCATGGCAGACCCCCACCTGGGAATAGGCAATGCTCATACCGCCGCAATAGGAGGCCATCATCAGCTTGTCATCTTTGTCTGGAATATTTTTTAAAAACACATCACGGCAAAGCGCCAGGGATTGTTCCCCATAGGCTTGGCTGAATGTGTTTAAATAGGTGCCCGAGAGAGATTCCACGCAGTGGATATAGCAGTCCATCCCCGTATAAAACCACTGCTCCAGTGGGACATCGGCTATCAGTTCCGGGTCCAGCAGTATCTGATCGAATACGGTGTGATCGGAATTGAGTCCCAGTTTTTTTGTCGGACCGGTCAGAACCGTGGTCCGGGAGACTTCTGCGCCGGTACCCGAAAGCGTGGGAATCCCTGCATGATATACCGCCGGATGGCGAATCAGGTCCCAGCCCTGGTAGTCGGCCGAGGATCCCGGGTTGGTGAGCATCAGCGCTATCGCTTTGGCAAGGTCCATGGTACTGCCGCCGCCGATACCGATGACCCCTGCAGGCAGTTGGTCGATATAATTGCTGACCTGGTCTCTAAGACGGTCCACGTAGGTTGTTTTGGGTTCATCATCAACATTCACCCAGATCAGCAAATCCTTGTCGTGTGCCGGAATTCTCGACCGAAAGTCCGTCTTCTTAAACACATCGTCAACCAGATAGACGATAAATGAATTCGCGTTTGTGCGTCGATGAGCCAGGATATCATCGAGCTGATTAAAGCAGCCTCTGCCGAAAATAACATTTGAAACAAGTTTGAAATTGCGAAACATGATTATCGCTCCATAACTAGGTTGAACAGTAAATAGTGAGAATCGGAAACTTGTGGCATCACCCAATCAAGTGAAAATTGAAAACTTGTGGTATCGCGCCGTTCTATCTTTTTTTTAAAATCGATAGAATACCTTCAGTCTTCATTTCTCTTTATTCAATTATGTATTACAGCCCTTCCGCCGTAAGTACCTTTTTCATATTTTCAATACGCTTGTTTACCTCTTCGGCGGTCCAGGACAGTTTGATCTGCATAGAGATCAAGCGGCCCATGATGCCGTCGGATTGTGGCAATTCCAGATGATCGTAATCGGGCAGGTCGTCCAGCATTTGAATCGGAAGCCTGGCCGCGGAGATCAGTTTTTTCAGGTGGCCCCAGTGTCGCAGATAGTGCCAGTTGTTGTCAAACCAGTAAAAGCAGGAATCAACCCCGGCATCCCCCATTTTTGCGGCAACCCTGCCGGCTTTCGCCGCATCGGGTAGAAAAAAAGATAAAAATGTGGCTGAATCGCCATCTTTATCCGGAAGCCGACGCCAGGTAACACCGGTAAATGGGGTCAGTGCATCCTTAATCGCTTTTTTATGAGCACGCTGTTTTTCCAGAATTCGATCCAGCTTTCTGAGCTGGGCCAGGCCCACTGCGGCATTGAGTTCGCTGATCCTGAAGTTGGCGCCCAGGATCAAATGGTCCTCAAGTCCGCGGTCATTGCCTGTATGATCGTGACCATGGTCGGCATAGGCATCTGCCCGTTTATAAATCTCCCTGTCATTGGTGACCAAACCACCGCCCTCTCCGCAGGTAATGGTTTTCACCGCGTCAAACGAGAAGCAGCCCGCCTGTCCGAACGTTCCCAGTGCCTTGCCGTGAAAGGTCGCCCCTATGGCCTGGCAGGTGTCTTCAATCAGAACAAGTCCCTTTTTATCGCAAAGGGCCCTGATTTCGTCAATGCGGGCCATGGCACCGCACATATGCACCGGCATCACGGCCCGGGTTTGCGGCGTGATGGTTTTTTCAATGGCTTCGGGCGCCAGGCAAAGGGTTTTGTCTATGTCTGCAAATACCGGTATCGCACCGGCCTGGAGTACGGCTTCAAAGGTCGCTACGAAAGTAAAGGGGGGCACAATGACTTCGTCTCCGGCGCCGATACCGCAGGCGGCCAGTGCTATGGAAAGGGCTGCCGTTCCGCTGGCGCATAAATGGCAGTATTCCGTCTTGAGGTGCCGGGCCAGTTCGGTTTCAAATGTTCTTGCCTTCCAGCGGCCCTGGCGGGCCTGATCAAAACCGTAGCGAAACAGTACGCCTGTTTCGAGCACTTCTGTTACCTGTTTTCTTTCTTCATCGCCAAATATTTCAAATCCCGGCATATTTTTTATCTCCTTAGTTTTATCCTTTTGCCTTAATCGGCTGGGCTTTTGACCCAATTGTGTTGTTTGATTTTGAAAAATAACTGCCAAAATACTCTTTCATGGCCAGACGGGCATAATGACTGGCCCGCGTACCGATATATTTGCCATGGCCGACAACCACGGCGATGGCAATTTGGGCATCGCTTTGTTTATCAGCGGCAAAGCCGACAAACCAGTCAAATCGGGCATCCCGCTGCCGGTTGTAAATGCTGCCGGTTTTGCCGCCGATGGTGAGCCGTTTAAGGATGGCGTCTTTTTTTCGACCTCGGAAGGCTTTCCTGCAAGTTCCTGATTTTATGGTAGCTTGCATTAAATCCATGACCGTTTCAGATGTTTGGGGCGTGATGGCTTGATGGATAATGGCAGGGTGATTCACGTAAACAGTCTTGCCCCTATCATCGGAAACCCGGTCAAAAATGGAGGGCTCTATAAGGATGCCATGGTTGGCAACAGCGCTTGCCAGCATGGCGCCATGCAATGGTGAAAGGGTGGTGTCCCGGTTAAAACCACAGGCAATTTCAGCCCACTGGTAAGGTTTTTCAGACAACCGAACCCGGCTGGGTGCCACGGGAATTTCAAACCCGATGTCCCGATTAAACCCGAAGGCCAGCGCATATTTTTCCAGTGTGTCTTTTCCCAGACGCAATGCCCCAATTTTGCCGAATACCGGATTTACCGATTGCGCAAAGGCATCCTTGAATAAGATGCGGTTCGTATATTTATTGGTTTTTTCCTTGATCTGGGATTTGTAAAGGGTATATTTGCCGCCGTTAAAGGTCAGCTTAGAGTCCGGTTTTAAATCACAGGTTTCCACAGCCGCGGCCGCCGTAATAATTTTAAAGATGCTGGCCGCCGGGAATTTACCCATGATGCACGGGTTGTCTGTTTTGTTGTCCCTGTCAAAACCCGTCATGGACAGAACCCTTCCCGTGGTGGGGTCCATGACGACGATACCCAGATAACGGGGTATGTAACGGGGAGAGCGCCAGTTCATCTGGCTGAGCATATACGCCTGGAGATTGAAATCAATGCTGGTTGTGGCGTTAAATTTTTTACCGGCATGATAAAAATTAAGGGTTTGGGTTGTCAGGTTTAACACCCGACCACTGTCGATACTGGTTCGAATCTCGGCCTTGCTGATTGCATTGGTCTCTTCCTGGATGCGGGAAATCTGGAGAGCGGTAGCTGACTGTTGATCTTCAGGGCAGTTCCGTCCGTCAGCTTGATCACCAAGCCCGGTAACGCCAAAATACAGCAACATGCCCAGAACCGTCATGATTATTGCGTATTTGATCCGTTTAAAAATCAGTTGTTTTTGATTTCCGGTATGAATCAAACTGCCCTGGTAATCCCGCCAGTCTGTCGGAAACGGTTTTGTATGTAAGGTGGGTCGTTTTTGGAACATGCTGTGATTCAATCAATTGTAAAAATGAATATGTTTTTGTAAAAATTACCGGCAGCAAGACAATTTTACTGCATGCAAGTATTGTTATTTTGTTTCAGATTATTTTACCGGCGTTCCCGGCCGAAATTTTTTGTCAAGGGTGGCAACGGCGCATTTTTTGCCGTCGACGGCCGCCAGCAGCATGCCATTGGACAGGATGCCCATCAATTTGGCCGGCTTCAGATTGGCCACCACGATGACCTGTTTATCCATGAGTTCAGCCGGGCTGTAACTGGCGGCAATACCGGCAACAATGGTCCGGTTCTCCCCTATATCCACTTCCAGCTTGAGCACCTTTTGGGCCCGTGGGATCGCTTCGGCATGGACAATGGTGCCCACCCGCAGATCAATGGCCGCCAGTTTGTCAATGCTGATTTCCGGCTTGATGTCCGGCAGGGTCAGCTGTGTTTCTTCTGTCGGTGCCTCTTTTTTTTTTTTGAGATCAATTCTGGGAAACAGGGTAATGGATTTTGGCAGTTGGGTGCCCGGTTTTATGACATTCCATGTTTTCAGCAGATTAATGCGGTAAAATGCCTTGTCTGGCTCCAGGCCCAGATGTTTTTGCATTTTTTCAGCGGTATCGGGCATGACGGGATAGATCAGGCCGGAAATAATTCTAAGCCCTTCAAGCAGGTTATAAATAACGACTTCGAGCTGTTTCCGACTCGATTTGCTTTTTGCCAGCTCCCAGGGAGCGGTGACATCAATGTATTTGTTCATCCGGCCTATAAATTCCCATGTGGCAATCAGACCCTTGTGAAAGGCAAATTGGTCCATGGCTTTTTCAAATTCCAGCAACGCAACGGTTGCCTGGGATGCCAGTCCGAGTTCAAGCTGCTGTTCGGTGGCCGGATCAGGTTGGGGGACAATCCCGTCAAAGTATTTATGGACCATTGTAATAACCCTTGAGAAAAGGTTGCCCAGGTCATTGGCCAGATCCGAATTGATGCGCTGTACCAGGGCTTTTTCTGAAAAATTTGAGTCCAGCCCGAAAACCATGTCCCGCATCAGAAAAAAACGAAAGGCGTCCAAGCCGTATACATTTTTCAATGACAGTGGCTCCACCACATTGCCAACACTTTTGGACATCTTGCTTTCATCGATATTCCAGTAGCCATGGACATTCAGGTGCTGATAAATATCAATCCCGGCTGCTTTGAGCATGATGGGCCAGTAGATGCCGTGGGGCTTTAAGATGTCTTTGGCCACGATATGCTGGGCTGCCGGCCAGAGTTTTTTAAAATGAGCCCCATCGGGATAGTCCAGGGCCGTAATATAGTTCAGCAACGCGTCAAACCAGACATATGTGACGTATTCCTTGTCAAAGGGCAGGGTGATCCCCCATTGCAGTCGTGTTTTAGGACGCGATATGCACAGGTCTTCAAGCGGTTCTTTCAAGAATGACAAAATTTCATTTTTATACCGCTCGGGACGAATAAAATCAGGATGGGTTTTAATATGGTCAATGAGCCACTCCTGGTAACGGCTCATTTTAAAAAAATAGTTGGATTCCTTGATCGTTTTCGGTTTTGTCTGATGATCCGGACATTTGCCGTCAACAAGTTCCCGTTCGGTGTAAAACCGTTCACACCCAAAGCAGTACAGTCCCTCATACTCGCTGAAATAAATGTCTCCCGTGTCATAAATGCGTTGCAGAATCTGTTTTACAAGCAAGATATGAGACGGATCCGTGGTGCGGATAAAAGCATCGTTGGAGATGTTCAGCTCAGGCCACAAAGCTTTGAAAAGATTGCTTATTTTGTCGGTATACTGCTTGGGTGTCAGATTCTCATCCCTGGCGGCCTGAACAATTTTATCGCCATGCTCATCGGTTCCGGTAAGAAAAAATGTTTCACGGCCCTGCATGCGGTTGTACCGGCAGGTGACATCGGCCGCAATGGTTGTGTAGGCATGGCCCAGATGGGGCCTGGCGTTAACATAGTAGATGGGCGTTGTTATATAAAAAGGTTCTGACATGTTTAGCTTTTCTCCTTGATGATGGTGTCCAGCCCGGTTTCTATCTCAGTGCCGTTATCTAGGCGCAGGGATATTCGGTTACAGATAACATTATGCCGGATAACTTTGCCCTTGCCTTTGGCGGTTTCGACTATCCTGCCGATTTTAGGAAAGGATTTTTTTAGATATCGGTAGGTTTCGTCCTCAAATGTAAGACAGCACATAAGCCGCCCGCATTGACCGGAAATTTTAGTCGGGTTAAGGGAAAGGCCCTGGTTCTTGGCCATACGAATTGAAACTGGATCAAATTTTTCCATAAACAGGGAACAGCACAGCTCCCGACCGCACCTTCCGATTCCGCCGCACATTTTTGCCTGGTTGCGAATTCCGACCTGACGCATTTCAACCCTGACACGGAACTGCTTGACGAGCATTTTAACCAGTTGACGGAAGTCCACCCTGCCTTCGGATGTGAAAAAAAACGTGAGCCGGCTGGCATCAAACGTACTTTCAACGGAAAACAGGTTCATGGCCAGCCCCAGTTGCTTGATGTAATCAAGGCAGCAGGCAAATGCCTGTTTTTCCGTTTCCACGTTTTTCTTTTCTTGTTTAAAATCCTGTTCGCCGGCAATACGGAAAACTTTTTTTAAGGGTTTGCGATTGTCGTTTTTTTTGAGGATTTCCGGGTTGACGGCGACAAATCCAAAGCCGAGCCCTTTTTCTGTTTCCACGATGACGCAGTCCCCGCAATTTAGTACAAACGCACCGGAATCAAAGTCATAAACTTTGCCGGCGGTTTTAAATCTTATGCCCACTTTTTTTTTCATCAGCAAAAATTTGTAATACCTTTATATCTTTATGTGATAGTAGTAAAATATGAGTTTTGAGTCGTAAAAAATAACCTGGTGGCGCTGTTGCTCTTACAACGCATCACTCATAATTTTTATCCCTTGTCAAAATTTTTGTTTTTTTGCCCGATAGGGAATAGTTGTTATAAAAGATGCCAAAAGTTCCTATCATTTTTCAGCAAGCTGAAGCATTAACAGCTCCAGGCTAAGTCGCGGGTTTGCATTTGATTCAATATTCCGCTGTGTTTTTTGAATCGCCTTTATTTTTAACAGCAGCGATTCGGGTGAATTTTTTTCTGAAATTTTTTGCAACGTTGCAGTCATATCCTTGTTTATAATTTTTTTATTATTATATCTGCATACCACCAGGTCCCGCAACCATGATTTAATGATTTCGAGTGTATCAGGCAAGGTCTCTTTTTGCCTGGCCAGATTTTCGGCAAAAGCCAGTAGGACATTAATCGATCTTGCGGGCAGGGCACCGGGGTTGTCCAGGCCGCTGGCAGACAAAAGCCAGTTACGGTGATCGATCCATCCGGTCTCGCTCATGGATTGAGCCCTGGACAAACTGCCGCAGGCCATTCCGGCAATAATAGACGCCTGCGCCGCCGGTATTTTTTTATTTTTTATCAGATAGAGTGCAATGCTTTTACGAGAAATCGGGTTGAATCTGATCTGCTGGCAGCGTGATACAATAGTCGAAAGGAGGTCGGATGTCTGCTCGGCGGTCAATATCAGTATGGTTGACGCAGGTGGTTCTTCCAGAACCTTTAAAAGTGCATTGGCTGCTTCCGGGTTCATGGCCTGGGCCTGGGATATGACCACCACCCGTAACCGTGCTTCAAAAGGCTTCAGGGTAAGCGTGTGACACAAACTGCGAATTTGAGCAATCTTGATAATTGAACCGGTTGGCTTAATATGCAGAATATCCGGATGATTGTTGGACAGAATCTTTCGGCATGGCCTGCAAACACCGCAGGGTTCCGATGCCACAGTCCCATCGGGATGACGGCCGGTTTTGCCGGCACGTTGTTCCTTGCTTTCGGTTCCTTTACCCCGGCAGTTACACGCCATGGCAAAAGCGATAGCTGCGCTGTGTTTGCCTGCCCCGGCAATTCCGGTAAAAAGAAGAGCGTGAGGTATGGTGCCTTTTTTAAGAAGCGTAGTTAAAAGCTGCAGGGGACGCTTTTGATCTATTATGGATTCAAAGCCCAACACAAAATTAATTGTCAACCCGGTCTTTTAATTCTTTACCACATTTGAAAAACGGCAGCTTTTTAGGTTGAATCGTAACCTTCTCACCGGTTTTGGGATTCCTGCCGGTGTAGCTTTTGTAATTTTTAATAAAAAAACTGCATAAACCACGTATCTCAACCCTCTTACCCTGGGCCATGGCACCGGCCATAGAGTCAAAAAATATATGGACGACTTTGGCCGCTTCCAATTTTGAGATATTTGCTTCATTTTTAAGGGCTGAAATAAGCTCCAGTTTGTTCATAAAACCTCCTTGACACGGTCAAAAATATGTACTTGAAATATTGTTATGCATTCTTGTTAAATACGAATTCTGACGATTTCGAACAAATAAAATTTTTACAAAATCATCCGTTTTGATTTTTTAAACTTTTCAATCTGGTGCATGTATTCATCGAAAATAGACATAAAAACCATATAACCAAAACCGTAAAATTTTATCAAACCGCTAAAGTATCTACATATTCATAACACAATAAACCATAAGTTAGTAAGAAGTCAAGTAGTTAAGATAATATTTCAGGGAGTATTTCAACATCTGCCTCGTTGACATCCACCCCGGCATACTGCCCCAGAGCTTCGATGGTGACAATCACACGCCCTTTCCCCCGGTACCGGGCGAAAAATCCGGTCACACCGGTCAAGGGCCCGTTAACTACGATTACTTTGTCCCCCTTTTTAAACTGCTTGCCCGTGGTAATCGCATCGGTGCCCGAGACCATAATTATAAGCGACTCCATGGCTTGGTCAGGTACTGGAAGGGGCCCTTTTCGGTTGCCGATAAAACGAACCACTCCGGTTGTTTTTAAAATTTTAAAGTATTCAGAGGCATCCTGTGCGCTTTTTACAAACAGGTATCCCGGGAAAAGCGGCACACGTATCATGGCCACCCGGTCCCGACGGCGGCTGGGTACTTGAATTTTAGGCAGAAAAGCCTCCAGGGATTTTTTGGTTAGTCCCTCATGAACCACATTTTCAAACCTGCTTCTGGTATGCAGAACATACCAGGCCCGGGGCGGTTTCAATTACGTTAATCCTTTTTTTCCGGTTTATTTCGTCTCATGTGCTTATACAATATCCATCCATCATTGGATTACGGCCGGGTTGCTCAACAGTTGAAGACCGGAATCAAAATTGATTTTATTTTTTACAGTGCCCCATTTAAAGTGTCAAGCATCGCGGCTTTGTAAAGTGGACCCCAAGTCAAGGACAATTTTTTCTTAAATTAAAGTGCGCTTCTTTTTGTTTTTGAACCGAATTGTTCATGCTGCCTTCTTGGCAACTTCCTTTCCCCAATAAACCTCAGCAGGTGTTTTCCCTGAGAACGACTGATGGGGTCGTTCAAAGTTGTAAAACTCAAAATATTCTTTCAATCCAGTAATCAATTCCTTTACTGTTTCAAACTCTTCGAGAAATATCTTTTCGTACTTCACTGACCGCCATAAACGTTCTATGAAAATATTATCCATACAACGTCCTTTGCCATCCATGCTGATCTTGACACCTCTCTCTATCAGTGCATCAGTAAAGGCACTACCGGTATATTGTGAACCTTGATCGGTATTGAATATCTCAGGGCTGTTATGCTTGCGAAGAGCACTCTTCAGAGCATTCATACAGAAATCGTCATCCATGGTCACAGATACCTCCCAGGACAAAACATAGCGGCTTGCCCAATCCATAACTGCCGTCAGATACACAAATCCATGGGCCATGCGGATATAGGTAATGTCGGAACACCAGACATGATCAGGCTTTGTTATCGACAATTTTCTCAAAAGATATGGGTACACCTTATGCTCTTTGCGTGGCCTGCTTGTGTTCGGCTTTGGGGCCACTGATTCAATACCCATTAAACGCATCAGTCGTTGAACACGTTTGCGGTTTACAGGAAAACCCTGGCGGTTCAAAAAGTCCCTCATTTTTCTACTCCCAAAAAAAGGATGCTTGAGAAATTCTTTGTCGATAAGCTTCATTAATTCTAAATTCTCATGACTTTCAAAAGTGAACACCCTGGGCCGGTAGTAAGATGACCGGGGCAATCTAAGCAAATCGCACTGTCTGCTGATACTGAGAGCTGGAGCTTTGGGATCTATGCATTTTATCTTCTCATCTACGCTCATCCCAGATAACCTGTCTTTTTTTTTAACCAGTCTACTTCGATCTGCAATTGTCCAACCTTTTTATATAAATGATCTCGCTCAACCTCATTCTTCTCAGCCTCTTTGTCTTTTCCCCGAGTAAAAATATCAGGGACTGCCTCAAGCAACTGCTTCCTCCATCTACTTATTTGATTAGCGTGCACGCCATATTCTGAAGCCAATTCCGACATTGTTTTTTGACCCCTTATTGCATCAAGAGCAATTCTCGCCTTTAATTCATTGCTATGTTTTTTTCTGCCCATTCTGTGCCTCCTTTTTCTTGGAAACACACCTTAACACACTGTCTCGTTTTTGGGGTCCACTATAGTTTATGATCGGCTACGATTCATTAATTATAAAATGACCTATTCAAGGCAAATAAGCGACACTGAAATGATGTTAGGCACACTGGAACAAATAAATAATGAGATTTACCCTGAACTCCCAAGAAATCAGCAACTCATTTTGAAATCCAGTGAACTAAGGGTTAGATGGAACCTGAACTATAAATGGGATGAAATATTATTTTGGATAGAAGATCATTTAACCGAATATCAAAATCTACCATTTCCCGACAATTATATAGCACTTAAAGAAGCCTATAACATTTTATATAATCTGGCACAGGTAAACAAAGTTGGTGAATTTGGAAAACTGTTTTCAAAATTAATCGTATTTATGGGAGAAAGTAAAGCCGAAATTAACCAATATATTATAAGCATTCCGGATTATTGTGTTATTGAACGGTGCTATTGGGAAAATGAATTAGTATTTCTTTCAAAAGTCAGGCGATCCAACGAACCAAATATTACCTTGATTGATTTTTATA
>Ga0307991_1002662_pt1 | contig 11955 bp, 11 predicted proteins | sample EllFjometagen131_FD_203146 | JGI IMG/M metagenome (GOLD analysis project Ga0307991, IMG submission 203146) | Marine microbial communities from Ellis Fjord, Antarctic Ocean - #131 | ecosystem: Environmental > Aquatic > Marine > Unclassified | place: Southern Ocean | collected 2014-10-08 | reverse complement strand
GCAAATAACCACAAAGGGTAATAAAATTAATTAATAGCGGATACATAGTTAAATGGCAAGTGATTTTGGTTGACCGGAGGGCAACTCACTTTCAGTGTTGATTGTGCGGGCTTCCCATGATTCTTTTTGAGAAAAAAATTCCTTGAGAAAGGCGTGGTTGAATTCATGGCCGGATTTACTGACCACCACATGGCCTAAAATAGGCATGCCGAGAAGTGAAAAATCTCCGATGCAGTCGAGGATTTTATGTCTTACAAATTCGTCCCTATAGCGCAGGCCGTCTTCATTAACCACATTTTTCTCATCAATAACAACCACATTATCCAGAGAAACACCGCGGGCCAGACCGTAACGCTTAAAATATTCATATTCATGCAGAAAACCGAAGGTTCTGGCCCTGCATATCTCCTGTTCAAAAACCTGGTCCGATAGATCCACGGAATAGGACTGTTTTTTGATCAGAGAATGATCGTATTCAATGGTACAGGTTATTCTGTAAGTCGAGCAGGGATATACTCCAACCATTTTGCCGTCTTTTTTAAGCTCTATGGGTTTTTTAACGACGAAAAAATACCTGGGTGCGGCCTGCTCCCGGATTCCTGCAGATTTTATCATGGACGTAAAGGGGCCGGCGCTGCCGTCCATTATGGGCATCTCATAGCTATCGATCTCTACCAGGGCATTATCGATGGACAGGCCGGCAAAACTGGCCATAAGATGCTCTATGGTTGACACAATAAAGCCTTCATACCCGATGACGGTAGCCATGCTGGTATCCACGACCATATTAAAATGAGCGGATATGCCCGGACAGTCAAGGAGGTCCGTTCTTATGAACTTGATGCCATGATTGCTCGGTGCCGGCTTGATGGTCAGATTGACTTTTTTCCCGGAATGAACGCCCACACCTGAACAACTGACCGGTTTTTTAACGGTTCTTTGTTTAAAATACATAAAAATGATATGTGGTATACAGCTGAAATTTCTAAATGGTCTATTGAATAACCATGCAATTTTTTTTTAGACTCAACAACATAAATACAAACCATCAAAAATCAAGCTGAAATTTTTGTATATAATATATGTTGCTGATCATATTTGACAAGGATTTTTTATATTATTTAATTATCATTGATAGTAACATCTGAATACCGCATAAGAATTACTGCCGATTTATGTGTTTTGAAAAAACTTATTTCAAGATTTTAGGTAAAAAGATTGTTCTATACCCAGCTATTTGTTATGATTCAAAAATTTGTAAGTGAATCCGGTTTCCATCCCTAAAAAAGATTTTCCGTCTAATTGTTTAATTAGACCTTTTTTTCATACCCGTCCGGTTATTTATTCAACGTTAGGGTTGTGGTATTTGAAAGGAGGAAGCGTGCTCGCACAAGTATTAAGCAGCGCTGTTATTGGAATTGATGCGTTTTTAGTTGAAGTAGAAGTCGATATCACGTCAGGACTCCCCACGTTTACCACGGTGGGACTCCCGGAAGCTTCTGTAAAAGAAAGCAAGGAGCGGGTCAAGTCCGCCATTACTAATTCAGGGTATAGATTTCCGGACGACAGGATCACGGTTAATCTTGCGCCCGCCAATATTAAAAAGGAAGGAACCGGTTTTGATCTTCCCATTGCTTTGGGAATCCTTACCGCAACCCGAATCATTCCCCAGCAAGTCATATCCAAATACCTGGTTTTGGGTGAGCTGTCCCTAGACGGTCGCATTAAACCGGTCAAGGGGTCTCTTCCCATGGCCCTGGCCGCCAAACATGCCGATTATACCGGAATCATCGTACCGTATGACAATGGTCGCGAAGCTTCGGTTGTGGAGGGCATCACGGTTCTGCCGGTAAAAACCTTATCTCAGCTGGTAAATTTTTTTCGGGGATTTACTCGAATAACACCCGAACAAACCGATCTTTCCGCGGTATTTAAAGAGGCCAAAGATTTTGAAGTTGATTTTTCCGAGGTCAAGGGCCAGGAACATGTAAAACGATCCTTGGAAGTTGCCGCTGCAGGGGGACACAATCTCATCATGGTCGGCCCCCCGGGCTCTGGAAAGACCATGCTGGCAAAACGTCTCCCAACCATACTTCCCCCGTTAACATTTGAAGAAGCCATTGAAACGACGAAAATATTCAGCGTCGTGGGCATGCTTGAAAAAGACCAGGCCCTGATCACAAAAAGGCCGTTCAGATCCCCCCATCACACCATATCAGATGCGGGATTGATCGGGGGCGGCCATATCCCCAGACCCGGTGAAGTAAGCATGGCGCATAATGGGGTTTTGTTTCTGGACGAACTTTCGGAATTTAAGAAACATGTACTAGAGGTTCTTCGACAGCCTTTGGAAGACACCAAGGTAACCATTTCCCGAGCCGCTTTAACCATCACTTACCCGTCCAGTTTTATGCTGGTGGCGGCAATGAACCCGTGTCCCTGCGGATATTTTTCCGATCCCAAACACGAATGCCGATGCACCTATCCCCAGATTCGCCGCTTTCGCTCAAAAATATCCGGGCCCTTGATGGACCGAATCGATATTCACGTCGAAGTTCCGGCGGTTCCCTATAAAGACCTTAGAGGGGAAGCCGATGCGGAATCCTCGGAGAAAATCAGAGCCCGCGTTAGTGCGGCACGAGAGCGCCAGTCCCAACGATTTAAAAGAACAAAAATTTACAACAATGCTCAGATGTTCAACCGGCATATTAAAAAACATTGTAACATCGACGACGCCTCATGCAATATTCTCGAATCGGCCATCGACAAGCTGGGCCTATCGGCCCGCGCCTATAACCGGATATTAAAAATCGCCCGAACCATTGCAGATCTTGACGGCGAATCAAATATCCGGGTGGATCACATTTCCGAAGCGGTTCAGTACCGCAATTTAGACAGGGGCAAACGGTTTGTCTGACCTCCGTTAGTTTCCAAAACATCGGAATTATCTGGTCTGTTCAACCTGATAAAAAGCAAAATATCCCAATGGGTAAAGTTGCATCCAGATACACCCAAAAGAAACTTACCGGCAAATATGTTAAACTTGAATTTGAAAGTTATCAGAGAGGCAATTACGGACGCCTTCTTGCTTATGTGCTCGTTGATGGAAAAAATATTAACCTTGATCTTGTCAGGCAGGGCTTATCTCCATATTACACCAAGTATGGCAAAAGCCAGAAATATGATGCTGAATTTCGTGCTACCGAAAAACTTGCCAGGAAAGAGAAACTGAACATTTGGGGAGATCCCGAACTTACAAAAAAATACTTAAGACTGAAATCGAAATGGGGACAACGCTGATAATTTGAGGGCATTGTGTTAGTCATTAAATGTGGTGCATGTAAAAAGAAACTCTGGAAATATGATAAGGTTGGACAGGGTGAAGTTTTAAGATGCCATAAAAATAGAATTATAAAAATATATGTATCCATAGTGGAAGATAGCAAAATAAAGTGCCCATGTGGAAAAGATATCGGCATTGACAAGGGAAACTACATTAAAATGATTGCTAAGGCATTCACATACTCAGGAACAAAAAGAAACAAATAGGCAAACAACAGATACCCATGTTATATTATATTACCATACTGATAATTTTCTTAGTGCTCGGATTTGCTGGTATCATCCTATTAAAGAATTCACATATTTTCTGAAAAAAAAGAAAAAGCTACAAGAAAAGGAGTCTGGTTTTATAAATGAACTTGTTACCGAATCTGACCTGAAGCATAGCCATTACTTTCAAACGGACGACTTTATCGAAAACCACACTTTTATTTTTGGGGAACCTAAGAACATAGAAAATGATAAACTTGCCAGAAATGAAGTCCGTGATTTCATCTTTGAAATGATTAACGGTATGTCCGATGAGAAAATGCGACAACTCTTTAAAAATTTGAAGTCGCGTCAACACAAAGAGCAAAGGAAATATTCCCGAAAAGATTTTTTAATGATAACAGATTATATTGTGGGTGATCGGTATTATAGGGATTTCATCCAAGATATAAGTGCGAGCGGTGTGTTCATCAAAACTTCTCAGAAATTTTCAGTAGGTCAATCAATCTTGATGACCTTCATGTCCCCGGACAATCAGAAACCCTTTTGAATTAGCGGCAAAATTATACGTACTCACGAGGATGGTATTGGTGTAAAGTTTGAAATAAAAAGCCAGGTGCAAGAATTGGTATTAAAAAGTTTTGTGGACATGATTCAAATATGATATCTGTATGTTAAATACATTGTTGATGATCTCGATATTGGCAAGTTATGCCCAAAAATCCATGATCAACTTTTAATGAAAAAAATTGCGGTGATGATGTTGGTTTGAAATCTTCAATTTAGAAGAATTGAAGATTCAGGCACGTAATCTTGAGCGGAAAACCAGAATTTGGGGAAAGTGACAAACACATACCGTATCAATCCATTTAACCACATCTTTATATTAGAAAATATTTAAAAGTTCTTCCCTTCCTGGCCTCACCCATTCATGACATTCCTATATTACGCAAATTATACCCCTCCCACAACGTATGTAGTACAATCGCCGACAAGTTAACCAATCATAATGCTACAAAAAAATAACGAAATAAGCGACAGAATTTTAAAATTTGCTGTGTAATAATACTCAAGCGATGAAGATGAGATGAGTTGAATTATAATATGCAAGGGGCATCAATATGAAAGTTTTCATTTCGGATGATTCGGAGATTGTCCGTGAACGGTTAAAGGCCATGTTATCTGAAATCCCGGAAATTGAGATTTTAGGTGAAGCATGAGTCTGAGTATGTTCAAAGGATAAAAAGAACAAGCATCAAGCAATCGGTGATGGAAAGTTAAAAGTTGAAGGGGGGAATTATGATGAAATTAGGGCCGACGTCAGGAGAAACCAAAGCAATGTCAATGAATGATATTTTTTTATCACATTTGAAACTTCTTATTAACAACCGGGCTCGCTTTTAGTATGGAAGTTTTAATTGCCACCGCAAACAATGGGCTTCCATATATTAAGGTTTGTATGAGTTTCATACACAATCATATTTTTTTAATCTACTTCACTTTACCCGCTCTCAAAAAGCGAGTTCTTATCATTTTCATTTGGGAAAATCATGGTATAAAGGTACAGTATCAAAGATGGGAGTAAGGCAACAACAACGGCTGTATTTTTGTTAAGACGTAACCGGCAGAGGAGGTAAAAAATGAAAAAGCTACGGTATAGGACGAGAGTATTTTTAGCCATAATACTATCCTTAGGAATGCTGCTTCCCGCAAGCGCAGTCTGTGCAAAGGCTGATAGTCATAAGCAGATAACGGTGGAACTCAAAAAATTACTGAAGGAAAATCAGGAAATCAAGGGCATGCTGGCAGCATCCATCGCCGAAGCGAGGAAAATTAATCCCGACCCGAAGACGAATCCTGTTCAGAACCTCGCGGACTATTATGATTACATCGACAGCGCATCGGAGCTCATCCCGCAAAGCGTCCTCGAAAATCCGAAAAATCTCATACGAGAACAGATACTGCAAAGTCTCTGTTATTTCTATTTTCTGATTGATCAGCCCCTGCCTGCATTAAAAGACAAGGGCCTGTTCAAAAATTCGCTTCAGTACTACAAACCTTTTTCCTCATGGGCACGCAATTTCGCGATTGCCTGGGGAGCATTCCTCGATACCGAAGAATCATGGAACAAGAAAACTTATCAGCAATTTTATAATGACCCGCGTTTCGGTCTGCAGAAGGGGTGGTATGAACCCGCATCAAACTGGACGACCTTTAATGATTTTTTCTCCAAATACTTACGATCAGCCGATAAGCGGCCCATCGCTTCGCCTGACGATCCGGCTGTGGTCGTTGCACCGGCGGATTCCGTCCCTCAGGGAACCTGGGCAATCGATGAAAAATCAAATATCAGTGTAGCGGGTGGGCTGAAAGTCAAACTGGCAACATTTTACAGTATCAGGGAACTGCTGGGAGAGGACAGTCAGTTCAAAGATGCCTTTGCCAATGGTGTGCTCACCCACACGTTTCTGAATGTCAATGACTACCACCGCTATCATTTCGCTGTCGGCGGAATCGTTAAAGAGAAGAAACTTATCGTGCAAAATGTTGCTTTGGAGGTGGCCTGGAGTCCGAAACAGGGAAAATACGTTCCCATTGATTCCACCGGCTGGCAGTTTACCCAGACCCGAGGGTGTGTAATCGTGGATACGGGGAAATACGGACTAGTAGCACTGATTCCCATGGGTATGGCCCAGGTGTCTTCTGTCAACTTTGAGGGTAGTGTCAGGCCGGGAATCACCCATAAAAAGGGCGACATGCTCGGTAATTTCCTCTTCGGCGGGTCTGATTTCGTTATGCTGTTTCAGAAAAAAGCCGGGTTTGAAATCACGGCACCGGAGACAGATAGAAAAGCCGCACAATCTGATCCGGGCCAGGATGCGGAAGATCTCTATCAGCATCTTCTTATGGGTGAAGCCTATGGCGTCATGAGGGGGCACACGAAATAAAGTACAAACCGGTGACCGCGCCCGTATTCGAAAAGGGTACCATGCGCTGCCAAGGCAGACACATCAATCTCGCAAAGGGGGCCGGGGAATACCGGATACGGCACATCTTGCACCGTTGCGACTTGGCCTTATTGGGCTGAGTAGTTATAGGTCGCCGATTGATTTGAGTTCAAGCTTAGAATAAAGCAACACAGATGATCCTCAGGATCAAAAGAAACGACCACCTGAACTCACAGATATGGCATTTCGGAAAAACTGGGCGCGGCTGATTCAAAAAATATATGAGGTCGACCTGCTTATATGCTCAAAGTGCCAAGGGCCAATACTGAGAATTGTCTTTATTTCATGTATCTGCAATGTATCTTTCTACCTATAAATGGGTTCAGAGTATGTGATATCGAAATCCGCTCTCATTTGGCCTGCCTTTTTTGCATTTTTGTAAAAAATACGATATATGCAATTTAAGTTGAGGTTCTTTTACCGGTGCTCATTGCAAGCTATCTGTATATCACTTAACGGCTCAATCGCCATAAATGTATGTGTTTACCCATATTTTTAGGTCACATAATAATAGTTCGCTTGACATTCGCTGTTAAAAAATAAATAAATGAAATGCGTCATCTATATAATTTTACTACTCATATACCTATAGGGATTCAAAAATGATCAATACAAATTTTTCTTATCCAAAAATCGATGAAGTTTCAAAATTCCTTTCTCCATCCTCACCGGAAGCAAATCATAAAATATTTTAAAGCAAGTTAGAGGTGATATTACAATGAAGTATAATTTCTCTGACCTTATTGATGTTAATAAATTTCAATTCCTTATGGATTATCTTTATGAGATTACAAATATACCCTCGGCAATAATTGATCTGGACGGTAATGTTTTGATTGCTACAGAATGGCATGACATCTGTACTAAATTTCATCGAATTAATCCTGAAACAAATAAACGCTGTATTGAAAGTGACACCATACTTGCGAATAAATTGAAAAAGGAAGAAAAATACTATATCTACAGGTGTAGAAATGGATTAATAGACGCTGCATCACCTATAATTTTTGCAGGGCAACATGTTGCAAATTTCTCTACAGGTCAATATCTCTTTGAAAAAGCTGATATTGAATACTTTCGACAACAGGCTGTTGATTTCGGATTTAATGAAAGTGACTATTTTGAAGCATTGGCAAAAGTACCTATTATTTCGGAGAAGATTGTTATAAATCATATGGAGTTTTTCTCCCAGCTGACAGAATTTATCGGCGAAATGGCTATAGAAAAGCTTAAGCAGATAGAAATAACGAAATCATTGACTGAAATGACAGTGGCTTTGGAAAATAGCAATAAAGAGTTAGAGCAGTTTGCTTATGTTGCTTCTCATGACTTGCAAGAGCCACTTCGAATGGTGGCAAGCTACACGCAGCTTTTAGCAAAGCGATACCAGGGAAAACTTGACTCAAATGCAGACGAGTTTATAGCCTATGCTGTAGATGGGGCCACTCGGATGCAAATATTAATCAATGACTTACTGTGCTATTCTCGCGTGGGTTCAAAGGGTAAAAACCTTGAGATGATTAACTGCGATGCTATTTTGAAGAATGCGCTCGATAATTTGCAGAAAACCATTGAAGAAAGCGGTGCTAAAGTTACAAATGATCCCCTGCCGACTGTTATGGCAGATGGTATTCAACTTAGTCAGCTGTTTCAAAATCTAATTGTAAACGCAATTAAATTTAGGAGTGATAATATTCCTCAAGTCCACATTACAGCGGAAAAAAATAAAAGTGAATGGATCTTTTCGGTTCAGGATAATGGTATCGGCATTGAAAAAGAGTATGCCGACCGTATTTTTGTAATTTTTCAACGACTTCATGCTAAAGATGAATATCCGGGAACCGGGATTGGACTGGCAATCTCAAAAAAGATTGTTGAACGCCATGGCGGCAGAATCTGGATGGATTCTGAGCCCGGCAGGGGAACAACATTCCATTTCACAATCCCCATGAAAGGAGTAAACCGGCAATGAATTATGAATTGAAAGGCAGGTCCATTGATATTTTATTAGTAGAAGATAACCCCGGTGATGTTCGCCTTACAGAGGAAGCATTAAAGGAAGGTAAGGTTCTCAACACGCTTCACATTGCCAAAGATGGTATTGAGGCGATGGCCTTTTTGCATCGCAAAGGACAATATGCCGATGCGCCACGACCAGACCTTATCTTACTTGATCTCAATCTTCCTAAAAAGGACGGTCGCCAGGTGCTTACGGAGATAAAAACCGATGATGAACTGAAACGAATTCCGGTTGTGATTCTTACTACATCCAGCGCGGAAGAGGACATCATCAAGACATATAGTTTTCATGCAAACTGCTACATCATCAAGCCGGTTGATCTTGAACAGTTTATCAATGTAATAAAGTCCATCAAGAGTTTTTGGCTAAATATTGTAAAATTGCCCATGGAGTAAAAGTGATCATTGATAACCCAAATAGATTTCTCTTAGTTGAGGATAATTCTGGAGATGCGAGGCTTATAAAGGAGTATCTGTCTGAAACTCAGAAAGCACCCTTTGAAATACAAGTTACAGAAAGATTATCTGATGGTCTTAATGTATTACGTGACAAAAGGTTTGACTTGGTGCTGCTGGATTTAAACCTCCCAGACTCTTCAGGGATCGAAACCCTTATCAAGGTTAAAGCTGAAGCCCGAAAGACAGCTATTATTGTGTTAACCGGGCTAAATGATGAAGAGGTCGCAGTTAAGGCTTTGCAAAAAGGGGCACAGGATTATTTGGTGAAGGATCAAATCAATCCGAATCTGCTGTCCAGAGCAATACGTTATGCTATTGAGCGTATGCTGAATGAGTTGACGTTGCGGGAGAGAGAAGCGCGTTATCGTAGTCTATTTGAGAATATGCTTAACGGTTTTGCGTATTGTCAGATGCTTTACAAAAATTGCAAATCAGATGACTTCATTTACTTGGATGTAAATAAAGCGTTCGAAAAAATAACAGGGCTGCGGAATGTAGTTGGCAAAAGAGTTACTGAAGTCATTCCGGGGATAAAAGAAACAATGCCAGAACTACTTGACATTTATGCCCGAGTAGCTGAAACCGGCATCCCCGAACAATTTGAGATTTATTTCAGACCTTTGGACATTTGGCTAAACATTTCAGGATACAGCCTGCAAAAAGGCTATTTCGTGAGTGTGTTCGACAACATCACCGAGCGCAAGCAGTCCGAGGAGGCTTTACTGGAGAGCGAAAAGAAATACCGAAACCTTTTTGAAAACCTTTATGATGTTTATTACCGTACTGATGCCAAAGGCCTTATTACCCTTCTTTCACCTTCAATTGAAAGATATTTTGGCTATACGCCTGATGAACTCATTGGCCAAAATATCAAAGATGTTTACGTTAACCCTCAGAGGAGAGAAGAATTTTTGTCGCTGCTTCTCAAAGATGGATATGTGGATAATTTTGAGGCACAGCTTAAACGTAAAGACAATTCTGTAATATGGGTATCGACCAATGCAAAAATAATAAAGGATGAAAAAAGTGATTTTAGGAGCGTAGAGGGTATTACGAGAGATGTTTCCGAGCATAAGCGAATGGAAGATGAAAAAGCAAAAATACAGGCCCAACTTCAGCAATCCTTAAAGATGGAGTCCATCGGCACACTTGCCGGAGGCATCGCCCACGATTTTAACAATATTCTGTCATCGGTCATAGGATTTACCGAACTGTCGCTTGACGAGGTTGAAAAAGGAACTCACCTTGAAGACAATCTTCAAGAGATTTATACTGCGGGAAAACGGGCCAAGGACCTTGTCAGGCAAATACTGGCTTTTGCACGACAATCAGAAGAGGAATTAAAACCGATCCAGGTCTATACGATTGCAACAGAAGTGCTTAAATTTATCAGATCCTCTATTCCTGCCACGATTAAAATCAAGCAAAACATCGAAAGCGACTCTTTGATAATGGGTAGTGGCACTCAGGTTCACCAGATCCTGATGAACCTGTTCACCAATGCCGCTCATGCCATGGAGGATAAAGGAGGCATTCTTGAGTTCAGCTTGAAAGACGTCGTGATGGATAGGGGCGTAACCCGGGAAAAACTGGGTCTAAAACCTGGGAATTACATTGAAATTAAGGTATCGGATACCGGCATAGGGATCGCTCCTGAAATCATTGGCTCCATTTTCGATCCCTATTTCACAACTAAAAACCCAGGAGAAGGAACCGGTATGGGGCTTGCCACGGTTCATGGTATAATTGAGAGTTATGGCGGAAAGATTTCGGTGGACAGCAAATTAGGTCAAGGAACGCGGTTTACGATTTATCTGCCGATGACCGGAAAGCGTCAAGAGCACCACCCATATCAACCGGAAACGCTCCCAACAGGTAAAGAACGGATCTTATTTGTGGACGATGAAGCCCCCATAGCAAAAATGGGGGGCCAAGCTCTTGAAAGACTTGGATATACCGTATCAATAAGGACCAGCAGCATAGAAGCCTTAGCGCTGTTCCGAACAAAACCGAATGATTTTGATCTGGTCATCACGGATATGACCATGCCAAACATGACCGGTGATAGCCTGGCCATCGAACTTATGAAGATTAGGCCTGATATCCCAGTTGTTCTGTGTACCGGCTACAGCAAAAACATATCTGAGGAATCGGCTTCAGAAATGGGCATCAAGGCATTTATTTACAAGCCTGTTGTAAAGGCTGATTTGGCAAAAACAGTCCGGAAAGTATTGGATGAGGCTAAAGGTTCTGCTCAATGATTATCCTATACTTGAAATCAGCCTGCTCCTAAAAGTCAACAATACAATACGGATTCTTGAATGTTGCAGGGTTGCGTTTTACTGCAATGTATGACCGGAATTTCAAGCCTAAAGTCTTTACAGATATCACAATGCCTGCTAAATTGTTTGTAGCCCAAATACTGGTAAGAAAGCACACGCTTTTAATTGATCCATTTTCGTGCTATAATCTTAATTTATCTCAAAAAGTGCCATGGCTAATGTAACAAATGGATATCTTAAAAACAGTCTCGGCTTGATATTTACCGGTTGAATTTGATAAGGGAGTACCATAGTGGTGTGTGGCAGACAAAAGAGAATCGCCAAGGCTATAATGCAGTTAACCTTGCTCTGGGTCCTTATGTCTTGTACATATCACCCCCCCCATTTACGACCGGCACCTGTAGAGTCACCTCCCCCTATTGAAATCAAGCCCGATACGCCCGCTTCAGAAATACCTGTGCCGGAGACTTCAAAACTCAGTGTTTATTCACATAAAGTACGCTGGCCGAAGGAAACACTCTCTCACATTGCAAGATGGTACACCGGCACCATAAAAAATTGGAAAGCCATTGCCAAAGTAAATCCCGACCTGAATCCTAAAAAAATTAAAGTAGGGGACACGATTTACATCCCGG
>Ga0307991_1002659_pt1 | contig 11969 bp, 8 predicted proteins | sample EllFjometagen131_FD_203146 | JGI IMG/M metagenome (GOLD analysis project Ga0307991, IMG submission 203146) | Marine microbial communities from Ellis Fjord, Antarctic Ocean - #131 | ecosystem: Environmental > Aquatic > Marine > Unclassified | place: Southern Ocean | collected 2014-10-08 | reverse complement strand
TCTGGTAAAGTTAAAAAAACTTTATTAGGTTACTCTTTTGTTAGTCCTTCCTATGAAAAAGTTCAGGAAAAAACTACCCATACCGCCAGAATGGTTCCTATCTATCCTAGTACAGAAAAATTAACTCAAAAACAAATTAGATTTCTAGTAAAAGCTTGTTTACCAGCCACTTATTTATTAAAAGAATGGCTTCCAGAAGAAATATTAAAAAACGAAAAGTTATTAATTTTAGATGAAGCTATACGTCAAATCCATTTTCCTGATAATCAAGAAAAATTAAACCAAGCTAAAAAAAGAATTGCTTTTAATGAAATATTCACTTTAATTTCTCTGGCTAAATCCATTAAAAAAGACAATAAGAAAAATAAGGCTATCCAAATAGAATTTAAAGAAAATAAGATCAAAAAGTTTGTTCAGTCTCTACCATTTGAATTAACCGGAGATCAAAAAAAAGCTTCTTGGCAGATTCTTCAAGATTTAGAAAAAACTACCCCAATGAATAGATTACTAGAAGGAGATGTTGGCTCTGGTAAAACTATTGTAGCCATAATGTCAGCTTATAATACTGTTTTGAATAAGAAACAAGTAACTTTCATGGCTCCCACTCAAATTCTAGCTAAACAACATTTTGAAAATATAGTTAAATACTTAGAAAAAGAAAATATTAACTCTGCTCTCTTCACTAATAAAGATAGAAAAATATACAACGGTAAAAAGAAAGTAGCAGAAACTTTGAGTAAAAAGAAACTTATTGAAAAAATAAATAAGGGAGAAATAGATTTTATTATTGGTACTCACTCAATTATTAATAAAGATATTAAGTTTAAAAAACTTGGTTTAGTAATAGTGGACGAGCAACATCGCTTTGGTGTAGGTCAAAGGCATGAATTACTGCAAAAATCTTCCGCCAAAGGCGGATCCGCCCCCGGCGGAAAAGAATCTCCTCACTTTCTCTCTATGACTGCTACTCCAATCCCGAGAAGTTTAGCTTTAACAATTTATGGTGATTTAGATATTTCTCAAATCAAAGAAAAACCAGCTAATCGGAAAGAAATTGTCACTAGACTTGTGGAGCCTAAGAATAGAACTAAGGCCTATGAATTTATTTACAACCATATTAAAAAAGGTCATCAAATCTTTGTAGTTTGTCCTTTAATTAATGAATCTGATAAATTAGGAGTTAAATCAGTTATCCAAGAATATGAGAAGCTAAATGAAGAGATTTTTCCCAACCTAGAAATAGGTTTTTTACATGGAAAAATGAAAGAAAACGAAAAAAAAGAAGTTTTAAATAATTTTGCTAATAATAAAACTAAGATATTAGTATCTACTTCGGTAATTGAAGTTGGCATTGATTACCCTAATGCTACTATTATGATGATTGAAGGTGCTGATCGTTTTGGCTTAGCTTCTTTACATCAATTCAGGGGTCGAGTAGGTCGAGCTGAGCATCAATCATTTTGTTTTCTTTTTACTGATAACTCTAATCCTAAAACCAGACAAAGGTTAGAAATTTTAACTAAAACTACTGATGGATTTAAATTATCTGAAGCTGATTTAAAATTCAGAGGTAGTGGCGACATCTATGGCACAACTCAATCAGGATTTTTAAGTCAGATTAAAATTGCTGACTTATCTGACTTAGAATTAAATAAAAAAGTTAGAGACTGGGTAGAAAAAATATTTACCACTGATCCAGAATTAAAAAAATATCCTTCTTTGAAGGATAAAATTGATCAAATTTCTAAAAATGTACATTTAGAATAAACCCTGTTTAAGTTGGAACTTTAAATATAAATTCTTCTACATCTTCTTTAATTAACAATCTAGATATATTTACATTCTTCTGTAAACCCAAACTTGGTCTATGAGCAAAACCTATATATTCAACACTTTTTCTTTTAAATTTAATTTGTCTTATAGCCGGAACAAGACCTGTGTCAGAAGATATTAAGATGGCCACATCATATTTATTTTCATATGCTCCGATTATCATATCTGTAGCAATTTTCACATCAACTCCTTTCTCATGAAACTTACCATCATTTTCCATTAAATAACCTCTCTTAATACAAAATCCTTGCTTTTCTAAATTACTAAAAAGTTTTTGTTGATTTCTTCTCATGTTCATGGCCTTCTCATTTCCTTCTTTTGCCCTTACTACCCCAACATAATATCTATAAGAAATTATTTTCCTATCCCTAACAAGAAAATCACATAGTCCTTTATAATTGAAATTGGTTGTATTATCTATATCTAATTCCTTTAATTTAAAATACAGATTACTTCCGTCTATATAAACGGCAACTCTTTGTTTTTTATTTAAAATATTCATAGTTATTAAAAAACCCACCGTGCCCCCGAAGGGACAGAGTGGGTGTTGTTAGTAAAAAAACAAATACTAGCTAGATATATAAATCTAGCACAATGAACACTACTTGTCAACAGTAAATCACCTATAAAGTTATCCACAGTATCTCTTATATATATTATAACACATTAATAGTTTTAGTTAAGTAAAAATATTTACTACTCATACTAAATATTTCTCTAAATCTTTAATCTTTTCGACCTCGATTAAATTAACTCCTTTGACATCTACCTTCTTATCAAACTTAGGAATAATAATATTTTTAAATCCCAGAGCAATAGCTTCTTTGATTCTTTCTTTGGTTTTCGGAATAGAACGAATTTCTCCACTTAAACCAACTTCTCCAAAAACAATAGTATTTTCTTTCACCATTTTGTCATGATAAGCCGACATAATTGCTAAACAAACTGATAGATCCAAAGAACGATCTTTAACATTGAAACCTCCGGTTAAATTAATATAAACATCATAAGCTCCTAATTTTAAATCTGCTTTCTTTGATAAAACAGCTAACAATAATTCCAAACGCTTTTGGTCAAAACCAGAAGTTGTTCTTTTTGGATAACCAAAGTTAGTTTTATTTACTAAAGCTTGGAGTTCTAACATTAAAACCTGACTACCATCCATAATGGAAGTAATAACTGTACCTTTATCAGCATTAGAATTGGAAAGATAAATATTTGATGGATTTAGAACTTTTTTAAAACCCTTACTAGTCATTTCTAAAACTTCAGAATTATCTGTGGAGCCATAGCGATTCTTAATAACTCGCAACATTCGATATCTATTTAACCTATCCCCTTCTAGGTTAATTACACAATCAACTAAATGCTCCAGGGCTTTGGGGCCAGCTAAATCACCAGCTTTGTTAACGTGACTAGCTATTAAAACTGCCATATCTAATTTCCGAGCAATTTCCATTAATTTAACTGTACAAGCTCGAACTTGGGAAACTCCTCCGGCATCAGAATCAATCTCTGAAGTATACATGGTCTGAATAGAATCAATAATTAATAAATCTGCCTTAGCTTTCATAGCTCCGGCTAATATTTTTTCTAAATTATTCTCTGCTAAAAATTTTAAATCCGCAATCTTCACACCCAATCTATCCATTCTAGACTTAACTGAAGAAGCGGTTTCTTCTCCAGAAACATATAGAGTTTTAAATTTATCAGAAACTATTTGAGAAATTAAAGTTGATTTACCAATTCCTGGATTACCCCCAATTAGAACCAAAGAAGCTCGGACAATTCCGCCATTAATTGTAATATTAAAAGAATCAAAAGCTGTTTCCAGCCTTTGAGCATCACTCTTTTTAACTTTTTCCAAATCAATAAAATCAACTTTAAGATCTTTAAGTTGATTTTGTTTTTCTTGTTTATCAGAACCAGAAAGAGTTTCTTTTTCTAAAGTTCCCCAACCACCACATTCTGGACAACGACCTTCCCATTTCGGAGTCTGAGATCCACATTTAGAACAAGAATAGATTGTCTTTATATTAGCCATTAAATTTATTTCTAAAAAATTCTTCTAATTCATTCACTTTAATTCTTTCCTGCTTCATAGTATCTCGGTCTCTCACAGTAACCGTATTATCATCTAAACCTTCGAAATCAACTGTAATACAGTAGGGAGTACCAATTTCATCTTGTCTTCGATATCTTTTACCGACATTACCATTGTCATCAAATTCACACATATGCTTAGTCTTCAAGTTATCAAAAATTTCTTTAGCTTTATCAACTAAATCAGGTTTATTTTTCATTAATGGAAATACTGCTATTTTAATCGGAGCTATTTCTGGTTTAAGTTTTAATACTACCCTCTCTTCTCCGTCAACTTTCTCTTCAGTATAAGCTTCGGACAATAAGGCCAGAAAAGTTCGACCAACACCAGCAGAAGCTTCTACTACATGAGGAATATACCTTTCATTAGTATAAGGGTCTAAATAGTCTAATTTTTGCTTAGAATACTTAATATGTTGAGTTAAATCATAATCGCCTCTCGCATGTAAACCTTCTAGCTCTTTAAATCCAAAGGGGAAATTATATTCAATGTCATAAGCTTCTTTAGCATAAAAAACTAAATTCTCATGTTTATGCCACTTTAAATTCTTCTTATCTATTCCTAAATTAAGATAAAAATTCCATCGATATTCTCTTAGCTTTTCATACTCATCCATTTCATCTTTAGGATTTACAAAATATTGCATTTCCATTTGTTCAAACTCTCGGGTTCTAAAAATAAATTGTCGAGCTGTTATTTCGTTTCGGAAAGCTTTTCCAATTTGAGCAATTCCAAAAGGAATCTTCATTCTAGTTGAATCTAAAACATTCTTAAAATTAATATATATTCCCTGACAAGTCTCCCCTCTTAGATAAATAGGTTCTTGCTCCCAGTCACCAGTAAAATTTCCTAGATTAGATTTAACTAAAAGATTAAAACTTTTAGCCTCTGTAAAATCATTCTTACCACACTTGGGACATTTAATTTTATCTCTATTTTCTTTAAAAAGCTTATTAATCTCTTCTTCGCTCATTTTTTCATCAGCCTGAATACCAATATCTTCCAGAAGAGCATCTACTCTAATTCGAGCATGACATTTCTTACATTCAGCCAGAGGATCTGAAAATCCATCAACATGACCACTAGCTTCCCAAACTTTAGGACTCATAAAGATCGCCGAATCTAAACCAATAATATCTTCTCTGTTACGCACCATATATTTCCACCAAGCTTCTTTAATATTATTAGCTAGCTCTACACCATAGGGACCATAATCATACACAGCGGCAAATCCACCATAAATTTCCGAAGATGGAAAAACAAAACCTCGCCGTTTAGCCAGAGAAATTATTTTATCCATATTATTTTCTTTAGACATAATACTTTAAATTATAAAAATTGTTAAAACTTTTTCGCTTTTTCTATCCTGATTTCTCCTCCTTTTTCTAAGACAACTTTGTCTCTCCGCCCAATCTTACCAGTTAACAAATAATTTGCCAAGGAATCATCTACTCTCTGTTGAATGGCCCGAGCCAGAGGTCGAGCACCAAACTCTTTCGAAAAACCAATCTCTGATAATTCTTTTACAGCAGCATCTGAGGCTAAAAAATGGATACCTTTTTTATCTAATCTCTTAGCTACTTTTCTTAACATTAAAACCGTAATTTGTTCTACCTCTTTAGGCTCCAGGGGTTTAAACAAAACAATGCCGTTGAAACGGTTTAAAAATTCAGGTCTGAAATTAGACCTTAATTCATTTTGTAATAAGTCCTGTTTTATTTTTTTTAAATCAGTACCTAGGGCCACCTGATCTTGGATATAAAAAGCTGCTGCATTAGAAGTAGCAATGATAATACAATTAGAAAAATCTACAGTTCGTCCACTAGAATCAGTTAAACGCCCATCATCCATAACTTGTAAAAATATGTTTAATATATCTGGATGTGCTTTTTCTATTTCATCTAATAATAATAATGAAAAAGGATTTTTTCGGATAGCTTCTGTTAAAACACCACCATCTTCACTTCCTTCCATACCAATTAAACGAGCCAAGCTAGTTTTTTCTTGATATTCAGACATATCAAGTCTAATCATGTCTTCTTCACTATTAAAAAATATTTGAGATACTGTTTTAGCTAATTCTGTTTTACCAACTCCAGTAGGTCCTAAAAATAATAAATTTGTAATTGGCTTAGATTCATCCCTTAATTCAGCCCTAGCTCTTCTCAAAGCCGAGGAAACCATTTTAACTGCTTCATGTTGACCAATAACCCTTTTATGTATTAGTTCTTCCAAATTCATTAATTTGTCACTTTCTGAGGCACTAATATCGCCAAGAGGAATATTTACTTTTTCAGAAATAATCTTGGAGACATCTTCAGCAGTAACTAAATGATTCTTACCCTTTGCTTTTCTAACCATCACAGCAACCTCTTCTAAGATTTTAATAGATTTACTAGGTTGGAATCTATCATGTATATAATTACTTGTTAATTTAACAATTTTTTCTATTGATTGATATGAAAAATAAATATTATATTTACCTTCAATAGAGAATGTTTTAGCTTCTAAAATTTGAACCGTTTCATTAAAATTGGGCTCTGGTAAATCAACTTTTAGTAAATTAGAAGACAAAGGATTTCTTTCTAAATATTTAGTATAATCATTCGGCGTTGTGGTACCAATAATCATCACATCATACTTTGCAACAACATCTGCTAAAACTTCTGACAAATCAACATTTTCTGTACCAGCTGAAGTAATCCCAACAATATTATGTATATCTTGAATAATTAGAATTATATTGCCAGACCTAATAACTTCATTCATTACTTTTAATAAATTGTTTTCCACCTGTCCTTCTGCTGAAGATTTAGAAACTAAACTTGATAATGACAAGCTTATCAATCTCTTATCCTGTAAATGTTTAGGAACCTCCTCAGCAGCCATACGATTTGCTAGTCCCTCTATAACACTATCTTTACCAACTCCAGGCTGTCCGACTAAAATCACCCCATTATTGCCAGTTTCAATAATACGATAAATCTCTTCTATTTTATTATCTCGAGCAACATTCAGTTCTAAATAGCCCATCTTAGCCAAATAGGTCATATCTTGACTAAATCTATCTAAAAATGGGGTTGCAATCGCAGTCATTGATCTATTCATTGCCCCCTTAGGCTTAAAAATAGAACGAGCTTTATATCGTTTATACCTATTTCTTAAATCGTCCCTTAATTTAACCCAAGTAATCACATTATTAATCTGATCAACACCAATACCAGAATCTAAAAATAATTCTACAACATCCTCATTACTCAAACCCAAAGCAGTCAAAATATGACTAATCTCAATATGAGATGACATTGTTTTATAAGCTAATAAATAAGCATTAAACATTGTCATTTCAAAATCAGATATAGCTTTCTCTTTTAAATCTCCTCTCTCTTCTATTAATCTTTCAATTTTTTGTTTGAAACTATCTTGATTTATACCTAAACGACCAAAAACTAATTTAACACTTTCATATTTTAATAAAGCTAAAAATAAATGCAAAGAAGTAATAAATTTTGATTTACCTTTTTTAGATAAAAACCATGCTCCTATCAAAAGTTTCTTAGCATCTTTTGACAAAACATTATATATATTTTTCTCTGTTAATTTTTCTTTAGTATTATCAAAAGAACTAGAATCTACAACTTTTTCAATATCAAAACGATTCCTTTTTAATCTATAAAAAAGAAACATGTCAAATATTAAACTAACCAAAAAAACTAATAAATATATTCCTTGCCAATTATCTATTGATAACAAATCATTATTTGCTGTTTTTAATAAATAAATATGATAAAAAAGTGCTATTAGACCTAAAACACTAATAATTACCAATATTAAATTTATAATAACTTTTATAACTTTTCTGCTTTGATCAGCAAAAACACTCATCTCATTATAATCTCTCTCCCAATAAATTAAATAATTACCTAGGGTAACATAATTCTTATGACCAAGACAATCCGGACACTTTCCGTTCTTTGGACATTTATCACAACTAGTTATAATTGATTTATCTAACATCAGTTAAAAATTTAAAATTTAATTTTATTTGCCATATTACAAATAAAGGCAAAATAATCCATAGTATGAATATTAAAATGAAAATTAAAGTGAATATTAAAAAAGCAAATAATTTAAAAATTAATTGTACTAAACGAGCAAAAAAACTAATTGCTCTACCAGCAAAATCTCTTTGGGCATACATTGGTTTAAATAAAAACTTAAAATGAATCGAAAGTCCCATATTATTCCATTGGTTTTTTATCTGTTTTAAACAAAAAGATCCAGTTCTATACAAACCAGAAGAATACCACCAAAGTGGAAAATAAATAACTTCTAAGACTAGGTCTACAAAAATTAATCTAAGAATATTTAAAGCTGCTTGCTTTATTTTCATATTAAAATTATAAGTTAAAATGCCTTATTTAAATAATGAATGGTACTAAATCTTAGAGTAAGCTCCAAACTCTCGTTAGGAGATCCCATTCAGTCGCGCCTTACCCCACACAAGAGGTATTCATTCTTTTCTCACTCATTCGGCTATAAAAACCTTCACTCCGTCCCGCAAACGGGATTTCATTCAGACTTTCATAACACTCATTCCATTCGAAAAATAAGTCCTATCTATATTTTCCCATAAATTAAGGTTTTAGTAAACCAAGCACCTTTTTTCTTTTTACATCCTCTAGAAAAAGGTGTTTGGTAAAATAAAAAATCACCTCTTTATGGTGAATTTTAATATAAAATCTATTTAAATGGTTTACAAACCATTTATTCCCTGAACATCTTTCATGGCATTTAAAATACCAGTAGCTTCTCCAACATTAGTAAAAAGATCTTTATACATATCCATGAAACCACCTAGCAAAGGAATTACATAGAGAACACCAAGGATTATTGGGATAAAAATTATAATAAACTTAAAAATATTAAAAGCTTTTACGAAATGAATATACTTTTCTGTTTTTTGACAACTTTCATATATTTTTTCATTTAACTCTATATTCTTTTTCAAAAGCTTTTCTAAAGATACCTGCCCGCTATGACGGGACGTAGGCAGGGAATTATTAATTTTTTTGGATTTTGATTCAATCATTTTATCCACTCACCTATTTTTAAAATAAAATAGGTTTTTTAATATTTAAATTAATATATCATCCTCACATATTCCATAAAAAATAATAAATAATAAATAGGTGAGGGATTTATTTTTTCTTTAAATCCCTAAGCTCTTTTTCAAATGTTTTTACGTCTTCAAATGAACGATAAACTGAGGCATAACGTATATAAGCAACTTTATCAAATTTCTTCAAATTACTCATCACTATATCCCCTAAAACTGAAGATTCAACTTCAATTTTCCTAGTCTTCTGCAAATCCATTTCTATATCTCTAATTAACTGAGAAACTTCTTCATCTGTATGTGCTCTTTTTTCTAAAGCTTTTTTAATACCAGATTTTAATTTTTCCTTATTATAAGATTCTTTCTTATCGTTTCTTTTTAAAATAGTAAGATCTAAAATTTCTATTTCTTCAATTGTTGAAAACCGAAAACCACATTTCTTTTTAGAGCACTCTCTCCTTCTCCTAACAGTAACTCCATCTGAAGCAACTCTAGAATCTAATACTCTGGTACTTTCATTATTACAAGCTGGACATTTCATATTTTAATTGATAGTTAATAGTTGGTAGTCGGTAGCCATTAATTTGTATTTTTACAAACTACTAACTACCTGCCTGTTGGCAGACAGGCAAACTAAAGACTGATTTTACTTCATTTTTTTTCTTATAAAAGCTGGAATATCTAATTCATTTTCGACTTCATTTGTTTCTTCTTCTGAATCTTCTTCTAAATCATCATCTCCAATTTCTATAGCATTTTCATCTTCTTCATCTTCTTCATCTAATTTACTACTATTTTTACTAATATATTGATTTGGTGTATAAGAAGTATGTAATCCTTTACCAATATTCTTTTTAGAGACATCAAAACTTTCAAAACCAGTAGCAATAACCATTACTTTGATATCGCCTTTCATAGTTTCATCTATAACAGTTCCAAAAATAATTTTAGCGTTACCATCTGCTGAAGCAGTAATAATTTCAGCTATTTCATTAACTTCAAACATAGTTAAATCTGCACCACCAGTTACTGTGAATAAAATACCTTTAGCCCCAGCAATAGAAACATCCAATAATGGACTGTCTACGGCTTCTTTAGCGGCCCTCTTAGCTCTATCTTCACCATCTGCCTTTCCAATACCCATTAAAGCTGAACCAGCATCGGCCATGATAGCTTTCACATCAGCAAAATCCACATTAACTAAACCTGGAACTGTAATTATTTCGGAAATACCTTGAATGCCTTGATGCAAAATATCATCCACTGTTTTAAAAGAATCTAATAAAGATGTTTTTCTATCTATAATACTTAAAATTCTATCATTAGGAATAGTAATAATTGTATCTACTCTGCTTTCTAATTCATCTAAACCTCTATCTGCAATAGCTTTTCTTTGAGCTCCTTCAAAATTAAATGGTTTTGTGACAACAGCAACAGTTAAAGCATCTTGATTCTTTGCAATATCAGCTATTATTGGAGCTGCTCCAGTACCTGTACCTCCACCTAGCCCACAAGTTATAAAAACCATATCTGAATCAGCAAGTGCTTTCTCAACATCTTCTATATTTTCTTCAGCAGATCTCGCACCAATATCTGGGTCCATTCCGGCACCCAATCCCTTTGTTGTATCAACTCCCACTTGAACTTTAGTTCGAGCTTTTGAAGAAGATAGGGCTTGGGCATCTGTATTAACAGCTATAAACTCAACACCACGTATTTTATCGTCTATCATCCTATTTATAGCAGAACCACCAGAACCACCAACACCTACAACTTTAATTTTTGCAAATGTTTCAATATCAGGTTTTATTTCTTTACTTTTTTTCATATATGAAATGTTAATACTAATAATTTAGGGCATTAGAGATTTAATCCATTTTGGAATTTTTGATATTAAACCCCCTAAACTCACAGATGAGTTCCATCCTGAATCGCTTTTATTCTTATTTTCCCACAAAATTAAACCTAAAGCATTGCTGTAACTTAAATCATAAATTTTATCAACAACCGTACTTACTTTTTTAGGCTTAGCTAAAAATACTGGCAATTGTAATTCCTTCTTTGCTAATTCAACTATTCCATTTAATTTTGCTCCTCCTCCTGTTAAAACAACTCCTGAAGGAAGCATTCCAAATCTATCAATTTCTTTTAATTCCTTGCCAACCATATCAAATATTTCTTCCACTCGAGCTTGAGTGATCTTTGATATTTCATATTTAGAAACCATCGTTCTTTTACCTTCTTCTGGGTCTATTGTATTTAAATCAACGTCATCTCTTTTCCTAATATTATCAGAAACACAAGAAGCATATTCTAATTTAACCTGCTCTGCTATTTTAATAGAAGTTCTTAATCCGATTGCTAAATCATTAGTAATATGAGAACTACCAATTGGCAACACACTAGTATGTAATAAATCTCCTTCTTCAAAAACAGCAATACCAGTAGTGGAAGATCCAATATTAACTAATACTACTCCCAGTTCTTTTTGCTCCTTATCTAAAACTGATTCTGAATCTGCTAAAACTGAAAATACTAAATCTTGAACATCAACACCAGTTCGATAAACGCACTTTGTCATGGTCTTTATCTGGGAAGATAAAGCCATAATAATCTGAGCATTAACTTCTAATCGAACTCCATTCATACCAATAGGATCTTTGACGTCCTCTTGATTATCAACCTTATAATTTCTAGGAACTACATGAAGAATTTCATAATTTGGAGGAGTAGCAACGGCTTGGGCCGCTTCTAATACCCTATCTAAATCTTCATCTTTTATTTCCCCATCTGCTTTAGCTACAGCAATAACTCCCTGACTAGTGATAGATTTAACATGAGGTCCAGATATTCCAATAACAGCTTTTTCTACAGGCATACCAATGATACGCTCCACTTTTTCTAATACAGCCG
>Ga0307991_1002657_pt1 | contig 11970 bp, 8 predicted proteins | sample EllFjometagen131_FD_203146 | JGI IMG/M metagenome (GOLD analysis project Ga0307991, IMG submission 203146) | Marine microbial communities from Ellis Fjord, Antarctic Ocean - #131 | ecosystem: Environmental > Aquatic > Marine > Unclassified | place: Southern Ocean | collected 2014-10-08 | reverse complement strand
TAATAGCTGTCTCTATGGCTTGCATCCATTTGTCGTCTAGAACCAATTGTTTTACTTCCGTTTCGGAAAGTGTTGGGTATTTGGTATAGAGTTTATTGTCCAAATCTTGTTCGGCTTCTTTTATCTTTTTATTGGTGGCTGTTTGCTTTGAGAGTAAGTTTAAATAAGTATTTAATATAGCAAGTTCTTCTTTTACATCGGTTTCGCCTTTTAACTCTTTTATGCGAGCTGTAATATTTGCTTTGTTAACTTTTTCGAGTTCTGCAAAACAGCCCTCTTCCACACTATGTTCTTCTTCCAGTTCGGTAAGTTCACTTACAATGGTTTCTTTCTCGGTTTCTAAATCGGTAATGGTTTGTTCTTCGGTTTTAAAATAACGGTTAATTACCAGTTCTTTTGGCACAAGGTCGCAAGTCCAGCCTTTATCAACCATTTTCTTTTGTTTGTTCTCAACCAATATTCGGTAGGTATGAGCTTTCCAACCATCTACAGAAATGATATAAGAATCATCTTGCATGGTTTCAACCCAATAGCTCATTAGGTGTTGGAAAATATCGTATTTGTCAATGAGTGCTTTATTTTGGTATGTTTCAAGCAAATCTTCGGCAAGCGCAACAATAACTTCTTTGGGTTTATTACCAATCGCTAAACTTTTAAGAATTGCAGTATTTTTTGTTTTCCACTGCTTAAATAGTTCATCCATTTCAGCAATAAAAGAAACAAACTCAGTGTGTGAGAATATGGTATCTCTAATTTCGGAATGGTCAATGGTAAGGTTTGAATACCTATCGTTCAACTTTTCAAAAAGCGACTTCCGAAGTGTTGCGAATATTTGCCAAAAATTTGAAAGTGCATCGATATCAACAGTGGGAATACCACCTTTTAAATGTGCTTCAATGTCTTGTATGTCTTCTGTTTCCTGACTTTCGATATATCTCGGAATATTCAGGTTAAATTCATTTCCTTCAATTTCAGCAACCGATACCATTCGGCTAAAACCTGCGATTTCTAATTGGGCGTTAAATACATCGGTAATTTTACGAATGTCTTGCTCACGCAATCGGTTTTTATTGCCATCTTTCATAAATCCTTTGCCTGCATCAATCATAAAAATACCTTTACGATTATTTGCATTTTCTTTATCAATTAGGATGATAGCCGCAGGAATACCTGTACCATAAAATAGGTTGGCAGGTAAACCAATAATCCCTTTAATATAACCTTTTTTAATAAGATTTTTACGGATTCCTGCTTCTGCATTTCCTCTAAACAACACTCCGTGAGGAAGAATAATTGCACCTTTTCCTTGTCGTTTTAGTGAGCGGACAATATGAAGCAGAAAAGCATAATCGCCATTCTTTGCAGGTGGAGTTCCATAATCTGAAAAACGGTTGTATGGATTATCGTCAGGCAATGTTAATCCATTGCTCCATCGCTTGTCGCTAAAGGGTGGATTTGCAATTACATAGTCAAATGTTTTTAGGTTACCATTTTCCTCAAATAGTGGATTTGAAAGTGTATTACCTTGCTTGATTTCGGCAGTGGGGTTATTATGCAAAATCATATTCATTCGTGCCAATACAGCATTTGTAGCTTCTTTTTCTTGACCATAAAGTGTAACTGTTCTATTAGCTTCCCCACCAACTCTAAGAAGTAAAGAACCCGAACCACAAGTTGGGTCATAAACAGTAATATCTGAATTTGTTTGGGCTTCGTTTATTCCGATAATTGATGCCATAGTGCGGCTTACTTCGGCAGGTGTATAAAATTGCCCTTTGCTTTTACCACTTTCGGCTGCAAAATGTCGCATCAGGTATTCGTAAGCATCGCCCAATATATCATCGCCCTCTGCTTTGTTCTTACTAAAATCCAATGCAGGGTTTTCAAAAATAGCAATCAGGTTTGTGAGGCGATCAATCATTTCTTTTCCGCTGCCGAGTTTGGTAACATCATTAAAATCAGGCATATCCGACAAATGATTGGCTTCTTCTAATGGTGCTAATATTTTGGTATTGATGAGTCCACCGATATCTGGGTTTCCTTTTAGTTTTACCATATCAGCAAAACTTGCCCCTTCGGGAATCGTTATGGGGGAATAAGGCTGACCAGCCCACTTATCGCTAATGTATTTTATAAAGAGCATTACCAATACATAATCTTTGTATTGGCTTGCATCCATTCCGCCTCTTAATTCATCACACCCAGCCCAAAGACTGCTGTATAATTCTGATTTTTTTATTGCCATATTTATTATTTGTTCTTCATTAAAAGTATGTATATAATTTTGTTTGCAATTTAATCACTTTAATTTAGATTATCATGTTAATAGAAGCAATAAAAATTATTATCTAATTGATTCCAATACTCTCAATATCTCCACCATCGCCAAAGTATCCAACTCACAGTATTTCAATAAATCCTCCCTAGTTTTCTTTATAATTTCCGGATCAGATTCATCAAACAATTTCATAAAAGAAGAGCTGGCCGCTCCTCCATCTTCAATATCCATTCCATCATATGAAAGACCTGGAACTAAGGCTGGTAGTACTTTCTTAATTGAGTAGCTGCCTTTCATATCGGGAGTGTAGTAATGGCGTGAGCGGAAAGGGGGCATTAAATCAACAACTCGACTTAACATATTTTCTATTTGGACAGAATACTGAGGGAATAAATCTTTTATTTCTTTTAATCTACCTTTTTCAAAAGTATCATTGTAAACTATAATATCTCCTATTGTACCAATTACATGAACAAGAGTTTCTATAAATTTAATACGAGGATCGACATCTCTGGTGGCACCTGCCAGAAATTCAAAGTGCTCTACTTTTGAACTTTTACTTTTTTTGATATGTAAAGAGTATTGAAATGGGATCTGCTGGAATGGTGATGAATTATCATAAATGGGAATAGAAACCATGTACAATGTCTCGAAGTCTAGGAAATATAATGGATAGTTTAGGCCTTTAACAAATGATGCTATTGAGTTTTTATCAATGTATGATGACTTGTTTTTAATGGACGAGACAACTAATTGCTCAGTATTGTTTAATGGGTAGTTATCAGGTATTTCTTCAACTGTTACAATATCAGAATTAAACAATTCCCATTTACTGTTTGTAGATACACCTTTATAAGAGAAAACAGAATTATCGGGTACATGTTTCCAGCAATGGCCGGTAAAACTGCATCCATATGGATCACTACAGTGGGGACCAATATCTATATTAGGTACAGATGGACTATCCAGCATATTTTTCATTTGTTTAATATATTGCTTTACTTGTGGTTGGAGTTCCAGTATTCTTTCTTTAACAGATTCTATTGTAAAAAGCTGGTTAACATCAATATCTCCATTTTTAACATAGCTTGTGTTTATAAATACGACTGATATATCTTCAAGCTCAATACCATTATTAGTGATTACATAGTACTGGAAAGCAGTATCCCACAAGTAAATATCTTTTACTGAAGTTGAGCCTTTTACTTCATAGGCTTTGTATTTTTCACCTTCCTTGGTTAGTATATCCATGAAACACAGTAAGTTTTCATACTTGAAGCCGGCTTCATAAATTATTGTGTTTTCTTCATTCAATAGCCTATTTGTTTCACTAAAGGCTTTGAGGAAATTACTAGGAATGTAATCTCCTAAATCAATTCCATCGGGGAAAAGTTTCTGGGCAAAAATACCAACATTGGTTCCTCCATCAAAAACGGCTTGTTGAGCTTCGGAAATTGGATCTTCAAGATTTGGATGATGCTTTTTAAGATATAGAGACTTATGACATTGGAGGCCACGGATGAAGGCTGATTTTGAAATGTTAGTTCGGTAATTCATAAAACAATTTCTATTACTTTGGGTTATGCTTGTCTATTAAGAGGTGGTAACTCACCAAATTCCAATAAATATTCCTTTAAGAACTTTTCTTCTTCTCTTCTGGAATTATTTTTCAAATAAACATATAGCTTTAACCCATCAATCTCATATTCATCTTTGATTCTCTGGTACTTCTCTCCTGCTTCATGTTGAGTAGATTTATCGTTTACAGAATTAATTAGCTCTCCAATTCTTTCATGATTTCTTGTAAGGAGTCCTTTACCTATGTACAAAATACCATCCTCATCAGTTTTTAGGACTCTAGGTACTTGCTTAATTGATTTGAGAACATATACACATTCGTTTATTTCTTGTTTATCTAAAAATTCATGGCGCCATTCTTTCAACTCATTATAAAAAGCAACACTTTCAACTGAAAAAACTTCATCAAAATTTGGTAACATAATATTTTGTTTTTTGGTTATATTTAGTCTTTCGAAATTACAAAAAATTAAAAAGCATTAAATTTATTATTTATCGATGTACATATCAATTATTATTATGTATTAACCACAAACCCAACTTCATGAGCCCACAACATAATAACCTCATAATCTGTACGGTTTGGAAATCTATTTCTTTTTCCTGCAATTTGGATGATCTTATTCTTGCGAACCTCAATAGTTAAATATGGCTGATGAACTGAATTAACAACTTTTCTAATACTCCAAATGGAAGTGCGACCATGAACACAGCTTTCAACATAAGAAAAAGCACAATGTTTCATTTCTTCCGATTCCTTGTAAAGGTTCTGTGCTGTTGTAATTTGTTTAATTACATATTTAACTTTTTTATGTTTAATTTGTAAGTCTTGTTCTTTTACCCCTTTCCATCTCAAACTGAGTGTTTCTTTGTTTCGTAAATATTCAGAAAACTTGTGCCACCTATAAATTGATCTGGATATTGAATTTATTGTTCTATGATTTAAATTGTAATTGGGATCCTCAGTGTATTTTTTATATTCAAAATAGTCAATATACTCTTGTAAAGACAGAGTAGATCTTCTCCAATTAATTTGGCACATAAGGTCAAACACACTTCTCCAATAACCTATGTTTGAATGAAATTTGGCGACCTGAAATTCAAATACTTTACTAAAAGAAAGGAAAGGGAATAATAGTTTTGGATATGATGTATTTGACAGAAGTAGTTTAGCACAAATAATTGATCGTTCGAGGATACTATCTTCAAATTTTAAGTTTACCGGTATACTATTTATAAGAAGAAATGATTCCTTTCTTGAAAGATAAAATGGGAGCTTTTCGTAATGACGTATATTGTTTCCTTGCAAAATCATCATTAAGGCTTCAAGCTCTATTAACCCAAGATTGTTAAGATTCTTTGATAAGAAATATGGATCTTCATACTTTACAAACAGATATTCAAATAGTTTATGTATTTGAGTATCACTTGTCCCATTTTGCAGGATATTTATTCCTATCATTGTAGAGCGAACCAACATTCCGGGATACTTACCATAAATTAATGAAATATTCAGGAGTAGTTTAGCTGTTTCTTCATTACTTATAGCTATAGAAGTAACAGAGTTAATGATTTTCTCATAAAACTTCAAACTGGTATCAAATTCATGCTTTGTCTGAGTTCTAAAAATCTCATTATATTTAGTAGCATTAATTAATGCAAATATTGTATTGGTATAAATTCCTGAAGCATTGGAGTAGTTATTATTAAAGAAGTGGAGCCAATTGTTTAGTCGTAATAATAAAGAGAGCTCTATAAAGTCAATATTTATAATTTGATATTGAAAATCTGCTTGATCATCTATTAACCCAAGAGTATCCTGTAACTGATCATTTTGTATGCTGGGATGTAGTTTCATTAAATTTAATTCATGATAATACACTTTCTTACTTAATTTGACATGCTGAATAATTATTTATCTATCCTAAAAACAAGACTCCAACACTTATAATATTTCAGTTCAATTGTATATCTTGGTTATTCTTTAAAACAAAACTATGACATAGATACGCCAATATATGTCGTTATGCTCCTTTATTTAATGAATACATATTGCTTTTATTTTCAGATAGATTAACATCAGGACAAACAACTGCTTTTTTCAGTTGATTTCGGTAATATAACAAATCACCATTAGTTATATAATCTATTTGTATTGAAGCATTATCATTGATTAGCTTTTCAATTTCAACTTTTTTAAGCATTCTGTTATCACTAAGGTAATTTGACATAACAAGAAGTAATTTCTTTTCAGTTATTAACGTTTTTCTTGCCAAATCTAGCGCTGTTTCTATTGCATGCTTTATTACCTCCTCCAAGGGACCATAGTTATGGTATGAATTATTATCCTGAATATCAGGAATAGTAATTTTTATGGGTAGATCACCCATCCCATTTTGCTTATACATATCTGACAAAAAGGTTGTCGCTTTATCAATATCATCTGAGGCTCCTGCTGTTAAATAATCCTTACCAAAAACAAGTTCTTCAGCAACATATCCACCAAGCATCATCGCCACTCTGGGGATTAATTCTTTACGAGATATATAATCCCATGCAAGCTTTGAGTAAACAAATCCAAGATTATCTGCATCCGATGTAACAGAGTAAATTACCTGAGGTATAGTATGTAATAAAATTGCTGATAAAATCGCATGACCGCTCTCATGTACTGCTGTGATTGCTTGAATATCATCATGTCTACTTTTTCTAATATCTCTGAGGGGAGTTTTAATTTCAATTTGTTGTTTTAGTATGACTTTACTTTCAAACAGATATGTGCAGATAAGATTTCTATTTTGTACTGATATTCTCATCAAGTCTGGTTCTAAATTCTTTAATAGAATTTCTGATAAGAATCCTGATAACTTGCTTTTCAGAAGATAATGAATAGAAGTAAAAATTGGTCGTACTCCTTGTGTTGGATAAACGCCTTCACTATAAACAATATTTAGAACCGAATCATTAAACGTAATATTCAATCCTGTATGTTGCAGAATATTATCTGAATATTTTAATAATTCATTTTTAATAATTTTTAAATATGCATTTCTGCTTAAAGCCGGATAGATTATATGGATATTACCAAGTCTTGCAATCTGTTCATCTCTGAATCTTTTTTGTAAAGCTTTTTTAATTTTAGGAACGGTAATTTTAAGTGACTGCTTATGAAATTCATCAGCATCCATATCAGCACTAAAATTGCTACTCATGGTATATGCCTCATCAATATTTCCAAGAATAAATATCAGTGCTTTTGTAAAGCTTTTTTCAGAAGGTCGTTTCCCAAATTTAAGCACTTTATTCAGAAAGTCAATTGTATCTAAACCTGAAAAATTGAGCAATACATCCCTTACATCTTGTTGTAAATGTATTCCAAGCTGTTCACCTGCAAAATCAATTATAAGTTCATATTCACTTTCAGGTACAAATAACAACTCCTTATTCTCATCCTGATCAATACCCATTTCTTTGCAATACAGTTCATTACCAGAAATAACAAATCCATTCTTAACCTTTACTCCTGCAATTAAAAGGTGATGAAGGGTTTTGATATAATCGTCAAATGACCATAAGCCTATTTTCCAATTAATATATTGAACCTTTCCTGAATCAATAAGTTCCCATATCATTCTGTTTTGGTCAGTATTCAATTCTTTACGAAATGGCCCCTCTACTGTCCTGGAGTGCTGAAATTCATCCAATGCAATAATAACCGGAGATGAATCATTATTCTCACATAAATCTTCTAAGGACCCTCTAAATGAATACCTTCCCTCCTTCTCCCCTAAATCAAACCTAAAGAATTTATCTTTATAATTTAGTAATTCAGCCAATCTGATAATAAGAGATGTTTTTCCAACCCCAGTTAATCCCCAAAGATTTATCACCAATGGCTTTTCCTGAATATCTGATAAACAATACCAAGAGCTTATATTATCAATTACTTCATCTACTATTCCATCAATTCCGATAAATTCAGACTTTAGAATATTCCTTGCTTTTTCAAGATCATTTTGTTTCGTTAAAAATTCCTCTTTCAATTTCTTTAGCTTTAAACTCATCATCATGTTTTCAATTTTGATTATATTACAAAGCAATGGTGTTTCTACGCCAATAAGTGTCGTACAGGTTGAAGTACGATGTAAATTGATTAGTTTATATGGTTATTTGAGGTATTTTAAATAGTGGTGTGCAAATAGAGAATCCAGGATTTTGTCTCTAAAGAAATAGATTAAGTAAAAAAACCGCAACGCATTGTTTTTAGAAGTTGTATTGCAATTGTGATGAACTACAATATTGTATTTGACTAATACTGTGATATAGCATTCTCATAAGTCTCCTTCAGTTTGTAAATCAGACTATTGGGTTTAATCACCTTCACCAAAGCTCCATGAGAAAGAATCTCCATGATGAAATCTTGTGTAATTACAATAAAAAGACTTATTCGTAATTCATTATCATTATCTACTATAACTTTCTGTGATTCATGCAGTGGCAATGATTTAATATATTTTCCTTCAATAGGACTAAATGATAAAATTACTTCCTGAGGTTTCTGCCCGTTAGGGCTCACTATCCCAAAACAATATTTGAAATGTTCATTTACGCTAAAATCTTTGGGAAACTGAAAACACATTTTTGTTATTTCAAGATCTGTTAATCTGTCTAATGAGAAACTTTTTATTTTATTATCTTTCAAATCATTTGCAAGCACATACCAACGACTTCTAAATTCTTTGAGAGCGTATGGTTCAACTGTCCGGTTTGTTAGTTCATCCTCCCAATATTTTTGATATGTAAACCTGATTTGAAACTTGTTTTTAATTGCATGAAGAAGACCATGTAAGTTTTCGGTTCCCATCGGTTTTCGTTTTTCAAAATGAATATGGTTTGAAAGCCGATCGGAAAGATTCAAAGCATTAAATGTGTTTAACGCCTCAATTACCCGTTCTTGCATTTCTGTTTGCCCCTCGAAGTCAATAAAATATGCTCCTCTTGAATAATCAAATTGAATATCAATGTTGTAAATAGCTCGTATATCTTCAAGATCACGGAGAAGAGTACGTTTTGATATATTTAGATTGTAAGACTGTATTTCAGATTCTTCTGAAAGCTTATCCAGTATTTCTTTAGTAGTAGCAGGAAATCGCTGAAGCTTGCTAATGATTGTATGATAGCGTAGTATAGTTTCTCTCTTTGACATGATAGTGGTTAGTTATTCTTGATCAAAAATACAATATATGTGTGACAAGATATGTCGTAAGTAATATTTTACTTCAATCACTTTGCAATTATTATACACCTCTACTTTTACTTCAATAATTAATAGAAACTTATATTTTGAGTAAACCCGATACTAGTATTTATAGTTGAAGATATTTTAGGTAAGCTTCCAGTATTGATGATTAACATTAATTTATGTAGTATTTCATAAGAACATGACATTATACTAATATATCCATTTTAAGAGCCATATGATACGTTTTCAAAGCACTTTACTTGATTTCTATGTTCTGATACCTTATGACCGGAGCAACAGATCTATTTTGCATATACATTATATCTATTATCAGATGCAATTACATCCTTTCCTGATTTATAATCATTGCCTAAATTAATCTCTTGTGGAAAATGATATTATTATCTCACCAAATAAAAAATAGATAATACTACATTAAAATTATAGAATTATATGTAGATTTGTAATGTACCAATTTATAATGAGTATGACATAAATAATTGAATTTATAAAAGATATGAAGCGTTAGCTTTTTTCTTGCAGTCGGAAATCGCCAATTTACAAACTGTTACAGGAGATAAGTACAACGCTCACGCAATGCGTGGGCTATTCTTATTTGTAACAGTGGGTGTTTGGCGATACCTCGACTTCGAGTATGTGATAGACCCACGTTTTTTATTGAAAATGCATTATGGCAATATATACAACAAAACACTTTCTTTGAACCATAAAAATTACCTGTATGATATCCATTTTAGATAAGTTTAAGTTCGCCTATGATATAATATCAAAGAATAAATCATCTTCCTCATTACAAATAGATTTAGAAAGATCTTCAATAAAATCTAAGAAAAAAAGAAAACCTGAATGGGATTTTGAATTATTTCAATACACCTTTAGTAAGTCATTATTTAAAGTAAAACAATCGGCTAGTGTATGTATAACAGATACAGGGAGGATTGAATATATCTATCTTACTACTATCGATTATAATCAAATAGCAGAAGTAATTAGATATATTGAATCTGACTACCGGTTCACTTTATTTAAACAAAACGAAAAACATACACTTTATTTTACTCCAGTTGAGGACTTATATGTATCAATAATGCAAAATCCTTTTAGTAATACAGAACATGCAGTTAGAATCTCATACGGTGAATTGAAGTAAATATTAATCCTTAAATAAATATATTATGGGCTTTAAAAAGATAATTAATAATAAATTCAATAAAAAAACCTACATAATTGAGCATGATGTCGGCTATGATTGGAAGATTATTGAAACTGATTTGGGTCATTTTATTTTCGAGTTTCGAAGAGATATTATATTTAAGAAGAAAGTTCTTCTTTCTTTTACATCAACTCAAAGTCTTGATGATACCATTAGAGAAGCTGGAGAAAGAACATATAATTATTGTTTGTCCGTTGATAGGTTTAATCCTTCAAAGCTAAATACTGATAGGTTTGTTGAGAAACTACTAATTGATTTAAGTATAATGCGAGATAATGAACGATATAAATCAAAATTGTAATATCCTCATCTAAAAGACAACACAATACTTGTTTCTATATTACTATTATAAGTCATTTAGGGGGACTATAAAGGTATACAGACGTTTTAATAATTTTTAAACAAGGATAATATGAAGACTGAAGTAGGTGAATTATTTTTTTACGGAGGAATTTTTGTGATAATACTTACCGTGATTCGAATTTTATTCCATTATGATCCTGTTGAAGTTATTATCTATCTTTTGCTTGCAATAGTTTGCTTTTATCTTGCACATAAAAAAGGTAAAGAAAAATAATATTTAGCAGTCACAGACAAGTTCAAGTTTATAAGGCCAGATATATCAAATTTCAATATTATAGAATTGTAACCTACATTCTACAGTAACGCATATATAGATGGGTTCGTTATTTGCTATCTATAAAATATACAATCTCTTGTAATAATAAATAACTATCGTTTAAGAGCAGATAAGAGGTCTCACGCAATGTAAAACAATAGAAGTGATAGATTATTCATTTGTGGTGGAGCAACAGCTGTAATAGAACACTTGTTGTTCAGCTGGTGCAGTTGATCAAAAACGGTAATCTAAAAGATGTTGTAATATTTCCATCATCTCAAATCCCAGTAATTACAGTAAATTTATCATTTTGAACGTTCAAGTATAGTTTCAAACTGCAATAATATCAATCTGCAATAATATTTCAATTGTACTTTAATTGTTGATACAGTAATTACATTTATCATTTAGGATATTTTACTAGATTATTTTTGATTGTATTGTTCTTAAATTAAGAAAGAAACTTCGAATAATAGTAAAACATAAAAACTAAGAAACTTTAATCAAATCAATTAACTATATACTAAACTGATTGAGAGAGGGAGAGAAGAAGAGAAACCCAAAGCAATTGATTTATAGTTTTAATACATATCTGATCCATGAAAATAATTAAATGACATTCTTACACCCCCCTTACTAATGCAATAGAAACTTCATTTACCTGACTAATAGCCAGTGAATGGAAAACCCTCCAAAATTGTTTGAGGGGTTTCCATAATCTACATAGTCGCTATTTAATTGGTGAAACCACTTTCAAAAGCGATCCTACGTTCTGCAGCATAATACAGTAGATTTCCATACAAAGCATCAAACGCAACTGCGTCAAGCATGTCTTTTTCACCATCGTTATCACTATAATATTCCTCAACAGCTTCAATTAATTCCTCTAAGGTTTCATGATATAGGATTAAACACATAATTGCATTTTCACTAACGTACAGGATTTTCTCAACTTCTTCGCACGGTAGTTCCTTATCGAACATAATTTGTGCAATGAGAAGCTTTGCTGATTGAATTTC
>Ga0307991_1002654_pt1 | contig 11980 bp, 9 predicted proteins | sample EllFjometagen131_FD_203146 | JGI IMG/M metagenome (GOLD analysis project Ga0307991, IMG submission 203146) | Marine microbial communities from Ellis Fjord, Antarctic Ocean - #131 | ecosystem: Environmental > Aquatic > Marine > Unclassified | place: Southern Ocean | collected 2014-10-08 | reverse complement strand
GCTGCTGCCACGACAGTCCCACCAGGGCACATGCAAAAAGAATATACAGAACGATTTTCTTTCAAATGAGCCGCTAGTCGGTATCTGGCAGTCGGCAATCTAGGATGTTGGTAACAATCGCCATATTGAGAACGATTGATCATTTCAGCCGTATGTTCAATTCTCACCCCCATAGAGAACGGCTTGGCTTTCATGTCTAATTTATTATCATACAACATCCTATACGTATCTCGCGATGAGTGACCAATAGCTAAAACTAAATCGTCCACTAAAATCTTTTCATTCCCATTAATAACAGCTACGACTATTTTTTTATTTCTAATTTCTATATCCGTTAAACATGTCTCAAAACGTACTTCTCCACCCAAGCATATTATTTTTTGTCTGATATTTTTAACAATCACGCGTAGCCTATCTGTCCCAATATGTGGCTGAGCATCTATGCTAATTTCCGATGAAGCCCCCGCCTCAATCAATTCGTCAAAAATAAATTTCTTCCTTGGATCATTTATAACCGTATGCAACTTCCCGTCAGAAAATGTTCCAGCCCCGCCTTCCCCAAACTGTACATTTGATTTTACCAGCAGCTCCCCAGTAGCAAAAAAATCATTAACATCTTTAACACGGTCTTCTACTTTCTTCCCCTGCTCAATCAAAATAGGCTTCAATCCTGATTTTGCTAAAAGCAAGCCTGCAAATAATCCACTTGGCCCAGTACCAACAATAACTGGGCGCGATCTGTTTTCATCAAACGCTACTTTTTTTAATTCATATTTGTATGGAAATTGCAACCGCAGATGATGTCGAAGGGCTTTTTCGCTGTCTCTCAATAGAATTTTCGAAAGACACTTCTCAGAGTCCAACAATTCAACATCTACTGAATATACCAACTGTACTCTTTTTTTATTTCTCGAATCAACGGCATGCTTTACAACAATATAATCAATAATTTCATTCCTAGGAACATTTAAAATCGTTGCAATCTTCTCAAATAGATCGCTATCTGATTCTTCTAGGTTGAGGTAAATCTCATCTATTCTAATCGAGTTTTTTTTCACGGGAAAATCGTTCCATTGTAATTCAATAATGTTTTAAAAACAGTTCTCAACTATTTTATCATTTCACAACGTTAACCACCTCCATTTAATTACTTTTATGCCACAAGACTCCATTTAAACTTTCCTTCACGCTAATCTCTAGTTTTCAACCTGACTTTTTGTAGAGAAATATTGATTTAAAGCAAATAATATGTGATACTTGTTACTTATTTTTTAAAAAAACTTTTCAAGGTTAATAATGGAAGATTTGCCAAATTGCGATAAATGTGGTTGTGAATATGTTTACGAAGATGGACATATGTATGTGTGCCCAGAATGCGCTCACGAATGGCCTAAAAACTCCGAAGAGAAAAATGACCAAAAAGAACTGACCGCAAAAGACGCCTTTGGTAACATCCTTAAAAACGGCGATAGCATTACTATTATTAAAGATCTCAAAGTCAAAGGATGCTCATCCGCGCTTAAGGTTGGAGTCAAAGTAAAAGATATCCGAATAGTTGAAGAACAAAATGGACACAATATTGACTGCAAAATCAAAGGTTTTGGAGCCATGATGCTTAAGTCGGAATTCGTTAAAAAAAGCAACTAAACTACTTAGCAACGTTTCTTTAATCAAACTCACGAATTGATTTCTGAATTTGCATGATTATAAACAAAAAACCCCGATGCAAGCAACGGGGTTTTCAGCACTTATCTTTCCGAGTCTTTAACTTCTTAAAAGCAAGTTATAAAACAAGCTATATAGAATATAACCCGGGAAATTTAAAAGACTGTTTTTACAGACCAACTACTTGTGTAGCTTCTGGACCTTTACGTCCTGGGCCTTCAATGTACTCAACCTTTTGACCTTCATTTAGAGACTGAGCTCCGCCTTCAAGATTGTTAACATGAACGAATAATTCTTTTCCGCCCTCATCAGGTGTGATAAATCCGAAACCTTTCTGGGTGTTAAAAAACTTGACTGTACCTGTAGATTTTGACATTTGTATTTCTCTCTGTGATAATAAAAAATATTGTTTTTATCGACATAATTCTAAAGTTATGCCGATGGAATCGACGCATTTGGGCGATTTGTTACTATTCTATCAGATCGTCGAGAAATATGAAAGCAAAGTAATTGCAAGCATGATCACACCACCCAAGCTATACGACCCTATACTGCTAATAATAAACGAGTTAGCTTGTATTTTTTAATAATAAAATTCTTCCCGAAAGTTCTAAATTCGTCCTATTACAGTTATTTTTAGTAAAAAATTGATGAATTGAGTTATATCCAGACTTCGATATATAATTATTTCGCGATAAAATTTCATGGAAAATCAATCAATATCAACATGCCTCAAAAAAAAATAAATATCATACATTTCCCATGACACTCCTACCTAGAGACTACAATGGCTGCCCCTATCTTTTACTAGCTCCAATGGAGGGCGTTGGAGACCGTTTTTTTCGCAAAGCAATAGCATCAATAGGAGGTTTCGACGAAGCTGTAAAGGACTTCCTCAGAGTTCCTAAGAACGCCAACGCAAAAACCCTTGCACGTATATACAATGCTGACGAGCTTACACCGATACCTCTAGCTGCTCAGATTATGGGTGCTGATTCCGAATTAATGGCTGAAATGGCTAGAGAACTTGAAAATCTGGGCGCTCCACGCATCGACATCAATTTCGGCTGCCCGTCCAATACCGTCAATGGACGCGGTGCAGGTTCTACCTTGTTACAATACCCAGAGACTCTATTCAAGATTTCAGATACTGTATGCAAGTCAGTATCCGTACCAGTAACGATAAAAATGCGCTCAGGATACAAGGACAATGCATTATATAAAGAGAATCTTCTCGCTGCACAGGAAAGTGGTATCGCTTATATCACCATACACCCTAGAACGAAGAAAGATTTCTATCACACTCCTGCCAACTGGGATTTGATAAGCGAAGCAAAATCTCTACTTAAAATACCTGTCGTAGGGAATGGTGATATTTTTACCGTAAAAGATGCTATCGATATACTTAACGAAACAAGATGCGATGCTCTCATGATAGGCCGAGGAAGTATTATAAACCCCTTTCTATTTCAACAGATTAAATCACACTTTTCCGATAAACAATACCTGCCAACATGGGAGATATTGTTGCATTTTTTCGAAGTATATCTTTCAGACATCCCACCTGCGACACCAAATAGAATAAAAATCAACAAACTCAAGCAAATTTTCAGCTACTTATTCAAGGGAAGCAAAAAATTGCTAGAAAAAAGGTATCAAGTTCTTCGCGGACAACATCGCAAAGCCGATGATTTCATGAACTTTGCCATTTCAATCCTGAAAGATGGCTGGCAATAAACCCACTACAATTTTTGGAAAATTATGACAACACTAACTAAGCCTATTCAAAAACCAATAACACCTATGATGGTGCAGTGGCATGCCTGTAAAAAAGTTGCAAAAGACGCTATTTTACTGTTTAGAATGGGCGATTTCTACGAGGCGTTTCACGACGATGCAGCGCTACTTGCCAAGGAGTTAGGCCTCACACTAACAAAGCGGCAGAACATACCCATGAGCGGAGTCCCCCATCACACCTGCGATACATATGTCGACAAACTCGTCAGCAAAGGCTATCGCGTAGCAATCGCCGAACAAACCGAAGACCCGCGCAAAGCCAAGGGCCTTGTGAAGCGCGAAATCGTCAGGATCGTAACTCCTGGCACAGTCGTCGACTCGAATTTACTATCGGAGAAATCAAATAATTTTTTCGCCTCCGTCGTACAGGTCGGGCACATTTTTGGTCTGTCGTTCCTAGACCTCACAACAGCAGAATTCAAGGTCATAGAATTCAACGATAAGCGCTCACTGGTCAATGAAATATACCGCCTACGTCCGGCAGAATTTCTCGTTTCCGAAACATTCAAGAACCAACATAGCGATCTTTTCGACGAGATCAAAATCACATATAATTTTCTTGTTAACACCCACGAGGACTGGCGGTTCGATCACCAGAGCGCTCTCGACCTACTTACAGGTCATTTTGCCGTACATACCCTCGACGGATTTGGGCTTAAAGGCATGATCGCCGCCGTCAACGCCTCCGGAGCATTACTGTGCCATCTTGCCGAAAATCTGTGTCTTCATATCGACCATATCCGACAAATAAAAACCTATTCCACTGACGACTTCATGACCCTCGATCGCATAACGCAAAGGAATCTAGAGCTTACAGAATCGCTCCAAGACGGCAGTAGAAAGAACACCCTCCTGGAGGTTCTAGACAAAACATGCACACCTATGGGAGGCAGGCTAATACGCCACTGGATTAAGCAGCCATTACTATCGGTAGAGAAAATACGCGAACGCCACGACGCTATCGAAGTGTTATACAATGCTACGCCGACAACAATTAAGCTTCGCGATGATTTGGAACACATCAGGGATCTGGAACGATTGATGACAAAGATCAGCTCCAACTACGCAGGTGCCCGCGATATCGTCACCTTGCGCTTTTCTCTTGAACAAATCCCTGCCGTCAAAAACGCTACAGGATTAGTATCGTCACCGCTACTCGACTATTATTCTAAAAAGCTCGAGAACCTGGAAGCCATCACCGACGTCATCACCAGCGCCCTTATTGATGAACCGCCGGCACGTCTAAGTGACGGAGGATTCATCAGAGACGGCTATTGTGCTGAACTCGACGATATCAGGAAAATACGTTCCAACGGAAAAGCATGGCTTGCAGAATATCAGTCAACACTGCGAAAAGACACGGGGATAAAGACGCTGAAGGTAGGTTATACGAGAGTTTTCGGGTACTATATAGACGTCAGCAAAGGACAGGCCATCAACATGCCTGACACCTTTCAGCGAAGACAGACGCTTGTAAATAACGAGCGTTTTATCTCCCCCGAGCTCAAAGAATACGAGAATAAGGTCCTCAGCGCCGAAGAAAGAATCTCTGCCCTGGAAAACGAGCTTTTCACAAACCTACGCCTAGAAATATCTAAGCACGCCACCACGATATTCGCCGTAGCCCAAGCCATCGCCAATATCGATACGCTGGTATCATTGGCCACCGCCGCCCGCGACCACGGATACTCACGTCCTAACATCGACGATAGCCAAAACCTATCAATCAGCGATGGACGCCACCCTGTCATAGAAGCATCTATGCTCGGAAAGGAATTCATCCCAAACAACACAATGCTAGATGATAATAACAACAGACTCCTAATCATCACAGGACCTAATATGGCAGGAAAATCTACATACATCAGGCAGGTGGCCCTTATAACTATCATGGCACAGATGGGCTCCTTCATCCCTGCACAATCGGCACACATCGGCATCGTCGATAAAGTATTCACGCGCATCGGCGCCAGCGACGACCTCTCCCGCGGACAGTCTACATTTATGGTGGAGATGACAGAAACAGCAAACATCTTAAATAATGCCACGTCTCGATCACTAGTCATTCTTGACGAGATCGGACGAGGAACAAGCACATATGACGGTATATCGCTGGCATGGTCTGTGGCAGAGTACCTTCTCTCCACAGAAAATAAAACTGCCAAGACACTCTTCGCCACACACTACTGGGAACTAACAGAGCTGGAAGGAAAATTCCCCGGAGCCGTAAACTACAACATCGCCGTCAAGGAATGTGAAGACACCATAGTATTCCTAAGGAAAATCGTCAAGGGCAGTACGGACAAAAGCTACGGTATCCATGTCGCCTGTCTCGCCGGACTCCCAGACGCTGTCATAAACCGCGCTAAAGAGATCCTGTCTCATCTTGAGAATAACCCCGACAGAACAAAAACTTTCGACCACTCAGAAACCCTGAAAAAAATACCTGCAGCGGCAATAAAAAATAATAAAGAAGAGATACAACTTCTCCTATTCGAACCAGAGAAACGCTCTGGAGAAAAGGTCACGAATGCTCTTAAAAAACTAGACCTCAACAACATGACACCATTTCAGGCAATGCAAAAACTCCAAGAACTCCAAAATAAAGCACAAAGATAGTTAATGAAGAGTCACCTCTTCACAAAAACGAGAAATCATGATAACCTCAATGAAAAATTCGGAAGGATAAGCCGTGACAATATTAAAACAATTAGGTCGAAGTCTTGACGTCCAGAACCAAAGTCGCAGTGTACTGTTTCAGTTTGTTCTCACAGAGTTCATCGCCACATACAATGGAATAAAAAATAGCGAGAGACTTTACCGTAAGATTGAATCGACACTTATCACCGATAACCCACCGCATAATGTCAAGGATTTGCTGCAACAGCTTTTTTTCTCCCTTTCAAAGCTTACTGGCACTAACATTGATGACGAACTTATGGTACCATGGAGCACCGACAAAGGTAGCCTCAACAAACTAAGACACTACTGCCACATGTTAGCATCGAAATCTTCAGAAGACAACACAGAGGAAACAAATTTTAACATATGCGTGAGCAAGAGCTTCCACAGTGCTCTTCAGGCCAGAGAAATTATATTATCTCTAGATCAGCCCTTACACAACAAAAAACAATCAATCCCAAATTACCAGGCATTATATAAATTTCTTGACAAGCTCATCGACAATACTCATCAAGCATCGAGAATACTCCTGCAGCTTATTAACAGCTTTCATGATGATGAAAACGTAATGTTATTCCTCATACAACATAAAGACGACTTCGAGAGAATCTTCAAAGAAAATATTATCGTCAAGCTCTTTGACAAGATGTACACAAACGGCATTGAAGACGCTAAGAAGCTTATCATCGAACAATACAAACAACGTGGGTTCCACGACATCATAGAAAAAATTTCCAACAATATTGACGCTTTAAAATCATGACATTATCATCCCCTCAACAACAATATTCCGAGCTTATCAGCTTAACCAAAGAATTCATCGAGCAGGAATACAATATCACTGTGCCGATACAGACAACAACGCCACCATCGGCGACGATACCGGCTACAGCATCAAAAGCTCCCATCGAAAAGCCTGTTGCAATACAAAAAAAATCTTTTACACTAGAGAAAAAACCCACACCACGCCTATCTCACAAACCTAAAAAAACCACAGAATTTACACTGGACAACACCACCGCCGCCGGCAATGACATGTTCGCCGATGTTCGCGATCTTTTTACACAAGTGGCACCGTCCATCTCCATCACCAATACACTACCTAACGATACGATAGCAACAATTCCCGATGTAGCAATAATATCCTTCGGAAAAAATCATGAAGAAATAGAATTCTTAGACAATGTCGCCAAAGCCACTGTGGAACGTCTAACCTCTGCAAAAGTTATAACACCAGACATAATAACAAAATCATGGGGATGGAATACTTTCTTGGGATGCGGAAAAGTTAAGCTTATCATCGGCGACAAAGAAAGCATCATCGCCATCCCAGAGCTCGCTAGGATATATAAAGATAACGAACCATTAGATTATCTTGGCAATGTTAAGTACTTCCCGCTAAACAAGATATCAGACTATCCAAACAACAAAACGCTGAAAGCTACGCTATGGAATACATTGTGTCAAATGTTTCGCAAACAGTGACAAAATCAACCACAGCATCCTACGCTTCCGTCGTCTTGGATATTGCTATCGATAAAATCCTAGACTATAGCATTCCAGATAACATTGCCAATAAGATAACTAGGGGCAGCCGCGTAGAGGTCTATGTCCGCGGGCATCTTCGTCGAGGATACGTCGTCGAAGTCAAAGACTCTCCAGGATACCACCGCGTCCTACCCATCAAAAGGATTTTATCACCCGAAGAACTTATCACCGACGACATCTTCACTTTAGCACTATGGATGTCAAAATATTATTGCTCGTCGCTAAGAAATGTTTTTAAGACAGCAATACCCGCAACGATACGTAACGATACCAAACACAAAGAGCAGCTCTTCGTTATGAGAGCAAAAACCCGAGAACAGATGGCGCTAATATGTCGAAATATCCGCGAAAAGCACCAATCACAAGCAGCAATCCTCGAAGTAATGCTAACCACTAGAAAAGGTCTCTTGCTCAGCGAACTGCTTGAAAGAGCCAAAGTATCACGAGCTCCGGTCACCACTTTAGCAAAGAAAGGTATCATCACCCTCGATACAATCCGTATCGACAGGTCTCCGCTCGACAATGCCGAATATTTTATAACGAAACCAAAAATCCTCAATGACGAGCAACAGGAGTCGTTTAACAGCATATCTAAAAGCATGACATCGGGAACATTTAAAACGCATCTTCTTCATGGTATCACAGGAAGTGGCAAAACAGAGATATACCTGCAATCGATACAAAAAGCACTCGATATGGGAAAAGGAGCAATAATGCTCGTCCCCGAGATAGCTTTAACAGCTCAGACAATAGAACAGTTCCGCTGCAGGTTCAAAGACAATATTGCCGTCATCCACCACCGCCTTAGTCACGGTGAACGCTTCGACGAATGGCACAAAATCCGACAAGGAAAAACCAGAATAGTCATCGGGGCACGGTCGGCGGTTTTCAGTCCAGTCAAAGACCTAGGACTCATCATCGTCGATGAAGAACATGAGAACACATATAAACAGGAAGATGTCAGCCCATGCTACCACGCCAGAGATGTCGCCGTCATGCGCGGAAGCATCACTAACAGCACAGTAATCCTCGGAAGCGCGACGCCTAGCATTGAAAGCTCATACAATGCACGCACTGGTAAATACATTTTAAACCCCCTCAGCAAGCGTGTCAAGGATACGACATTGCCACACGTAACAATCGTAGACATGAAACGCGAAACAGATAGAGGTAACTACCCATTCGCTGACATCCTTCTAAGTGGTATTAAAGCCCGACACGATGTTGGAGAACAAACAATACTCTTCCTTAACAGACGAGGATACCACGCGGCACAACTATGCAAGGCATGTGGACATGTCATCAAATGCCAGGAATGTGATGTCGCTATGACCTTTCACCGCAACGACAACACTCTGTCCTGCCACCTATGCGGAAAAACAATCTCCCCCCCTCCTCGCCAATGTCCATCATGCGGAAAATATGAGACGATGAAGTACCGCGGGATTGGCACAGAACATATCGAACGCACGCTTCATGCTATAATCCCTGAAATCCGTACCATACGCCTCGACGCCGACACCACTCGGCACAAAGGCAGCCACCAGCGACTCATAAGAGACTTTCGCAATGGGAAGGCCGATGTCCTTATAGGCACACAAATGATAGCCAAAGGCCTGCACTTTCCCGAAGTTACTCTCGTAGGAGTCCTTAATAGCGATTCAGCGCTGAACATTCCAGACTTCCGCGCCTCGGAGAATACCTTCCAGCTTATAACACAAGTGGCTGGGCGCGCAGGACGCGGCAGCGTCGCGGGCGAAGTAGTCATCCAGACATATATGCCAGACAACTCCATAATAAAACTCGCCGCACAACAAGACTATGAGAAATTTTATTCCGAAGAAATTATACCGAGGGAAATGTTTTCATACCCGCCCTTCAGTAAAATAGTCAAGATAGCCTTCAGTGGCCCTAACGAATCAGCGACATTGCATGCCGCCAAAGGTTTCCATTCTCTACTTGCAAGGACGCTTAATAGTCAGTCACTATTACACCCTGTTATACCATCAGGACACGCTAGAATCAGAGGAAAATACCGCTTCCAGTTCCTAGTACGCGGACCAAGCATCTACACTATCAACGAGAAGATCGACGCGACGCGGCAACGTTGCGAACTCCCGAGAGATGTGCGCCTATTCATCAATGTCTCCCCGTTGTCATCTTTTTTCTAAAAAGTACAGAATGATTCACTGATGTTACGCACTAATCTCACTTTATTGGCTTTCTACAAGGTACAATCTACTTCACATCTCTTCTCGTCCAACTCTTTTGAGTTGGCCTTGTCGAGATGCTTGTACCTCATACCTTTCGTTAAGCCACCAAGGCAAACCTAGCGCGTAACATCAGTGATTCAGATCCAAACCATGTAACGGTTATAGGAAAATAATAACGCGTTATGGTACGATACTTTTCTTTTCAAAACCCTAGACAAACTATCATATTATGACAAATATTCCAGAATATCATTTTAACGAAGATTTTCAAACGCGTAGTGTTAAACTCCGCGAACTCCGCGAACTAGGAATCGACCCATACCCTCACTCTTTCACCCCAACACATACTTCTCAAGAGCTTAAAAATACACACAATGAGCAGAAGTCGTGGTCCAGCGCAGACGCCGCCGCCGGAGACACCGAAAGCGTATGTCTCGGAGGAAGACTCATACTGTTCAGAGCCATGGGCAAGAACGCCTTCGGCCACATACAGGACCATACTGGGAAAATACAGATAATGATAAACCGTGACGTAACAAAAGTCGCAGGATACAACCCGGAAACATGCTCGGTCACGAACCCTCCAAGCCACGTAAAACTTATAGAGAAGAAACTCGACCTCGGGGACATCATCGGCATTAAAGGATATGTTTTCTGGACAATGAAGGGAGAGCTCACCATTTATGCCCACGAAGTCACAGTACTATGCAAGACGCTCCTACCTCTACCTGATAAGCATAGTGGTCTGACCAGCAAAGAGATCAGATACCGAAAGCGTTGGCTAGACCTCATCACCAGCCACGACGTTGTAAATTCCTTCAGACTCCGCAGCCATATACTAAAAACGATAAGACAATATTTCGAGAAACACTGCTTCATAGAGATTGAGACGCCTGTACTACAAAGCGTCTATGGAGGTGCACAAGCTCGACCATTCATCACAAACTTCAACGTCCTAGACCAAGAGATGTACCTCCGCATATCACTAGAGATCCCCCATAAGAAGCTCATTGTCGGTGGCATGCACCGCATCTTCGAGATCAGCAAAGTCTTCAGAAATGAAGGTATCGATAAAAACCACAATCCTGAATTCACAGAGCTTGAAGCGTATGCCGCCTACTGGGATTACAATGATATGATGTCCTTCACAGAAAAGCTCTTCGAAACTATAGCCATAGAGATCTTCGGCGACACGAAAGTTCCATTAACTTCCAACACCGATGAAGAGATCTTCATCGATATGAAAGCGCCGTGGCAACGTCTCACCATGAAGGGTAGTATAAAAAAATTCACTGGTCACGACATCGATACCATGTCCGATGACGATATCAAGAAAGTCCTTCTTGACAATGATGAATCGCTAGAACCTAAAGATCTCGTAGCAATGCCACGCGGACTCCTAATCTCCACACTATTCGAGGAGACCGTTGAGCATAACCTCATCCAGCCACACCATATCATCGACCATCCCATTGAAACAACACCGCTATGCAAACCGCATCGCAATCCAAAAGATCGCGAAGATGGCATCGTAGAACGTTTCGAAAGTTTTATAATGGGACGAGAGATATGCAACGCCTACACGGAGCTTAACGATCCAGAAATGCAACGCGAACTACTAGTAAAACAGTCGGAAAAACGTGATGCTGGCGACGAAGAGGCCAACCCTCTCGATGAAGAATTCATCGAAGCTATATGCCAGGGAATGCCTCCGACATCGGGAGTTGGCATCGGCATCGACCGCCTCGTCATGCTTTTCACCAATGCCATATCAATCCGCGATGTCCTATACTTCCCTTTCATGAAACAACAGTCCTAGATTATTTTGAGGAGGATAAAGTTCCTTCTCAAATAAGCTTAAGACGAGATCTGGTAGATATGTCTTCGATAACATACCCATGATTTTTTATGAAATCCCGAAGCTCATCGGCGCGTTTCCAATCCTTATCTTTACGTGCTTGTTGGCGTTGCGCTAAAGCATCGTTAAGCTCTTGAGGTATTGCATCTTCTGTAGTTTTTGGGATAAGGATCCCAAGAACTGTATCCATTTCTTTCATAAGAGCGAGAATCTCGTC
>Ga0307991_1002650_pt1 | contig 11990 bp, 12 predicted proteins | sample EllFjometagen131_FD_203146 | JGI IMG/M metagenome (GOLD analysis project Ga0307991, IMG submission 203146) | Marine microbial communities from Ellis Fjord, Antarctic Ocean - #131 | ecosystem: Environmental > Aquatic > Marine > Unclassified | place: Southern Ocean | collected 2014-10-08 | reverse complement strand
AATATGTATCACAACCCATTTTTCACAAAAAATAAAGAGTCGCTTATTAAAAATGGATACAATATTATTGAACCCGAAAAAGGTAAATTAGCCACTAATATTGAAGGCGAAGGAATTGGAAGATTGGTAAGTGAAAATGTAATTATTAATACTCTGCTCTCTGCGAATGACAAGCCATTGAAAGATAAAAACATTCTAATTACCGGAGGTCCAACGAGAGAATATTTGGATTCAGTACGATTTATTTCAAATCCTTCCACCGGAAAAATGGGAATTGCTTTAGCAAATTCTGCAAAAAAATATGGTGGAAATGTAAAATTAATTTTAGGTCCAACCTCCATCTCTCCACCTAAAAATATTGACACTATTTCCGTGGTCTCAAGTGAAAATATGTATAAAGCTATTCTTGAACAATTTGACTGGGCTGACATCGTGATCATGTCGGCTGCAGTTGAAGATATTAAACCAACAATCAAAAAATCAAAAAAAATCAAAAAATCCGATATCCCAAAAATATTGAATTTAACAACAACAAAAGATATTTTATTAGAATTAGGAAAGATAAAAAAAAATCAAATATTAGTTGGATTTAGTGTCGAAACTGAAAATAAAATTCACAACTCAATTGAGAAATTAAAAAAGAAGAATTTGGATTATATAATTGTAAATGATCCAAATGAAAAAGGCGCTGCTTTCGGAAGCGATACAAATAAAACGATAATAATCACCAAAGATGAGAAAATTATTGAAAAGAAATTAATGACGAAAAATAAATTAGCCGATGAAATATTAAAAATGTTAATATGATCACACAAAAAATTGACAAAAAAACAATAAGATATTTAAGATATTTAAAAGATGTTTTCGGAAATAAAATAATGTTAAAAAAAGATCTGTTTACCAACAAATTAGAAGAATATAAAAGAGAAATTGAAAATTGCAAAAAATGTCAATTGGGAAATAATCGTAAAAATTTCGTGTTCGGTGATGGTAATGCAAATGCAGATATTATGTTCGTTGGTGAAGCTCCCGGTGCAACCGAAGATGAAACAGGAATTACATTCGTAGGAAAAGCAGGTAAACTTCTTGACAAATTATTGATGGATATTAATTTAAGCAGAGATGATATTTTTATTGCAAATGTTTTGAAATGTCGTCCACCGAGAAATCGTGACCCGCTTCCGGACGAAATTGCAACTTGTGAGCCATATTTACATAAACAAATTTCTTTAATCAAACCAAAAGTTATTGTGGCTTTAGGAAGAATAGCCGGAAAAACATTAATAAAAAAAGAATTGTCCTTAGGTAGCATGAGAGGTAACACTTATAAATATCAAAATGTTGATCTATATGTTACTTATCATCCTGCAGCAATTCTTAGAAATCCAAATTGGAAAGAAAGCATTACATCGGATTTCAAAATGATAGCAAATAAATATTTATAATATTATTTTAAAAAGGAATAAAATTGACAGAAGATATTACAAGAACTCCACCACAATCAATAGAAGCAGAAATTGCAGTATTAGGTGCAATGATGTTAGAACCAGATGCTGCTTATCGCGGAATAGAATTATTAAAAGAAAGTGATTTTTATAAAGAGTCACATCGGTTTTTATTCAGAGCAATAAAAGAATTATCTAAACTATCACAAGCAATTGATCACCTAACTGTAACCGAAAAACTTATGCAATTAAAGTTGTTAGATAAAGCCGGAGGAAGCGCTAATATTTCAAAAATAGTTGCATCAGTCCCTACAGCAGCAAATATTGAATATTACGCTCAAATAGTTAGCGACAAAGCTACTTTAAGAACAATTATTACTACTTCGACGAAACTTATTAGAGATGCATACAATGAAGATGAAGAAGTTGGCACAATATTGGATAATGCAGAACAAAATATATTTTCTTTGAAAGAGCGGACATTTAAAGGTGATTTTAATGCTATTCCCGATATAATACAAGATACGGTTGATCATGTAGATAAATTATCTCATCATAAAGGTGAAGTCATTGGAATACATACCGGTTTTGCTCCATTAGATTCAATTACAGCCGGATTTCAACAATCCGACCTGATCATTATTGCCGGAAGACCTTCTATGGGAAAAACAGCTTTAGCAATTACAATGGCGAGATCTATGGCAGTTTCGTATAGTTATAAAGTTGGAATATTTTCATTGGAAATGTCTGAACAACAAATCGGTTTGAGATTTTTAAGTTCACAAAGTGGGATTGATCATCAAAAATTAAGGAAAGGAAATGTTCCGGGAGCATTATGGAATGATCTAACAAAGGCAGCAAGTGATCTATCAGAAGCAGACATTTTTATTGATGATACTGCCGGATTAAATATTTTGGATATTCGCAGTAGAGCAAGACGATTAAAAAATGAAAAAGGTTTAGATGTTTTGTTTGTTGATTATTTACAATTAGCTCATGCAACAGGAAAAATTGATAACAGGCAACATGAAATATCCAGTATTAGTCAAGGATTAAAGGCATTATCAAAAGAATTAAAAATACCTGTTATTGCCCTTTCACAGTTGAGCCGTGAAGTAGAAAAAAGAGGTGGTGACCATAAGCCACAATTATCTGATTTGAGAGAATCCGGTGCAATAGAACAGGATGCCGATATTGTAATGTTTATTTTTCGTCCAATAATTTATTCTAAAGATCCGAAAGATGAAGGCAAAGCAGAATTAATAATTTCTAAACAACGTAATGGTCCAATCGGTCAAATTGGGTTAAACTTCCAAAAAAATATTGCAAGATTTTATGAATTGGCTTTAGGTGAATATCAAAATGAAATAGATAGTGCATTTTAATGGATCCCGAAAAAACCAATAAAAAATATCCAAAAGAATTCATAGACCTAATAGACAGAATTAGAAAGTACAATCCACAAGTAGAGAAAGACATTCCGCTACTGTGGAAAACATATAATTTTGCAAAAAAAGGCCATGCAAATCAATTCAGATTATCTGGAGTACCTTATTTTGCACATTTATATAACACAACAATAATCCTTACAGAATTATCTATGGATACAACAACTATTTGTGCCGGATTACTTCATGATATTTTAGAGGATACAGAATATTCAAAAAAAATAATTGCTAATGAATTTTCAGAAACTATTGCAAATATTGTTGAAGGCGTAACCAAAATAAATGACATAGAGTTTAATAGCCAAGAAGATAAACAAGCAAGTAATTTCAGAAAAATGCTACTTAGTGTTGCTAATGATATTAGAGTTATAATTGTCAAATTCGCAGATCGTTTAAATAATATGAGAACGTTAGACGCGATACCAAAATCAAAACAGAAACGTATATCACTTGAAACCCGTGATGTATATGCTCCACTCGCTCACAGATTAGGAATGTATAAAATTAAAAGCGAATTAGAAGACTTATCTTTTAAATATCTACAACCAAATCAATACAAATTTTTAAAAAAACAAGTGCTTAAGAACAAGAAATTTTTTGATGAATATATTAATAAATTTAAAAAAATAATTCATAATTCATTAATTGAAAACAATATTAGTACAGAAATATTAGGAAGAACAAAAAATTTATCTTCAATAAATAAAAAAATGAATCGTCAAAATAAAAATTTAGATGAAATCTTTGACATTCTTGCCATTAGAATTCTCGTAGATAAGATCTCTGATTGTTATGCTGTATTAGGAATTATTCATCAACAATTTAAACCTATTACAGAAAGATTTAGAGATTTTATTGCTACTCCAAAATCTAACGGATATCAATCAGTTCACACTACAATAATAGGACCAGAAGGGAAAAATATAGAAATTCAAATTAGAACCAATGAAATGAATAGAATTGCAGAGACAGGAATTGCAGCTCACTGGAAGTATAAAGAAACCGGTAAAGATATGGATGAAATTGATAAAAAAATACTTTGGCTTAGAGAGTTAATTGATATTCTAAAATATGATCCAAGTAGTAGCGAAGATTTTATGGAAATATTGAAAATAGATCTTTTTAAAGATGAAATTTTCGTATTTACTCCCAAAGGTGATTTAATTACACTGCCCCAAAAAGCTACTGCTCTCGATTTTGCATTTGCAGTTCATACCGAAATAGGGTTTTCTTGTATCGGATCAAAAGTTAATTCAAGAATTGTCCCACTAAATACAACTTTAAGCAGTGGAGATAAAGTAGAAATACTTACGTCAAATAATATTAAACCAAGCTATAATTGGTTAAAATTCGTAAAGACAAATCGAGCAAAATCTTGCATTAGAAGATGGTTTCGAAAAAATGAATATATAGGGAGTGTAAATTTAGGTAAAGAAATTCTGGATAAAAAACTTCGCAAAGCAAAAATGACCGATAAGATCAAAATTATATCTAAAAAATATGAAGAGATGGGTTTCCAGACACAAGACCTTTTCTATCAATCGATTGGAAAGGGTGAAATCACAATCAAGGAAATAATAGACAAATTATATAAAGAAAATAAATTAAGTGATGATGAGGAAACAAAAAATCAGAAATTTTTTCCACGATTCCACAAAAGCACTTCCGAAGGTGTTACTGTTCAAGGAGTTAATAATATTATGGTCAATTTCGATAAGGGCTGCAATCCTATACCCGGTGATGACATTGTAGGATACATCACGAGAGGAAAAGGAATTACAATTCATCGTAGCGATTGTCCAAATATACCAACAGAAGAAAAAGAATTAGATAGGTTAATTGAAGTCAACTGGGATAAAAACATTGATCATACATTCTACTCTCACTTAAATATTTTAAGTGAAAACAGAAATGGAATTCTTAATGACATCAGCAATGTTATTAACAATATGAAAACAAGTATTGCTTCTATTAGCCTGAAGTCTCAGGACACAGTTGTGCAAGGAAACATAATTATTATTGTTGATAATTTAAAACATACAAAAAATGTTATAAAAAAATTAAAAAAAATACCGGGGATAATTAAAGTAGAAAGAATATAAAATAAGGAATTGTTATGACAAAAAAAACATTTACAAAAGTGGATATTACCAGAGAAATGGCAAATATATCCAACCACAAACAAAATGAAATTAAACCACTCGTTGATGACTTTTTTACAGCATTAAGACATTTATTAATGAAAGATGTAAAAACAGATATTGTTAGAATAGAAGTTCGTAATTTTGGAACATTCGAGGTTAAACCGACAAAAGCAAAACCCAAAGCTCGCAATCCACGAACAAACGAAATTGTATATGTAGAGCCTCATAAAAAAACTCATTTCACACCCGGTAAAATATTAAAAAAATATTTGGAACAACCATTAAAGAAAAAATAATGAGAATTATTTCAATTGACTACGGAAGTCAACGAATAGGAATGGCAATTTCAGATCCATTAAATATAATTCCAATTTCTTTACCTACATTAATTATTAATGGCTCCAATGAAATTGCAATAGAAAAAATTAAGAATATCTATAACAAGTATTCTATAGAAAAGATTATCATCGGCTATCCTATCGGGCTATCAGGAAATAAAACACTCCAAACCGAAAAAGTAGATGTTTTCATTGAATTACTTGAAACCAATTTTGATTGTCAAATTATTAAATGGGACGAAAGATACACAAGTATTGAAGCGAAAGAAATACTGATCAAAAAAGGGATCAATGTTATGAACAATAAAGAAAAAGTGGACCAAATGGCAGCTTTTATTATAATGAAAGAATATTTAAATTCTAATAGTTGATAATATGATAAAAAATCTAAAAAATATTTCCAAATTTATACTTCGATATCGTTTAATAACTATTTTAATTTCAGTATTTTTTACTGTTTTATCATTTGCACCTTTTAATCAATTTTATTTTGTATTCATTGCTCTGATCCCATTGATCCATATTTTAAACAACACAAATAATGGGTTTAAGACCGGATACATTTTTGGTTTTATTTACTCTGTTTTTATGATCCATTGGCTTGCTTTCAATGTCGGTACCAACTTTATATTTGCAACTATTTCAATGATATTAGCAGCATTATATTTAGCAATAAATTATGGAATTATCGGCTACTTATTTACAATGATCAAAAAGTGGAACACAAATCTTGCACTATTATCATTTCCATTATTTTGGGTTTCAATTGAATTTATTAGAAGTTACGGCGTATTTGGTTTCCCTTGGCTCTCTCTTGGTAATTCACAAGTAAAAAATCTACCATTCCTTCAAATAGTTGATATAGGTGGAATTTATCTCGTTTCATTCATAATAATTCTAATTAACATACTTTTGTATAAAGCTATTCTGTCAATAAAAAATAATTATACCAAATTAAAAAAATATATTTTTTCCGTTGCATTATTACTAACAATACCTTACATATATGGAATTATCATACTTAATACTAATTTCGAGATTGCAAATGAAATTACCTTTCGTATAATACAGCCAAATTATGGCTCATTAGAAAAGTGGAAAATTAAGAATAGAAAAAAAGTTTTCAAAAATCTTGACTCGTTGAGTATGCAACCAGGAATTGATTCGATAGATGTAATTGTTTGGCCTGAAAGTGCTACTCCGGTTCATATTCGTACAAGCAAATATAGAAAAGTATTAGAAAAATTAGTCAACAAAACGAATAAAATACTTATCACCGGATCTCCAGACCATTTTTATATAGATGATGAAATAATATTTACTAACAGTTTATTTTCTTTTGTTAAGGGAAAAAGAATTGTAAGTAGATACGATAAGGTACACCTCGTCCCTTTCGGAGAATATATTCCATTTTCCAAAAAATTTAAATCATTAAAAAAATTAAACTTAGGACAGTCAAACTTTTCACCCGGAAAAAATAATAAGCCATTCACAATATTTGATGGAGAAATAATGATCTCTCCAATGATCTGTTATGAGTCAATTTTTCCACAAATAAGTATTAAAAATGTTCGACAAGGAGCAAAATATCACCTAAATGTAACTAACGATTCTTGGTTTGGGAATTCACTTGGTCCATATCAACACGCTGCCCAATCAATAGTAAGAGCTGTGGAATCTAAACGAGCATTTGTAAGATGTGCAAACACGGGAATTTCAATGGCAATTACTCCAAAAGGAATTGTAAAAGAAAAAATACCATTGAATATTAATGGATTTATTGATGCAAAATTAAAGACATATTCATATACTCCACTGTATATAAAATGGGGAAATACATTCGCAATCATCTGTGTAATATTTTCAATCTTTATTTTAGGATTTGTAATTGTTAAAAGAATAGGTTCACGAAAAAATCGCAAAGTAACACAAAAATCCGCAAAATAATAATTGAATTTAAGATTAAGATCTTTTCATAATTCTTAAAAAAACATATTAATATTAAAAAACATTTCTTATATTTATTAATAAGTTTAAAGGAGCCATAAATGGCAGCAAAAAGCACAACATTATCTTTTCTCTTCATAACAATATTTTTTGAATTGTTATATCTAATATTTAGAGATGTTATTTATTTAAATTCCTTTTTATTAATTGTAGTATCTATATCTTTGTTATTATTTTTATTTTCATTGTATTTTTTTAGAGATCCACAAAGAAAAACACCAGAAGGAAAAAATATTTTAATTTCACCCGCTGATGGAAAAATTATTTCCATTAAAGATAATATTCTGCATCCTGTCTCAAAAGAGCCATCAAAAATGGTCTCAATTTTTCTCTCTTTATTAGATGCGCATATTAATCGTATTCCTGTAGGCGGAAAAATTTCATTAATAGAATATCATAAAGGGAAATTTTTAGCAGCATTTAATCCAAAAGCTTCGGAGTTGAACGAGAAATATATTTTTGATATTAATTCTAAATATGGATCAATAAGAGTTCAACAAATAGCAGGAATAATTGCCAGACGATTGGTATGTAACCTACAACTGAATGATATAGTAAAAGCAGGTGAAAGATTTGGATTAATGAAATTTAGTAGCAGAATTGATTTGATAATTCCGAAAAAACATTTTAAATTAAATACAAAAATCGGTGAAAAAGTTCGTGGTGGAGAAACAGTTATTGGTGAATTTATAAATAACGATGAGATCAAATGATAAAAAAAATAAAAATAAAAAGAACCGTTTGGCCAAGCATTTTTACATTATTAAATATGTTTCTTGGGTTTATATCTATTTCATTTTCATTTAGACAAGGATATGATAATTTTATCATTGCAGGATGGCTAATATTTTTCGCTGCAATTTTTGATGGATTAGATGGCAAGGTCGCGCGTTTAGTGCATGGCTCATCTGACTTTGGTGTCGAAATAGATTCATTAGCAGATCTAATTTCATTTGTTATCGCTCCGGCAATGTTATCATATAATATGTTTTTCTTTAAATTCAATGGTTGGGGATTAATATTATCATTTACTTTTGTTATTTTTGGAACCATTCGATTAGCAAGATTTAATGTTATAGCACATAGAGAATCCGTTAATCATTTTATCGGCATGCCTTCACCATTAGCCGCATTAGCAATTGTTAGTTTTATTATGTTCATAATTGTTCATAAAAAAATTCTAAATAATATTTACTTTCCAATTAATATAATTTTCCCATCTTATTATATAACAATTGGATATTTAATGGTAAGTGATATAATATTCAAAAAAGTCAGTAAGTTTTCTTTAAGAAAAGGTTCAAAATACACAAAAGATACAATTCTTTTATTATTAACATTATTAATACTTATTGTATATAAGGAAAAAGTAATGTTTCCCTTGATCTTTCTATTGATCTTCATTAACATAATATATTATTGGCGTAAACAATCATCATCTAAAAATGAAGAAATAGAAATTGAAATAGATGAATAATTTGTGAAACATCAAAGTATATGGAGCGATTTAGAATGAAAAAAAATATTGTAACGGTGATAGGCATTTTAATAATTGGTGCAATTATTGGAAGTGTTATCAGTGAGTTATTTGCATTGATCTTACCGGCAGGGGTTGTCAAAGAATTCTTTCTTGCAAGTATTCCAATCGGAATTAAAGATCCATTCTCTATACATTTACATTTTATTGATTTTTCATTTTCTTTAATGTTAAGGATCAATGTTGTTGGTTTAATCGGAATGGCATTTGGTTATTACCTATTAAAATTTACTCGATAGAAAGATATTGTGAGCATGCCAGTATTTGTGGAAAATAATACTCAAATAGAAACTTTCTTCACTAATTATAACAAAAATAAACATCTCAATATATTTACAACAATTAATGAAAATTAATTAAATGAACATTACAATTATCAAAAAAATAATTTTAAGACAAAACAAATTGAAAAAAATATTTTCATCTAAATTTATATTCAAATTAATTATTTTATTATTGATATTAATAAATTTTAATAATTCACAGAATATTTCAATTCCAAAAAGTATATGGAAAACTTCAGCAGCAGTTAGAAATATTAACAATTTTGCTATAAGTTTAAAATTATACAAAACTACTTACCGTCCGGATAATGAGGAAATATTCGTATCCGAAAACAATTTATTCAAATTACATTTTGACAATAGTGGTAATGATTCAATCGCTCAAATATATACTCTAAATGCTTCTATTCCCGATTATATTATTCGCGCCAGTCAATATTTAGAAGCATCTTATTTTTACTTAAAAGATACTTTGGATTTTTTAACTCCTCCAACAGACGATTTAAATGATCCACAAATTGATGTTTATTTTTTAAATCTTGGGAACGGAAATTATGGGGGTACAATACCTGAAAATGAGGTTACATCAACTACAAGAGCATACGATTATACCGCATACATTGAAATTGATAATGACATGATCGGCGATCTTTATTATACACAAGACACATCTGCATTGAAAGTAACCTGTGCTCACGAATTGTTTCATGTATTCCAAGTTGGCTATAATTTCTTTTCCACCGATGTATGGTATTTAGAAGCATCTGCTGTCTGGTTTGAAGATAAAATGTTTCCGGAAGTAAATGATTATATTCAATATACTGACGATTTTAAAAACAACTGGGGTGGACAAATTGATCGATATGGGAATCCGGATTTTTATCAACTCTGTAGCTGGAATATTTATTTAGATGAAAAATATAACGAAAACGCATTTAATCCAATAATGAAAATTTGGGAAAATATTTTAGAAGAAAATGCTATGGCTGCCCTAACAACATTTTTAACTTCCAACGAATCCAATTGGGAAAATGCTCTTTCGGAATGGGGCGTTTCTCATATTTATTGCGGTGAAGAGTATTTTCCAGATCAATCACTTTTTCCCGATGCTGAAATTATTCCTTCTCTGAAATTTTCAAGTCATACAAATAATTATTTTTATTATAATGATGATCAACCGATGAATATTCAAATTGTAAATGGCCAATATTCAAATACATTTTATAAAATTGCAGATATAAATATACCACAAATAAATATTCATTTTGAATCCGATAACTCTTGTCAAATTTCTGCTGTATTATTTGATGGAAATATTACAAACACATATAGCATATCGTCAAATTCAATAAACATACCAATCATTTCGTCATCGGCAGATCTTTTTTTATCAATCGGTAGTCAAGATAGTGTAATAGGTAACTTAATTATTGAAAAATATTTTACAGAGCTTACATCAATTTATCCAAATCCGGTTTCTTTAAATCAAAATATTACATTGGAATATTTCATTCAAAATTCTTACAATTCAGGTAAAATAAATTTCTTCAATATACTCGGTCAAAAAACAAATTCCATCCAATTAAATAATACAGATCTTGTAGAAGGAAAACACAAAATTACAATTTCTCCTCAAAGTATTAGCAAATCAAATACACCAAGTGGCATTTACTTTTTACAATTAGAATTCCCTGGTAAAACATTCATTAAAAAATTCACATTTATAAAATAGACGAAAAATGCATTTATAATGAAATATTATACAATAAAAAAAACACAATCATTTAAATTTATGGAAAAAGGTAGCAAATTTATCGGAAATGCTTTTCATGTAACAAATATCGACAAAATTGAAGAGCTATTAAATGACATAAGAAAAAAACATCACTCAGCAAATCACAATTGTTATTCATATCGACTTGGAATAAAAAACAATGAAAAATTCCGTCTAAATGATGACGGAGAACCAAGCGGGTCTGCCGGTAAACCGATTTACAATGAATTTTTAAAACATAATATTTCTGATATTTTACTGATAGTTACAAGGTATTTCGGAGGTAAAAAATTAGGAATTGGCGGACTAATAAAAGCTTATGGTTATTGTGCTGAAAACACGCTTGCACTCTGTAAAAAAAAGACAGTAATTTTCGGACAAAAAATACATTTTGAATGTTCATATGCCGAGTATCCATTACTGCTTAAAGAATTTAACAAAATAAAGATAATAAAATTAGATCAAGATTTTAAAAAAAATATTTCAATAATTCTTGAAGTTAATTTCGGAGATGAAGAAAAAATAATTGAGAATATTAAAAATGCCACGAGTGGAAAGGTTTATGGAAAATGTGAGAAGTGAATTTGAGAATTTATTGGCATTGCGGGTTACGGGTTACGAGTTGTGGATTACGAGTTGTGGATTACGAGTTGCGGGTTGCGGGTTGCGGGTTGCGGGTTGCGGGTTGCGGGTTGCGGGTTGCGGGTTGCGGGTTAAAAAACGGAGAATGAAAAAAATTAATTACTTAAAATATTGAATAATTAATAATATAAAATTTATAATTTCTTTAATTTTTTTCTTAGTGTCACTGTAATTTATTTTGTATTTATTGTGTTTTTATTTTTTATTGCAACGAATACTACCAAATCAATTTCTACAAACTTTCCCCTTATTATATTCAAAAATTATTCTTAATTTATATGTATGAATAAAGAAACACTATTTTCAAAACATTCAAATAATCTTCCGCCATTAGCAAATAGGATGAGACCAAATTCTATAGAAAATTTTGT
>Ga0307991_1002649_pt1 | contig 11991 bp, 8 predicted proteins | sample EllFjometagen131_FD_203146 | JGI IMG/M metagenome (GOLD analysis project Ga0307991, IMG submission 203146) | Marine microbial communities from Ellis Fjord, Antarctic Ocean - #131 | ecosystem: Environmental > Aquatic > Marine > Unclassified | place: Southern Ocean | collected 2014-10-08 | reverse complement strand
TTTACTAAAAGGATCTTCCATAACGAGCCATCTTGCGCTGCTGCTTAACTGCTTTACGTTTCGCTGCATTCAGCTTTCTGCGACGCTCTATCGTTGGCTTTTCAAAGTATTGGTTCTTCTTGATATCACTCAGCAAAGCTGCTTTTTCACAAGACTTTTTGAACCGGCGTAATGTCACCTGGAAAGGCTCATTATCTTTGGCTATAATCTTAGGCACTAAAAATCACCTCCTTTTATTTCAAGTAAAAGACAAAAAACAAACTTAACCGTATGTTGTCAACCTAATTATTGACTGATTACTTCTGCTTCCCGTCTTGTATTTTTGTTCCCTTTTTTAATTCAAAATCCCCTTTTTTAAGATGTCAAATCAATTTTTTTGTCAAAATTAAAGTCAAAACCAGTAAACCATAGAGATATAATAATTTAGCCATAAATCAAATACCAGACGTAAAAATGGCTGAACAACTTAGCACGTACTCACATTAAAATGTCACTACGTGCTAAGTTGTTCAGGCTTATAAGCAGATTATTCGCTTAAATGGATTAATAGTAAGGTTTTAGATGTAAAAAAAAGGTATTTTTTTGCAGGGCTTAAGCTAAGTTATATGTGCACCGCCGGGTATTTCCAGGTGGGGCGCAGATAACGACCGATCATCCAATCCCCGAAAAATCAATTGCTGCTGAAAACTGTCCGTAGTTCCCGCCCCACTTCCGGAGTACCGTTAGCGGTGCAGGTCCTACTTGTCTGGTTAATTATGATTATAAATGCCTGGTGAGTATGATTTATAATATGCGACCCAGAGCTTCCCAGCCTATGGCTGATTTCATTTTCAATTCCTCGTCTCATGTCTCACGATACACGACTCACGGGAAACCTATTTCAGGAGAATCACCTTCCTCACAGTATTCTGATCATTAGATGTTAAACGGATCAAATACATTCCTGATGGCAGATTTTCTGGCTGCCAATTTATGTTGTGTGCACCAGCTGGGAGTATATCATTATAGATAACTTCGATTTTCTCACCTTTCAGGTTATATACTGTCAAAGTGACATTTTCAGGTTCAGACAAAGAGAAATTCAGTGAAGTGCTGGGATTAAATGGATTGGGAAATACAGTTAACAATGGTGTTGCCTGAGGTAGTTCTTCATCATTAGCTGATGGCTGAGTAACCACGATGTAATCAACTTTACAAGTATAGTTACTCATAACATCTGTAGAAGCTGTCAATGAAATGGTATAAATTCCGGGTTCTTCAAATGTAAACTGGGGATTTTGCAGATCACTCAGGTACACATCACCATCATAGAGCCACTGCCAGTTTGTAGGTTCACCCAGCGATTCATCAGTAAAATTAACTGTCAAAGGAGCATCTCCCTGAATTACATCAGCAGAGAACATTGCCAATATCTCAGGATTATTTACATCAGTTTCGCAAGGTCCCATATCAAGTGCTTCACCTAAATATTCCACACCTTCTAAATAAGTAATCCCATTATATTCAAAATCTGCCTGAGCAGCATCAATACAGGGAGATTCCGACTGCAGATAAAAATGATTATATTCAGGGGCAACATACATGGGGTCAGCGTCAATATTACCATCCAGCCACACAATTTCAGCAACATTATTAGTCACGATAGCATCCTCACCACCTTCCAGATCGCTATAGGCAATTATCAATTCATGTGACAGGTTATCAGAAGCAAATAAAATTTCGCAGGGGGAATTATCATAACAGATAGTATTGAGAACAATAGGGACATCTATAGGAGCTACATTAGTAAAGAAACGCAGGGAGCCGGTATCTGTACCTGAGTTGTTATAAAACAGGCAATTAATTACTTCAAGATGCTCTGATTTATAGGAATAAACAGCGCCAACATTACCGCCACCGATATTACCCACGAATTGACACCACAGGATATCAGCAGAGGCATAACTAAGATAAATCCCTCCGGCATGGACATTAGCTGTATTTTCATAAAAATTGCAATTTGAGATATCAATGCTGGAATTGGAAACAAACATTGCTCCACCCCTGCCTAAACTGCCGCCACCATCACAACTATTGCCTTGAAACGAGGTATTATTCATGCTCAGTTCACTTGCTTCCAGATGAATGGCTCCTCCAAACTCTGTGGCACTATTATCTTCAAATTCACAATATTCAATGACTGGGCTGGCATTATTGGTATATATTGCTCCTCCACTTGTAGCGGAGTTTCCGATGAAACGCAGATGCGAAAGAGTGGGAGATGAGCCATCGCAAAGAACCGCTCCACCCTGAGCAGGTGCTCCGGTATTTGTGATCGTGAAACCCGTCAGAATGCTTCCTTCACCTTCGCCAGTGACAAAAGATACCAAAGAGGCATCAGAATAATTACCACCTAAAGATGTGTGATAGATGTCAGCTATATCAGAAGAAAAAATGTAAGTTGAAGTAAGAGTGATCGCCTTACCATCAAAATTGATAATCCCATTGTAATTACCTGGTTGAACCAGCACAGTGTCACCATCCGTGGCTGCTATTATCGCCAGGGAGATATAGTGATAACTCTGTGGGACATTCAGTATTGTAGCAGAAAGCCCTATTGAGATCAATAAAAATAAAATAACAAAGTATCGCTGCATTATTCCTCCAAATTTGCTTTCGTCTGATATTTGGGATTGCGTTTTATTTGTCAAATATTTAGTGAATCCTACTGATTTGTATTATTTCTCACCCTCACCCTTTCGCTCCCTCACACTTTCAAACCATCACACCCTCTAACCCTCAATAAATTTTAACCACAGAGGTCTCAGAGAACACAGAGAAATGTAATATAAGATCATTAAGCAACGAACAAAACGAACTTAATAAGAGATTTGTTTATTATTTTTCAGTCTTTAAGTCTATCAGTCCCGCAGTCATGCAGTCTTTCACTAAGAAAGACTAATTTCCCCATATTCCCCGTCAAATCCAGGGTTCAGTTTAAGCTTGCCGGTCTGGAAAATGCGAAGGAACCGGGTGATATCCGGGTCATTTAATATATTCTCTGTTTCAGCGGGAGGATTGAGTAGAATCTGCATTTCAGTGAGTCCTTTATTCAGGATAGAATTATAGTAGTTAGTTACTTTTTTGCTTTTTTCGCCTACTCCGGTGATGCGGCTGATGATTTCTGGCAAAGGCATGATGTATTGCCAGTTTTGCTTAAGATCAAGTGGTAATTCACTACGGTCCGCTAGTTGGAAGGCGCGGTTCAGCACCCCAATCGTTACAGGTTTGCCGCAGACGGAACAGATACCCTCATTTTTAGCGGTTTCGGCTGGATGCCAGCAGATATTACATTTGCGATGTCCATCGTAATGATATTTGCCTGCCTGAGGATGCATATCAATTGTTTCTGTCTCACCAGTTCTAAGGGCACTTATGATACTCTCCCAATTGAGATCAGCTTTTAGTTTCGTAGCATTTCTACCTAATTTCCCCGGACTGTGGGCGTCAGAAGATGAGATCAGAGTATATTTATCAAGAGCAGATATATGCCGTATCATGGGCACATCTGCTGAAAGTCCGGTTTCCAGAGTAGTTATTTGCTCAGTAAGATCTCCAAAGCAATCAGAAATATCATCATAGCCGGATTTTGCTCCAAACAAGGAGAACCAGGGAGTCCAGATATGAGCAGGGATGCATAAAATGCGCTCATCAGTTTCCAAAGCAAGTTCCAGCAGATCATGGGCACTCAGTCCGCAGATGGGTCTGCCATCAGAGCGTATATTCACCTTGCGTTTTTCCAGATTAGCCTGAAAACGTGCTGCTGTTCTAAAATCCGGTAATATAAAAATATTGTGGATTTTACGCGTTTTGCCAAGATGTTTATATATAGAACTGATCTCCCCAGTGAGAATGAAGCGGATCTCTGAATTAGTGAATGCATCTTCTACTGGCATTCGAAGAGTCGGTTTCAGTTGATAAAGTCCGGATTCGGTTTCCAGGAGCTTGTTTTGCAATTCTGCCAGCCAGCCCGGGTGAGAAATATCACCTGAGCCTATTATATTGAGCCCTTTCCGTCTTGCCCAAAAATCAAGAAATTCGGGTGTAAGGTCTTTGCTTGTAGCCATTGAAAAATGAGAGTGAATATGTAGATCAGCGAGTAGATTTCTTTTCATCTATCTTATCCTGTAATTTTTTATTTATTCTGGATTATCGTTAATTCGCGTCAAGTTCTCTTTTTTCTAAAGCACGCATTTAAGTTAGACGTGCACCGCCGGGTATTTCCAGGTGGGGCGCAGGTAACGACCGCTATCACACCATCCCGGAAAATATGAATTGCATCTGATAGCTGCTCGTAGTTCTCGCCCCACTTCCAGAGTACTGTTAGCGGCGCAGGTCCTACTTATCTTGCTCATAACGGTCAACCATTGCGGAGGTATTCAACCATCCGCAAGGTTTTAGCTGTCGAATTAAAAAAAAAAATATTGCTATAGTATGGAACACTAAATGCTTATATGGTATTTGAAGGAGATAGTATGATGCTAAAAGTGTTAACAGTGGTGACAATAATTCTTATCACCATCCATCTTTCAGCGGAAATCCCGCAGAAAGCCAGGTTGGATGCAGCAAAGGTAAATCCCATTGTGGATTGCCCAGAGCTGATGACTAACACCGTATACTATCTAAATTGCGCAGATTGCGGGTTTTACAACCTTGACCTGTCCAATAATGAGATTGATAGATATCTGCAATTATGGAAACCAAATACCTCTCTTGCCCAGAGATTTTATCTCGTGCAAGCCAGTCAGGATTCCTATTATATTGTGAAAGCACAGCAAGACCAGAACCTGCATATTATACCTGATCCAGCCGGTGAAGATGATCATTTGAGAATTGGTGGTGAATTGAATGGCACTACTGATCACTGGAAGATTGTTTCTGACTCAGATGAAGGACTGTATTATATCATATCTGAATATAACGGCAACGCTTTGACAAGCGACGCTGAAGCAGATCATAAAGACCAGGTAATGGCAAAAGAATATACTGGAAGTATGAACCAGAAATGGCGATTTATTCCAGTTAAATAAACTTAGAAACCCCTCCTCATACACCCAAGGACCTGCCTACCTCCCTCAGGCAGGTCCGACTTTTTTATGTACCTGTCCTGAAATTATACATGAGTAAATAAAGTTTACAGTTTGATGTATTTACAGGGGTGTAAATTAAATATGTAACCATTAGTTACAGGTTGAAGTTATTTCTATTATTACTGCGTGCTTTCCTGCCAATTTTTCTCTGTAATAGTTATAATGCGTTCAATCTTTCCAAACAAATTGCAATAGGCAACCACCCTAAGCTCATCACCCGGATTAAGATCACGCACGAGAAATTTCGCCCTTTGCTCATTACGGATAGGTTGACTAAAGAATTTCTGAGTAATCAGCAGTCTGTCTTCGAGCTCCAGACCCTGTCGATTAAGATATATTTCCATATTATTGATATAGTGAACCGAAGTGGAATTAACTTTGTGATATACAATAATAGACAGATCACCACTGATCGCACTATATTTGATAGTCATATCAGAAGGCTCATGAGTATGAGCAGCTAATGCCAGCAGCAAAAAGCTAAGGCAGAAAAACCATTTTATACTTGGTTTATTTAACATATTTATATTCCATCATTTTATTATTAAAAAACATATTCAGAGACGATTCATATCGTCAAGTAAAATCATCCTTTCAAACCGCTGGAAACAAAGGAAGACATGATCTGTTTCTGGGCGATCAGAAATAGCAGCACCAGAGGCAGGATACTGAATGTGGAAGCAGCCATCAGCAGAGCAGTTTGTGAGCTTGCTTCAGCGGAGAAATAAGAAAGACCTACCTGGAGTACACGTAGCTTTGGACTATCTATCATTACCAGAGGCCACATAAAGCTGTTCCATGAGCCAATAAAGGCAAAAATTGCAGCAGTTGCTATCACGCCTTTAGAAAGCGGCAGTACAATCCTCCAGAGAGCACCAAAACGGCTGCAGCCATCAATTGAAGCAGCATCGAAGAGTTCCTGAGGAAGCGATTTAAATTGCTGGCGCAGCAGGAAGATCGTGAAGATATTTGCCAACCAGGGTACAATGAGGGCGTAATATGTGTTTAGCCAGCCCAGATGATGAAGCAGAATATAGGAAGGTATCAGATATACCGGCTGAGGCACCATCATCATGGAGATAAAGAGATAGAAAATGAATTCTTTTCCTTTGAACCTCATTCGGGCAAATGCATATGCTGCCAGACTTCCGGTGATGATCACTCCAATTACGCTGAGACCGCTAACGAATACCGTATTGAGGAAGTATCTACCAAAGGGTACTTTTTTCCAGGCTTCAGCAAAATTACTGAAAAAGAGCTTAATACTTTTCTTATGAGTAACCTTTGAAGCTGGTACTTTCAAATAAGAGGCAATTATCACATCATTTTCATCAAAGATATTTATCCAGAGACTGTCACCTGGGGCAGGTTTGAGGACTTTGCAGCGCAATAATTCACCATCATCCGCCAAGTCCAGATAATCAGCTTCCACATAAGGTATAAACCCGTTATTTCCTTTATTGATCTCTAATTGAGATTTCACAGATGTAGCCAGCATCCAGGCAAAAGGTGTGATCATAAATAATCCACATAATCCCAGAATGATATAAGCAAATATTTTTTTATCCCGCATGATCTATCCTTAGTAATGTACTTTTTTCTCCAGCTTTCTCTGGAATAGAGTAAGGCTGAGGATAATGAAGAATACAACCAGAGCTATAGCACTGGCATAGCTGAGATTCTGGCTTTCGCCAAAACCCTGTTCAAAGAGATAATATACTATTACTTTCGTGGTGCCCAGTGGTCCTCCTACAGGAGGTCCGGTCATCAGGTATATTTGTGAGAATACCTGAAATGTTGTTATAGTAGTCATCATTAGCACATAAAAAGTGGTGGGGGATACCAGAGGCAGAGTGATCTTAAAGAATTTGGTGAATTTATTTGCTCCATCAATAGAAGCTGCCTCATAATATGTTTCGGGTATGTTCTGCAAACCGGCAAGATAGATAATTGTATTATAACCCAGTCCTTTCCAGATCGTGAGAATAATAATTGAAAAGAGTGCCAGAGAAGGACCTCCAGCCCAGGCAGGAACTGCTTCGCCAAACATCAGTTGGAAAATCCCTCTGCTTTCTGCCAGCCAGCCCAAAGGATCTATACCGATCAGTCCCAGCAGGTAATTCATCAATCCCGTCTGCTGATTAAAGATAATTTTCCAGACAATTGATACTGCCACCATTGAGGTGACCGTGGGGATGTAATACACTGTTCTGAAAAAGGCTCTGAGCCGCGTTATACCATTCAGGAAATTAGCAAATACCAACGAAAGAATCAGACTGAGAGGAACTACAAAGATCACCAGGTATAGCGTATTCAGCATGGATTGCCAGAATTCAGGGTCAGTAAGCAGCTTTTGATAGTTAGCAAACCCTATGAAATCACCAGCACCATTAATACTCCATTCATAAAAACTTACAACAAAGGATAAAACTATAGGTACCAGACGGAATACTATTATGATCACCAATGCTGGAAGTAAATAAAAATAAGGACCAATATCAAATTTCTTTTTTACCATTTCACCTCACTCGCTGTGATAAAATCGTTATAGGTAACTTAAATGTCAATAAATTTGGCTTTTAATTTCGCATCCCCCCGAAATTAAAATATTTTACTGACTTCAAAAATGACCTTCAGGGGCATCATAATAATAGCCATGGATGAAACCCATGGGACAAATGAAGGCGAATATTTCCATTCTTTCTGCTTTCGGCAAAGGGTGGGATTTTGGGATGCCTCCTAATGCTGTCAGTTAGCCTCAGTAATTGCTCAAGGGATTTTATATTTCCTGCTTCTATATATGAAGGACGATTATAGAGTATTACGCCTCTAGGACTGTCTTTTTTTAAAGCTTCAATAAATCCGGGATTGGAATCAGCAGCATTTGAGCAATTTTAGTCTCAAGTTTTATTGGCTGCCCAGAAATGAGTGCAGATAGTATCACAATGAGCCCAAGAATTATTATAATTACCATAAACTAATTAATGAAAGATAAAAAAAGTGAGTAAAGGAAAAAACAGTAAATTATTAGTTTTTAATATTTTTGCTTTACAGAAAACAATAATTAGTCAATTAAAGACCAAATGATCTGGGAGCAATAATGAAAAAAAAGCTGTTTCTAATTGATGGTACCGCATTGATCTATAGGGCATATTATGCCTTGATCCGAAATCCGCTATATACTTCAACTGGAATTAATACCAGTGCCATGTTTGGTACTTTTAATATGTTTCTTTCTTTTTTGCAACGCTACAGCCCTGAATATCTGCTGATATCATTTGATCTTAAGGGAAAAACTTTCAGATCTAAACTTGACCCTAATTACAAAATTAATCGTCCTCCAACTCCGCCGGAAATGATTGAGCAATTTGAACCGATAAGAGATTTCTTTGTATTAGCCGGAGTGAAAGAAGTGAGTATCTCTGGATATGAAGCTGATGATATTCTGGTTTCCGTTGCTGAGCAATATAAAAATGAATTTGATATTGTAATCGTTACTGGTGACAAAGATTTTGCCCAGATAGTAGATGATAATATCGTGATATTTGACCCTAAAAAAGAGATCATCATCAATCGCGAGAAAGTTTTTGAAAAATATGGTGTTACTCCTGAACAGTTTATAGACTATCTGGCAATTTGTGGAGATAGTGCTGATAATATTCCCGGAGTAAAAGGTATAGGTCCCAAAGGAGCAGAAAAACTGCTTCAGGAATTTGATAATCTGGATAATATTTATCAACATCTTGATGATATCTCCTCAAAAAGCATCAGACAAAAACTTATAGACCACAAAGATGAAGCGTATTTATCACGAGAGTTGGCTACCATTATCCGTGACCTGTCACTCAATATTGAGTTACCGGAGCTAAAGTTTGATAATAATAGGCTTTCCAACACTGTTGATTTTCTGCAAAAATATGAGCTGTATTCGATCATAAATAAAGTACAACCTCCTGAACAGGATATTTTCAGTATGCTCGCTGAAGAAACAGATGATGAAGCGGATCCCTTTAAAGCAGTGCTGATAATTGAAAATTCTGAATTTGATAAGCTTATTGAGCAAATAAAAAAACAGTCAGTTATTGCTGTTGATACCGAAACCACATCCAAAGATCCGTTATTAGCTGAGCTGGTGGGAATATCCTTATGCTGGGAAGAAAATAAGGCATATTATCTGCCCCTTGCTCATCAAATGGCAGTGAATCTTGATAGAGATATAGTGAAAGAAAAGCTGCAAAATGCGCTTAAAGGCAAGATACTGATTGCACATAATTATAAATATGATTTCCTGGTGCTCAAATCTGCCGGCTGGATGCTTGATAATCATGTTTTTGATACCATGATCGCTGATTACCTGTTGCATCCTTCCGATAGACACAGTCTTGATCATTGTGCTCAAAAGTACTTCTCATATAAAATGATCCCCATTTCAGATCTAATTGGCAAAGGGAAAAAGCAGGTCACTTTTGATCTGGTGGGCACAAACCAGGCGTGCCGATATTCTGCTGAAGATGCCTGGGTCACCTGGAGATTATATCAATTGCATTCCACAGGGATTAAGGAATCCGGATTGGATAAGCTCTATTATGATCTGGAAATTCCACTCCTGTTTACTTTGGCTGAAATGGAAAGCAAAGGTGTCTATTTGGATCAGAAGTTTTTAAAGAAACTATCATCCCAGGTTCAAGAAACTATTGGAAGACTAACTAAGGAAATATATGAAATTGCCGAAGTACAATTTAACCTTAATTCCACTCAGCAACTGGGTAAAATTTTATTTGAAAAGCTGGAAATTCCTCCAGTGAAGAAAACTAAATCAGGATATTCTACTGATCAAAGTGTGCTTGAGAAGCTGGCACCTGAACATGAAATTGCTCGTTTGGTGTTAGAATACAGAATGCTCAATAAATTACTAAATACCTATATCAATGCTCTGCCTGCATTGGTAAATCCACTTACTGGCAGGATACATTCTTCCTTTAACCAGACAATTGCTTCCACTGGCAGACTTTCTTCTTCTAATCCCAATCTGCAAAATATCCCTATTCGCACAGAATTAGGCAAGAAAGTTAGAAAAGCCTTTTGCACTCAGCAAGATGGCTGGTCTATTGTTTCTGCAGATTATTCTCAGATTGAACTTAGAATTTTTGCCATTCTCACTCGTGACTCCACTTTGATCAATACTTTCCAGGCAGATAAGGATATTCACAGCAAAACTGCCAGCTTGATTTATAAAACTCAAGAAGCAGAAGTAACTCCTGAACAAAGACGATATGCTAAAATTATAAATTTTGGTTTACTTTACGGAATGGGTGCCTACAGAATCTCAAATGAACTCTCTATCTCCCGCAAAGAAGCACAAAAATTCATTGATGACTATTTTCAAAATTTCCCTTCAGTAAGAAATTTCATTGATATCCACCTGCAGAAAGCTGCTGAAAAAGGATTTGTGGAAACTATCCTGGGACGCAAACTTAATCTTCCTGACCTGAATAGCTCAAACAGGCAATTACGAGAAGCTGCTCAAAGGGTTGCTGTCAATATGCCTGTCCAGGGCAGTGCAGCTGATGTTATCAAAATTGCCATGAATAGACTGCATAAGCTTTTTGCTGATAGAGATGAGATAAAAATGCTCATCCAGGTTCATGATGAACTTGTATTTGAGATCAGAGATGATGTGCTTGATGAAGCTCTTAAGATCATAAAAGACACTATGGAATCTGCTATCCCTGACGAATTTAAAGGTATTGTTCCTCTCAAAGTTGATATCGGGGTAGGAGCAAACTGGTTTGAAGCACATTAAAATATTTCTGGTAGTGCTCCGCTAATTAGATAAAATTCTATTCTAATGACTGCAATCGGCACTGATAATGTCAGATGCTTAAGTTTAGTAAAATCCTTTTCAGTGGTTAAAATGTAATCTACCATACCTTTCTTTATCTGAGTTTCTATCCCTTTAATTTCAGCGGCTTTGGCAAAATGATAATGGTCGGGAAATTTCAGATGAAACTGCCACTCTAAATTTAAATTTGAGATCGTATTTTCCAGAGAAAGAGGATCAGCAATTCCTGAGATGATACCTAACCTTCTGGATTGTAATTCATCAAAATCAATACGGGTTTGGTTATTAATATAAATCCCTTCTACCCGATAATTTCCCTGACGAATATCCTTATGGTATTTTTGAAATGTTTCCGGTATATCACCTTCTCCATTAAATATGACCAGATCAGCATCATTTATTGCTGATAATGGTTCCCGCAATATCCCTGCAGGAAGCAAAAACCCATTTCCCACAGGATTAGCTGTTTTAAAGATCACAATGTCAATATCATGTTTCACTTTTAAGTGCTGAAAGCTGTCATCTAATATTATCATATCCAGATCAGGATATTTACTGCAAAGCATTTGGATAGATCTCCAGCGGTCTTTTCCTACACATACTGGAATCCCGGGGAGTTTCTCTGCCAATAATTGCGCTTCATCTCCAGCTCTTATAGCTGCTGATAATACTTTATCCCTGTCGGATATCAGAGTATTATCATTTTCAAAATCACCTTTATATCCACGGTGAGAAACTGCCAGAATTTTGCCCTGCTGATTTAAATGCTTTGCCAGCCAGATCGTGAAGGGCGTTTTACCGCTGCCCCCAGCTGTTATATTACCAACAGAAATTATTTTAACATCTGCCTTCCGGGCATTACGCACATGCCAACTGCCCCTTCTGATCTTTTGGATTGTTCCATTTAATATTGATATGGGATATAAAATTATTGAAAGTACTGATCTATTCAGTAAATGGCGATTAATGAAATCCTGACGGTTCACTAAAATTCTATTCCTTCTCTGCTGGCAACGCCTT
>Ga0307991_1002648_pt1 | contig 11993 bp, 9 predicted proteins | sample EllFjometagen131_FD_203146 | JGI IMG/M metagenome (GOLD analysis project Ga0307991, IMG submission 203146) | Marine microbial communities from Ellis Fjord, Antarctic Ocean - #131 | ecosystem: Environmental > Aquatic > Marine > Unclassified | place: Southern Ocean | collected 2014-10-08 | reverse complement strand
ACAAGCGCTCATACTGCATAGCGCAATTAGTTGAAAATATAAAAATTCTGTTTCATAATTTAATATATTTGTTACAGACAAATGAGTAATTATAAATGCGCTACGACAGCATAGCGCTATCCGTTGGCAACAAGCCGAAAAAAAGACAACAATACAATGAACATGGATATTTTGCTGCATAAAGAAATAGAAGAAATAAAATCCAACTCACATTGCACACATTTGCAAATCGCACCAGCCGACCCGCAAACCGAAATTTGCAAAAGAGTGCAATTTTGCCTACCCACAAAAGCAGTGAAAAATTGACCTATGGCAACAAATAAACATGCAACAATACGCTATCACGCCTTAGACCAATGTTTCAGTAATCCTGGACGTAAGTATTTTATTAATGATTTAATAGAATCATGTAACAATGCACTCTTTGAATATACAGAAACAGCAGACGGAATAAAAAGGAGACAGATTTTTGAAGATATTAAGTTCATGGAAAGTGAACAAGGATGGTCTATTCCTCTAAAAAGAATAAGAGATGGGAAAAAAGTATTTTACACATATTCAGATAGAAACTTCTCAATTAAGAATCAAGCAATAAATGAATCAGAAGTGAAACAATTAGAGGAAACACTTTCAATCTTAAACAGATTTAAAGGAATGCCTCAATTTGAGTGGATGGAAGAATTACTTGTAAGGATAGAATCAACTTTTAATATAAAAGGAAATGAAAAACCAATTGTTGGTTTTGAACAAAACCCTTATTTAAAAGGGTTAAATTATTTCACCGAATTATTTAATGCTATTCAATACAAAAAAGTATTAACAATTAAATATCAAAGCTTTAAACAAGAATATCCAATTCCTTTAACTATTCATCCATATTATCTAAAACAATTCAATAATCGGTGGTTTCTTTTTGGATTTAATGAAGAACAAGAAAATATCTCAAATCTTTCACTTGACAGGATTGAAGAAATTAAAGAAAAGAGTAACAGATATATTATAAATGAAACCTTGGATTTTGAAGAGTATTTTGAAGATGTTGTTGGAGTTACTGTTAAAGAAGAAGAACCTGTAATAATAATTCTCCAAGTCAGTAAAGAACTTTACCCATATATTGAAAGTAAACCTATTCATGGTTCTCAAAAAATCAAAGAGAGGAATGACAAAGGGGTTTTGCTTGAATTTTTGCTACAAATTAATTACGAGTTTATTTCATTGATTTTTTCATTTGGAGAAGAAGTAATTGTTGTCGAACCAGAAAGTTTTAAAACAATAATAAAAACTAAAGCTAAAAACCTATTAAATAATTATTTTTAACCTGTGCGGAATGACTGCACATAAGATGTGTTAATTTGCATCAGTTCTTTGAAATACCTGCCAAAAGATATTGACTCGTGCATGCTGGCTTTGTCGCTTGCGATAAAGCAACGATTGGCATGTTTTCCCGACTTCTGTTGGGATGAATGTCTCTGACGAATTGATAACGATTGTCTTCTGTATCAGAAATGATATTATAGAATGAATTGTTATTGATGAATTTATCAGTGATGAATAGGTAATGATTTCAGTTCATTATGCTGGAATATTCATACATAAAGAGTATCGGGCAGGTATTTTCAAAGATTTAATGCAGAAAAGTATGAAAATTGAACAAGAACATATAGACCACATTCGCAAAAGGTTTGCAGCAATGCAAACTAAAGAAGAACTTATTTCATTATTAAGTGAATCTAAGAACATCCTTTATGGGAAAGAATGTAAGCCATTCCATTTAAAGAGTCTTACATACTATGCCAATCCTGAAGTAAGTAAAAAGAGGTACACAAAATTCTCGGTTAAGAAAAAATCAGGAGGTGAACGTATTATCAACGCTCCGGTTAGTGGATTAAAATCTATATTAAGGGCTTTGAATTTTGTTTTGCAATGCATTTACGAACCACATAATGCAGCTACCGGATTTGTTCTCGATAAATCTATCGTTGATAACGCCAAACTTCATGCGGGCAATCATAATGTTTACAATATTGACCTGAAAGATTTTTTTCACTCTTTTGACCGCAATCGAGTTAAAATGGGCTTTATTTACGAGCCATTTAATTTAGATGGTGACCGTGAACCTTTAGCGTTTCTACTTGCAAGTCTATGCACGCATCCTTTTAAAATTGATGGCGAAACAAAAACTGTTTTACCACAGGGGAGCCCAACATCTCCAACCATTACAAATATTTTGTGCAAAAAACTTGATAGAAGATTAACTGGACTTGCAAATCGGTTTGGTGTAAAATACAGCCGTTATGCTGATGATATTACTTTCTCTTCGCCTCATAACATTTATAAAGACGAAGAGTTTTTGAACGAACTTAACCGAATCATTGAAGATGACCAAAAACTTGCAATCAATCCTGACAAAACCCGATTACAAAAAACAGCATATCGGCAAGAAGTTACCGGTCTGATTGTAAATGAAAAAGTAAATGTTAGGAAACGATATGTGAAGCAAATCCGAATGTGGCTTTATTATTGGGAAAAGTATGGCTATGAAAAAGCGGAGCAAATTTTTAAACGAGATTACATAGCCGATAAAGGACACGTGAAAAAAGGTGAACCAAGCCTTGTAAATGTATTAGACGGAAAGCTTGAATTTTTGAAAATGGTGAAAGGACATGATGATGGCACATATATGAAATTAAGAGAAAGATTCGATAAATTAAGTGGTTATATCGCTCCTTTGAGTACTGTTTTAGATATTTGGGAAACTGAGGGGATTGAAAAAGCTATGGTTGTTTTTAATCAAATTTCAAAGTAATGACTAAAAAGAATAATAATAGAAATGATTTAGAACACCAAAATAAAAGCAAATTTGTTTTGGATATTCTTGATTATAGTCTCAAAAAGAAAGTTGATGATAAGACGAAAGAGAGATTAATAAATCTTATAGGCATTGAAATAGAAAAAACCGGAAATGTTGGAGGTGAAATTATAGAAAGGCTTGAAAGAATTGAGGGGATGATGTCAAATAAATCTAAATCAAGTATTATCGAAAAAAAGCCGAGTTTTTTAAAACCACATAAACCCAATGAGACATACTTATTGCTTGATTCTTTCAGCAGTAATGAAGCTGGCATGAAAAACCTTACTCATACTTTTAATTATGAGTTTATTGATTATGATACATTCATAAACAAATGTAAAGAAGAATTTGAGCAAGGGAAAATTAAGTATCCAAATGTACCTGAAGCTTTATTAACCCGTATCGATGAATTTGCCTTTTCGACTCAACCTCGCTGGTACATTAGGAAAGGTGAAAAGAAAATAGAACCAAAATTAGGGTGGTCAGAACCGGATTTTGTGAAATGGTATAAAGAAAATAAAAGACATCCGGGAAACGATGCAAAATATAACCAAGAAATGATTATTCCTTTTAAGGAATCAATTCAAGTTAGAGCTGATACTGGGAATTTGATTAAGCTTATTGATGATATAAAAGAAATTGTCTTTGGTAATAATTCAATTTGTGAGGTTAATATAGATTATGAAAAAATCAAGTCCGCTCAATTTTATACTGATGTTGATAATTTGGGTCAAGCTATATTTCACATTTTTTCTTCTATTAAGGATATTTCAACAAAGAATTTTTGTAATGAAATTGATGTAGATTATAATGATACAGAAGGCTTTAAAACAATTTTTATTACTCACATTGATTCAACACCTTCTAAAAATTCTGATGATAAGGATTTTCTAGGCGGAAATTTAAAATCAATAAGAAGCAATCTGTGGGGTTTATGCAATTATGAGATTCTTGCAAAATTTCCCAATGGTTATTTCCGTAAGATAATAGCTACTGATAATGAAAATGAGTTTAACAAGGTATTTTCAATTGAAAATGATTCAATAGTAAAAGGTTTTACACACGTTTTAAAATTTTATTAAGATGATAATAATAATTGATGACACTTTTGATACAAGAGATAACTTCAACGAAGTTAATTATCTCGCTGAAGAGAAATACAAACAAATTTGTAAAGTTTACGACAAACCCACAATTAAAGATTTTAAAGAAATAATAAAGTATTTACAATCCGATTGTAAACTGTTTTGTAATCACAGGAGTTTAAAGCTCTTTACTGATAATGGGAGTAAGATAATGAGTGAGGATGCCCTAAAAACTAAACAAAGTTTATTTCAGGAAGTTGCTTCATCTAAAATACCCAGAATAGAATTTGGCAGAGATATGCATACGAACTATGAGGCAAAAACTATTGATAAAAACTTATTTTATTCAAACCTAAAACATTTTCTTGATTTCTTTATAACAAGCAATAGTATTGAGTTAAAAATATTATATTATGGAGAAAACTTTCATGAGATGGAAAAGCTAACCTTACTTGATAAAGTAATGGATGAAATTATTCAGGTTGATTTTTCCGAATATAGGTCAAATCAATTAATAAAAACCGGATTGAATACTCTGTTCCCTAATAAAACGGCAGATGAAATAATTGAAATTTGGCGCAGAAAAGAATTTTCAAAAAAGGAAATAATTCAATTTATAAACGAAAACTTATAAACAATGAATAATATTTATTTAATTTCTGATTTTACCCAAAAACTAAAAGGATTAGCCAGCTCGCTAAATATAACCGATGAAAATATAATTTCATATGTATCTCATGATAATGAAAAAGAAGTTCATGAATGGCTAACAAAAGAATTCTCAAATAAGGATATTGAAAAAATACTTATACCTGTATCTTTACCAACTGATGCTCCTATAATTAATACAGACGGCTTTTTAGTTGCTTTACATATTCGTTTAAACTATGAGCTTAAAATTAATAAAAGGCTAATTCCAATTATTTTTTTATCAAACTTTTCATTTGCAAAATTAATTGAGAAAAATAATTTTGATAAAGACAATAATCCTCAAAACTTAGTATTCACAAAAGGAATATTCTTTTCTTCCTTCGACACAGACGACATTGAAGATAAAGTAAACAAAGCGGAAGCATGCAGACTCGAAGAATACCATGGAAATGTATTGGATAAGCTAATAGTATTAAGAAAGGAAACTTTTGGCGGACACGACATAGCTAATGCCTGGGGCTGTTTTAAACTTGCACAAGTTACCGGATTGAGAGACGAAATATTCAAACTCGAGTCAATTTCCAAACATCTCAAGCAGTTATACGCAAAGTCCTTGATTTGCAAAAATGATTCATTTGCTAACGACAGAATGATTGATCTTGACCCAATCAAATGTGTTGGGAAAAACATTTTGTTTATTGACGATAAATCAGATGAAGGTTGGGGGCATTTGATGAAAAATGTTTTTAAAGGTGCAGGAAGTAATTTCGTTTTTGTGGATAGCTCAAAGTACAAGGCTGATGATGCACATAAGTCGTTTAAAAATTTCGCTGGTTTTTACAGTGAATGTCAGTCGCACATTGGTAAAGATTGGGACTTAATAATAATTGACCTCAGGCTTAATCCAGAAAAAGAGGACATTGACAATGAAATGATGAAGCCTACCGAATTTTCAGGATATAAATTGATTGATGAATTTCTTACTGAAAATGAAGGATACCAGATAATCGTTTCAACTGCATCAAATAAAATCTGGAATATAAACGCTGCATTAGAACGAGGAGCTTCATCGTATTATGTAAAAGAATCTCCAGAATTTAATTATTCTATAAGCGAGACCAATAAGCATTATGAGAATTTCAAAAGTGATGTTCGGAAATGTTTTGAAAGGAACTATTTACGAGACATTTATAAATTTTGGGATTTAGCCAGAAAAGAAAACAGTAATCCAGATGCTACTTTCATTCATGAATCTGACTCAATGCTTGATATTGCATGGAATCTAACAAATCAAGAACAACTTGATTTAGGATACCTTACTTTATTTCAGATAATTGAATCTTACGCAAACAAAAAATATGATTACCGGGATAATTCAATTGATTTGGAAGGTGTGAAGAACTATATGATTGAAGATGTAGGTGATAAAGAACAATGGAAACTAACTTTCAGTAAAGATAGAATTAATGGCGATTATTTTTCTTCCGGTGATGAAGAGAAAAGCAAGGGAATTCGCGCTAATGCTTTGTATAAAGCTTCATGCCTATTGAAATTTATATATGCTAAAGATGATATTTTTTTAAAAGAATTTGGCAAACTAAATGAATTAAGACACAACATTGCTCACAAAGGTGCAAAAGGATTTGCAAAAACAGACGATATAATTAATGCACTGAAAATTATAAATCTATTTAGACAAAAAAATAATTAATGCACAACTACTGCACACATTTCATCCACATTTGCATCAAATATTAACAATGAGCATTTTTAACCATTTTCAGCAATTCAACCTGACCAACGACCAACATACAGCGTTGGAGCAGATTCAGGAGTTTCTGCACAGAGATGAAAATATTTTCATCCTACAGGGATATGCTGGTAGTGGAAAAACTACTTTGTTAAAAGGTTTTGTCGAATATCTAAAAAGCATTGAACGAAAATACCAGTTGATGGCTCCTACCGGTAGAGCTGCAAAAGTTATAAATCAAAAGACAGGTTTTGAAGCAACAACTATTCACAAAGGAATATACAGCTTTGAAGAGCTTCAAGAAATTGAAGCCAAAGATGAAAAAGGTGAGGTAAGCTTCATGTATTATTATAAATTAAGAAATAACCCTGAAGTACATGATTCAATCTTGATTATTGATGAGGCTTCAATGGTTTCAGATATACAAAGTCAAGGTGAATTCTTTCGCTTTGGTAGTGGCTTTTTATTGAAAGATTTAATACAATACTCTCAAATTAGTTTCCCGAATGCCACAACAAAAATCATTTTTATTGGTGACCCTGCACAATTGCCCCCGATTGGTATGAATTTCTCTCCGGCATTAAATGATGAATATTTGTCGGAAAATTACAAGCTCAAAACTTTAGGTACAGAGATGAAAGAAGTTAAACGCCAGGATGTAAACAATGGCATATTATCTTCTGCCACCAAAATACGAAAATGCTTGACATCAGGCTTCTTTAACGACTTTGACCTAAGAGAAAATGGAAAGGATATTTATAATCCAAAATTTGAAGATTTCCTTGAAACTTACAAATCTAAACAAGGAACAAAAGTTATAATCTCTTACAAAAACAAAACTGCACTTGATTTAAATCAAACAATACGAAGGGATAAATTTGGAACTGATTTACCAATTCAACCAAGTGACCACATCATTGTGGGAGGGAATAATTACCGCTTAGGTATTATGAATGGGGAATTTGGAGTTGTTTCAGATGTAGAATCTGTAACCATCACACGAGAAGTTAAATTCTACAAGAAAAACGGAGGTACTGCACATGTTTTATTGACTTGGCGTTCTATTGAATTGTTAATGCCGGATGAAAATGGAGATAGTAAAACCGTTCAGAGTTATATGCTGGAAAATTACCTAAATGGAGATAATTACTTAAAACCAGAAGAACAACAAGCACTTTATGTAGATTTTAAAAATCGTTTTCCAAAATTAAAACCGAAAACAGAAGAATTTAAGGAAGCAATTACTACTGACCCATATTTTAACTGTATTTTATTAAAATACGGATATGCTGTAACTTGTCATAAAGCTCAAGGTGGTGAATGGAATTCTACTTTTGTTTTTTGGGATAAAGGAACAAATGAGAAATTCAATTTTCTCACATCAGAACATAATCGAAGCGGAAAAACAAATCCCGACTTTTATAGATGGGCATATACAGCTGTAACAAGAGCATCAAAGCTATTATTCTGTATCAATCCACCTTGTTTTAATTCGTTTTCAAACATGACATTCATCGATGTGAATGTTCAACATTCTTATCAAGAATTAACAGGCCAATCTTTAAAGCCAATAGAAATAGACATCATTGGTGAGCAGTTAGAGCTTTTGAATCAATTCAACTTGCAAGATACTTCTGTATCAATTCAGAATCATTTTTTGAAAACAAATTACATTGTTCAAAAACAATACATTGATATTATTTCATGGAAGCGAGTTGGTTACGAAATTAGATATAGTTTCAAAAGAGAAGATAGTTTTGCTGCTATTAAATTTTGGGTAAACGGAAAAGATGTATTCAAAACAAAGTTTCAGAAGTTACCGGCAGAAACAAATTCAGATTCTTTATTTGAAGAAATATCAAAATTATTGGAAAACCCATTAACTTTTGTTTTTCATAGAAATACATTTGAAACAGTATTTACAAAAATTGAATTTGAAATTCAATTGGAAGAAGAAAAACCTTTCTTAAAGACATTGTTTGATGTTTTGCAAACTCAGCTGAACACATCCAACATTTCAATAGATAGAATTAGTCATCAAAATTATCGGGAGCGTTATTTTATTTATAGAAACGATGAAAAAGCAGTGATTGACTTTGAGTACAACGGTGACGGATTCTTTGGAAGAGTATTACCGCTTGAAAATCTATGTAATAGTGATTTTATACTTAGCAAAATCAATGAAGTAGTGCTAAACCTTAAAGAGAACGTGTATGTCATTTAAAGAAGTAAAGGAACTCAGGAAGGCTGGCAAACTTGAAGAAGCTATTGAATTGGCTCAAAAGGAATTAGAAAATGAACCAACCAATATATGGAATAAACGTTCAATTTCCTGGGTTTACCATGACTATTTAAAAAAATATTCCTCCATTGAGAACTATGACAGTTTTATTGAGTATTTAGATAAATTAAAGTCATTAGAATTGCCAGTTGAGGAAAAAATGATTTTTGACACCTGCGTTTACCAGATAGGTAAATTAGTTTTTGCGTTTTCAAAAGAATCCCAAATTGATTATTCTAAAATAAATAAGCTATTTGATTTTGTAAAAGATTTTCATCTCACCATACCTTCCGAATCTTACTCATTTCTATATAAAGCTTTTCATAAACTTTATAAAAACTGGTCAAATTATCTCAATTTTGCAGATTGGTGGTGCTTTGACAATTTTCGTACACAGGATTTTTTAGAGGAAGAATTCAAAGGAAAGAAAATAATGTCGATTGCTGAACAGGCATATATAGCTTATTCAAAAAAGCTTCTTGAAGGAGAAACAATTGAATCGAATGGAGTTATATTGAATAATTCAATTGATAAGGAAAGAATTACTGACTTCATGCCAAAACTGGAAGTCATAATTGAAAAATATCCAGGATACCAATATCCACCATATTTTAAAGCAAAGTTACTCTTAGCTTTGGGTGACTCTGAAAATATTTTAAGTGTGTTTATACCATTCGCCAAACAAAAACGAAATGATTTTTGGGTTTGGGATTTAATGGCTGAAATATTCTCAGAAGATAAAGAAATGTCTTTTGCATGTTATTGCAAGGCTCTTAGTTTAAGAACACCAGAAGATTTTCTTGTAAAATTACATCTAAAATTCGCGTCACTTTTGGTTGAAAAACAAATGTACCAAGAAGCAAAAACTGAAATTGAGAAGTTAGTAGCAGTTCGAACCAAACACGATTGGAAACTACCGAATCAGGTTAACCAATGGATAGAACAAGATTGGTATAAGAATACAAAAAGCAAATCAGACAACAAAGATTTATATTCAAAACACTTAAAAAAAGCAGAAGAAATTCTGTTTCAAGATATCCCAGAGGAAATAGTAGCTGTTGAGTTTGTTAATGAAAATAAAAGCATGCTCAATTTCGTGAAAGATAAAAGTAAACATGGTTTCTTTAATTATTCAATTCTTGTTGATAAGCCAAAAGTTGGCGACGTTTTGAAAGTCCGATTTAAGGAGGAGGGACAAAGTAATTTTTACAAGATACTAACTGCAAAAAAAGAAGAAGCAAATACTGAATCTCCTGCTCTACGCGATTTTTATGGAATTCTAAAAATTATTAATCCGCAAGGTTTTGGTTTTGTAGAAAATGTATTTATTGAGCCAATACTAATTGACCAAAATAAACTTGAAGATAAAAAGGAGATAAAGGGAAAGGCAATTCTTTCATACAACAAAAAAAAGAATGAATGGGGATGGAAAGCGTTTTCAATAATTTAGCCCACTCTGTTTGCAAGCACATTGCCAAAGCCCCACAGGCCAATGCAATTGCTGAAGCTTTGTCAAAGAGCTTGCAAAGCCAACGCACGAGCGAAATGAGAATGCAGCAAAATGAAAAAAATTAACGAATACATAAACGGCCAGTTGCCAACAAAGGCTCATACGTAATGCGGGATTTAGTAGTAAAATTGAAAATATGAATGCAAAATAAATATCGGTGTTGGTTGAAAGTGAAGTGCTTCGAATTCCCGCACTACGCATAGCCTCGACCGTTGGCGTTCATTGTAAAAGAGCGACACTGCAATTAATAAAACTAAAATATTATGAGTAAAAAAAGAGTATTTATAAGTTTCGACTTCGACAATGACTTGAATTTGAAAAATCTTCTTGCTGGACAAGCAAAATTACCAGATTCACCATTTGAAATATCAGACTGGTCTTTAAAGGAATCTGCCCCAGAGAAAGATTGGGAAGACAAAGCCCTTGCACGAATAAAAAGGTCTGACATAGTTGTGGTAATAGCGGGAACTTCAACATACAGAGCAAGTGGTGTGAAAAAAGAAGTGAAAATGGCTAGAAATAGTGATATTAAAATTGTTCAAATCAAACCTCAAGGAACAAATCCAACAAGAGTTGAGAATGCGGGTGTGTTGTATGATTGGACTTGGCCTAATTTGAAAATTTTGCTTTCATAAAAAAACGTGAAATGAAAAGACAATTAACCCAATTCGTTGATAAATATGTTAAGGCGATTAATGCTGAAAATGCTGCAATTTTTGCAGGAGCAGGTTTATCTGTTGCCACTGGTCTAGTAAATTGGAAAGAATTACTAAGAGAAATGGCGGAAGAGTTAGAGTTAGATGTAGATAAAGAAACAGACTTAGTATCACTTGCTCAATATTATGAAAATGAAAAAGGAGGTAGAGGAAGTATTAATGACCAACTTATAGAGCAATTCACTAAAGATGTTGAAGAAAGTGAAAATCATAGAACACTTGCTTCTCTACCTATAAAAACATATTGGACAACGAATTACGATGACTTAATTGAAAAAACTTTAGAAAAAACAGGGAAACTAACAGATGTTAAACGTGTCCCCGAAAATCTAGCAGTTAGTAAACCAAGAAGAGATGCAATTATTTACAAAATGCATGGAGACATTTCATTAAGTCATGATGCAGTATTGACAAAAGATGATTATGAAAGCTATAATGAAAAACGTCAACTTTTTACTACTGCTCTTCAAGGGGATTTAGTTTCAAAAACTTTTTTATTTATAGGTTTTAGTTTTGAAGACCCAAACTTAGATTACATACTTAGTCGTATTAGAATATTATTAGGTAATCATACTCCTAACCACTATTGCTTTTTTAAAAATCTATCTGAAAAGGACTATACAGATAAAGAAGAGTATATCTATGACAAAACAAAGCAAGAATATCGAATAAAGGATTTAAAAAGATATGGTATACAAGCTTTGATGATTGATGATTATTCTGAAATAACACGAGTTTTGGAACTCATACAGACAAAATTGAGTCGTAAAAATATATTTATTTCTGGAGCTGCTCACGAATATGGGAGTTTTCAAAAAACAGAAGCAGAGAGTTTGATTTATAACTTTTCCAATAAGTTAGCAGAAAAAAATTACAAAATTATATCGGGGTTTGGACTTGGTATTGGTAGCTCGGTAATAAATGGAACATTAGCATATGTTTATGACAACAAGAAAGGACATTTAGATGATTATTTAATTATGCGTCCTTTTCCTCAGAACATCACGGATTCTGATGCTCGTAAATTAGCTTGGAAAAACTACCGCGAATTAATGCTTAAGGAAGCAGGGATTGCTGTATTCTTTTTTGGTAATAAGTTTGTAGAAGGAGAAATTGTTAATTCTGACGGTTTAATTCAGGAGTTTGAAA
>Ga0307991_1002646_pt1 | contig 12004 bp, 14 predicted proteins | sample EllFjometagen131_FD_203146 | JGI IMG/M metagenome (GOLD analysis project Ga0307991, IMG submission 203146) | Marine microbial communities from Ellis Fjord, Antarctic Ocean - #131 | ecosystem: Environmental > Aquatic > Marine > Unclassified | place: Southern Ocean | collected 2014-10-08 | reverse complement strand
ATCCCGAAGTTTATGACCGCGAAACTCATGAAACTTTTCTCGCAAAGGGTAAAAATCCGTTTTTCTTTGAAAAGGTTCGTTTTGTGGGTTCGGTCGAAGAATCCATGGCGTTAAACCGGGATCAGAAGCCCCATATCGTTATCGCAGCCTCAGGAATGTGTGAAGCCGGGCGGGTTCTGCATCATTTGCGCCATAAAATTCATAACCCGCGAAATACGATTCTTATTGTCGGATATATGGCTCAAAATACCCTGGGACGTCGTATTCTTGAACAGGGCGAGAACTATGAGAAATCCGGTCGTAACGGTTCACCTCCTTTGCTGAAATTTTTAAACAAAGAGTATCCGTTGAAAGCGCACGTAGTGAAATTGGGCGGTTTCAGCGCCCATGGAGACAGAAATGAAATGTTCCGTTTTCTTAAGGAATCTAATTTGCATATCCATAAGATTGCCGTGGTCCACGGTGAAGAAGATCAATCACTTTCCTTTGCGAAATTTTTAAACAATCAAGGCTTTTCAGCAATTGTTCCCAAACCCGGGGATACGGTTCATATTGAATAATATAGACAATGATCAACCATACGCCCCAAAATCAGGAACTTACCTTTTTAGCCGCAATTTTTACCGTATGCTTGTGCGTCCTCTTCGGAGCCAATGCCGTTGCGATTAAAATCAGTCTTTCCGGACTGGGGGTGTTCACCACCGCAGGACTCCGTTTCAGTATGGCTTCTGCCACGATTTTTCTATGGGCGAGAATTACCGGAAGATCCTTTAAAATTAAGAGCGGCCAAGTTCGTCAGCTACTGATTATCTCTATGGTGTTTACCGTTCAACTGTCACTGTTTTATCTCGGACTTAGCAAAAGCAATGCGTCCCGTGGAACCCTAATGCTTAATTTGCAACCCTTTTTTACGCTCTTTCTGGCACATTATTTCATTCCCGGTGACCGGATTACCAAACGAAAGACCCTGGGTATCCTGCTTGGATTTGCCGGTGTGGTTTTTGTATTTCTTGAAAAAAAGGGAGTTACAGCCGATTTTAAGGTCGGTGATTTAATCATCCTTTTCGCAGCGTTTCTCTGGTCCTGCAGCGCAGTCTATACCAAAAGAATTATTCACGCCTTTAAACCGTTTCATTTGGTCCTTTATCCCATGATATTTTCGGCGCCTTTCTTTTTTCTCGAAGGATTTTTTTGGGATGACGCCATGATCACCCATGTTGACGCAAAAGTTTTCTGCTCTCTCTTGTACCAGAGCTTTGTAACGGCTTCTTTTTGTTTTGTGGCATGGCTTACCTTGCTGAAAAAATACGGCGCCGTTGCACTGCATTCTTTTATTTTCATCATGCCGGTTTCAGGGGTTTTGCTGGGGGGACTTGTTCTGGATGAGCCGATCACGGTCAATATTCTTATCGCCCTGTTGTTCGTCGTAGCAGGCATTCTGTTTATTAACTTCAAGCAAAAAAAACAAATACCTTTGTTTCCTCTTGGGAGAAATGTTTAAGCCGGATTGTGGGTGTGAATCACGGCTGTTGGCAATATGAAAATTCATGTTCATCTGCGCTACGTATTTAGCTTTGGGGAAAAGGTGTCAGGTTTCAGGTGTCAGGGTCGAGAAACTTGAAGAGCTGAAACCTGAACACTGACACCTTACGATTGAACTCAATAACCAACAATCTTGTTTTTCACCCCCGGATGGTCTGAATACGATAATTTGTTTCAAAGGGCTTTAAATCGAGTTTAATGTTATGATAATAAGAAATATACGAAAAAAATTACAGCACCTCGGGAGTAAAGAAAAAGCCAAAGTCTTACAGAGATTTTTTAAAACCGGTCCCGGTGAATATGGTGAAGGGGATGTTTTCATAGGGGTCGGAGTTCCCCAGTTAAGGAAGCTGGTCAAAGAATATCCGGACATAACCATAGAGGAATCCGTGCAATTGCTCAGGTCCTCAATTCATGAGGAGCGGATGTTTTCACTTTTGATCCTTGTCGGCAAATATTCAAAGGGGAGTGAAACGGTAAAAAAGAGAATTTATGAGCTGTATTTACAAAACACAAATTTTATAAATAGCTGGGATCTGGTTGACGGATCGGCTCACCAAATTGTCGGGGACTTTTTAATGGACAAAAGCAAAGAACCTGTTTACCGTCTCGCAAAATCTAAAAGTTTGTGGGAACGGAGAATTGCAATATTGTCCACATTCCATTTTATTAAGCATGATAACTACTCGGAGACACTCAAAATTTCAAAAATCCTGCTGACGGATGAACAAGATTTGATTCATAAAGCCGTAGGATGGATGCTGCGAGAAATCGGCAAGCGTGATATTTTAACTGAAGAAATATTCTTGAAAAAATATTATAAAAGGATGCCTCGCACCATGTTGCGGTATGCCATTGAAAAATTTCCGGAGTCAAAAAGACAAAAATATCTAAAAGGAAAGTTTTAATGTGATTGAAAAAATAGGTTGATACTCTATTGATAAGAATGTATAAAATAATAGTAACTTGTATAGGTAAAACTTCTATAACAACGAACGATCATTTCCGGCAGTTATATTTGAGGGGTCAAAGATTTCATAAGTAAAAGGAGATTATACCATGCCTACATACGAATTTATTTGTGAAGAATGTAAGAAGCCTTTTGCCGTAATCATGAAAATTTCTGAATATGAAAAGAAAAAATTTCAATGTCCGAAATGTAAAAGCCGTAAAGTTAAACAGCAGATTACTTCCTTCCAAACCATTACCTCCAGCAAAAGTTAACGTGTTTCATTCAACCGCTGTCGTAACAACGTGTGGCGTTTTGGTGTTTTGTGGGTGTTTATTCCCATGGCCAGCGCTTTCCGGGTCCCGACCATTACCACCAGATTCCGGCCTCTGGTTATGGCTGTGTAAATCAAATTGCGCTGCAGCAGGATATAATGCTGGGTAAGAATGGGAATCACCACTGCCGGATATTCCGAGCCCTGTGATTTGTGCACCGAGACCGCATAGGCCAGAACGATTTCATCAAGGTCGGAAAATTCGTAGGCCACATCCCTGCCGTCAAACGTGACGGTCACTTGGTATTCCTCCGGTCGGATACCGGTAATTCTTCCGATGTCACCATTGAAAACCTCCTTGTCATAATTATTTTTGATCTGCATGACCTTATCATTGGCTCGAAAGCTCCGATTTCCCCGTATGATGGCGTCTTGAACTGGATTGAGTGTTTTCTGCAGTTGCACATTGAGATTTTCGGCACCCACCACTCCCTTGTGCATGGGCGTTAACACTTGAATATCGTCAACCGGATCAAAACCAAAGCGTCGGGGGATACGTGTCTTAGTCAAATCCAATATAATTTCAAGAACCTTTTGAGGGTCTTGCTGGTGGATAAAATAAAAATCGTTGTTGGACAGATCATTTTCAAATGACGGCAGGATCCCGTTATTAATTTTATGAGCATTGACAATAATCCGGCTCGCTTTGGCCTGGCGGAATATCTCGTTGAGTTCCACCACCGGCACGGCTTTTGATGTAATCATATCATTGAGAACATTCCCCGCTCCCACGGATGGCAGCTGATTCACGTCGCCCACAAGAATAACCGTGGCAAAGGGTGGAACGGCCTTTAACAGATGGTGCATTAAAATCGTGTCTATCATGGAGGCCTCATCCAGTATCAGAAGGTCGCAACTGAGGGGGTTTTCCTGGTTTTTCTGAAAGCCCCCCTTAATAAAACTGAACTCCAGCAGTCGGTGGATGGTCTTTGCCCCATAACCCGTTGTTTCACTCATCCGTTTTGCTGCCCTGCCCGTGGGCGCAGCCAGCAGAGTTCTTACGTTAAGTCTGGAAAAGATTTTTAAAATCGCATTGATAATAGTGGTTTTACCGGTGCCCGGTCCGCCGGTAATGATCATGATCTTGTTTGTAAGAGCAGATTGTATGGCGCCGATCTGTTTTTCCGCCAGAGTAATATTCAGCTGTGTTTGGACCCAATCTACGGCCTTTTCTGATGCGACATGTCGGATAGATTTAGGCGATGTTAGGAGTGTTTTCAACCGGTCGGAGATGCTGGTTTCGCATAAATGAAACTTGGCCAGGTATACGGCTTTGTTGTTTTCTTTATACTCTTCTATGTGTTTGTTTATATCTTCAACAATTATCTTCCCTTGACCGGCGATATTGCCGAGTGCCTTGACAACCACATCTTTTCCAACGCCAAGGATTCCCTGACTCTTTTTTATAAGAGGTTCGAATGGGTAAAAAACGTGCCCCTCATCTGAGAGCTGATTGAGAACATAGAGAATACCTGCTTCAACCCTCAAGTGTGAATCTTCAGGAAATCCCAGTTTTGAGGCGATACGGTCGGCTAGTACAAATCCTATCCCGAAAATATCCGTTGCAAGACGATAGGGGTTGTCTGTCACCACCGCAATGGATCGATTCCCATATTGTTTGAATATTTTCGTGGCATAGCCGGAACTGATTTCGTAAGATTGAAGAAACACCATGACATCACGAATCTCTCTCTGCTCATTCCATGCCTTTTGTATCATGGCGATACGTTTTTTGCCGATACCGTTGACCCGGGAAAGCTTTCCGATTTCCTTTTCAATGACATCAAGCGTTTGTACTCCAAATTTTTTAACGATTTTGTCGGCCATGACAGGTCCGAGTCCTTTGATGAGTCCGGAACCCAGATACTTTCGAATTCCATAAGCGGTTGCCGGAACCTTGGTCTTGGATTCTACCACTTTGAACTGCTCGCCAAATCTGGGATGATTTACCCACTCACCACGCATGTTGAGGATTTCTCCGGGAGCCGCAGATATAAGGTGTCCCACAACGGTTACAAGATCCTTTTGCCCGTTGACTTTTACTCTGGCAATGGTGAAACCGGTCTCGTCGTTGGTGTATGTAATTCTTTCAATCTGGCCGGAAAGCTCCGTAAGCATAATCTTGCCCTTATACCCAGTCTGGCAACCGTATATTTTGTTTTAAGGCGTTGCTGGGGATGAAACATTTTATATCAATAAGCGGGGACCCGTCAGATGCATCGATCTTGTCGATGTGAATCGTATTCCCTTGTATGGATAGTATCTTACATATGGATATTCCGATCAGATTGGGTCGTAACGGAGAATGGGTCGCAAACACCCCGGTTAAAGGGTTTTTCTTGTTTCTCCTCGGATGAATCTTCATTACGTTTCTCTTTTCAGGGGTGTCGTTCTCATGAAACCAGTAACATACGGTTATATGAGAAAATCCATCCAAACCCAAAAGGGCCTCATTATATTTCTCATAGACCTCAATCCATACCTTTTCATGCTGTTTCTTTATAATACCCACAGGAATAATATAAAAACTTTCTTTCATTTACAGTCTCCTTTCAATGGGTAATGCAATCCGGTCGTAAACGAGTTTTCAAGACCTTATCACTTGGTTTCGAAAAAATCAAAAAGTGACGGTTAAAACAATTAGATATAACCGCCTAACCCGTAATGAATTCTACTTTTTACGAATTCATTTATACGAATACGATTAAAATAATTTGTCAACATATTGTATTTTTTATTGACTTTAACCCCAATATATTGCATAAATTACCCGTTAAGGATATTCGGAGTTCTTTGTCGCTATCCTATCGGCATTCGACCCATCGATCATTGCGGCATAATATTCTTGTTTAAAACTTTAAAAAGGGATAAGCATATGAATAGAAGGAATTTTTTGCGGGAAAGTGCCGGTTTGTTGATGGGAAGTTTTTTCGGGCTGAACAGTTTTTCAAAGGCGTTTGCCCTAGAAACACATCCAAATCACACGGTTGGTCAGCCTCGCATTGCACTAATTATTGATGATATCGGATACAGCCCTTCCCATGCAAGACAATTCCTGAATTTAGGTGTTCCCATTACCTTTGCCATCTTGCCACGACTGGCATATTCTTATGAACTGGCCCTTGAGATCCATGATAACGGACATGAAATCTTGCTCCACCAACCCATGGAGCCTTACAATGTTGATTCTTTTGATCCCGGACCCGGAGCACTCTATGTGGGAGATGGGCCCGACAGGATCAAGAGAATTATAGAGGAGAATATTGCCGATGTGCCTTATGCCGCCGGAGTGAACAACCATATGGGTTCAAGATTTACAGAGACATATAAAGAAATCAGAGAAGCACTCAAGTTTGTAAGAGAAAATGGTCTTTTTTTTGTTGATAGTCTTACATCAAGCCATTCTATGGCGTATAGAACCGCAAAAAAACTTCATATGGCCGCTACCGGGAGGAACATCTTTCTGGATAATCTTCATGATGAATCAGCCATCTATCGTCAACTCAACAAGCTAAAAAGACATTCAAAAAAATACGGCCAGGCCGTGGGAATCGGACATCCGTTTCCGGAAACCGTACATACCATCGGCCGATTTATAAAAAATATTAAAGATTCTGATGTTTCATTGGTCCATGTATCTGATGTCTTATAACAAAGGAGGATGAAATGAAATTTTTCATAGCTGAACAAAATATAGGAGACCATGCCACAAAAGAGCAGGCGGAAAAATTAATTGAACTTTTGAAAGAAAAGGGTTGGGATGTTGAATATGGAATCGGGAAAAATGTGGCAACCGACGTTTCTGAGTTTGGACAGGAAGAAAAGGTTCAGGAGGCCTTTGCAGATGATTTTATGCTTTGTATATCTGAGCTGGAAAAATGATATTCTTTAGAAATTGCCTGTAGTAATAAACGGGACGAGAAATACAGATGTTTCGGGAAAGAAATTGGAATTATGTTTCAAACTGCCACAGAAGAAAAATACAAGGATGGGGAAATCATCTTCAAGGAGGGAAGTTCCGGAGACTGGATCTATGTCATTGAATCCGGCGCTGTGGAGATTTCCAAAAAAATAGGCGGGGAAAAGGTGGTAATGGTGGTGCTAAAACCCGGAGAAATTATCGGAGAGCTGGGGTTTATCACCAAAACCCCACGGACTGCCACCGCCACCGCCATCGGCGATACAACTGTAGGAATCATCGACCCTATTTTTTTTGAACAGGAGTTTAACAAACTGTCCCCTGATTTCCAGGCAGTTCTGACCAGCCTTGCCGAACGCCTCAAAAAGACTACAGATAGTGCCTGTCTCATCAGAAAAGCCCTCCATAAACAAAAGTAATTTATAGCATCTCGGAAATTCTACAATCTATTGAAAATAAAAATATTTTTTAGGCTTATATTTTTAACTCGGACATGGAAAAATGGAATGATGGACTATTGGAATGATGATTTAAAGAAGATGACATTCCTCTATTTGATTCCCGTAAAGAGGAATTTTATCATAACTCAACTTTCCATTTTCCCAGAACCCAATATTTTTACCCAGTGAAACTTTTTTCTATTTCACCGGGGCCAGTGTTCCAATATTTCATTATTCCAATTGTGAGCGAAGCGAACTAACTTGTATTTTTTCTTAAAATTCATTTATTTTTTACCCGTATTGACTTGTGCGAACCCTTTTGGTATCGAAACGGCAATTAAAAAAATTCATTAAAGGAAAATAAAAATCATGGAAAAAACATTATCTATTATCAAGCCGGACGGGGTTGCCCGAGGACTGATCGGCGAAGTTATTAAACGATTGGAAAACAACGGACTCAAGCTCATTGCCATGAAAATGTTGAAAATGACCAAGGAGCAGGCAGAAAGTTTTTATGCGGTGCACAAAGAAAGGCCGTTTTTTCAAAGTCTGACATATTTCATGACATCCGGACCTGTTGTGGTTATGGTTCTTGAGGGAGAAGATGCCATAGCCAGATATCGTGACATAATGGGCGCCACCGATTACAGGGAAGCGGCTCATGGGACCATTCGGAAGGATTTTGCAACGGATATTGAAAAAAATATCGTGCACGGTTCAGATTCCCCGGAGACCGCCGCCTTTGAAATAGGATTCTTTTTCAACAGCTTTGAAGTTACCGGCTGATGTCCAAAAGAATCAATTTTGACAACATTAGTATCGTGTTGCACCAGCCACGACATCCTGAAAATATCGGGTCCGTTGCCCGTGCCATGTGCAATATGGGTTTCAGCCGGCTTGTGGTCATCGACCCCCCAAACTACGACCTGAATAAAATCCTGAAATTGGCGACCCATGCCGCCTCAGATCTGGTTGATAAAACTATCATTTTTACAGATCTTAAGGACGCACTTTCCCATTTTAACTATGTTATTGGTGCTACGGCGCGGCTGGGGGGACAGCGGCAGGTCGTGAACACGCCTTCTAAACTGGCTCAAAAACTGGCTCCCATTTCCATTGAGAATCGTATCGCCATCGTATTTGGCCCGGAAGACAGGGGGCTTTCCAATGAGGACATCCGAAATTGTCATGGGCTTGTAAATATCCCCACTGCCGAATTTTCATCCCTGAATCTGGCCCAGGCCGTAATGATCATGTGCTATGAAATTTTTACAGCCGGTCTTGACAAAAATACAAAATTCACTCCTCGTCTTGCCAGCCGGCATGAACTGGATGGGATGTATGACCAGCTCAAGGATATATTGGTCCGGATAAACTATATCAATCCTGAAAATCCGGATTACTGGATCAACAAATTACGCCGTTTTTTTTCCAGGCTTCAGCTTCGCGCCAAAGAGGTCAGTATTATCCGCGGGATATGCAGGCAGATCGACTGGTATGGAAAGAAGTGCTATAAGGACGGGCAGAACATGAGGCAACATCATGAAACGCGAGAACATAACGCAAAAGGAGACCTATGAGATTAGTCAGATTTGGTCAAAAGGGGAACATCAAGCCGGGGCTGTGGAAAAACGGCAACATCATCGACTTGAGAGAAATTTTCCCTGAGATTCCTGATATAAGCGAGACATTTTTCAGAGAGGGATGGCTTGAAAAGGTTGCCGAAGTTAAGAATCCGGGCCGAAACATCGAGGTGCGGATTGCAAGCCCCATCCATCGCCCGTCCAAGATCATCTGTCTCGGAAAAAATTATGCCGAACATGCCAAAGAAGGAGGCTTTGAAAATCCTGAAAAACCCCTGTTATTCTGTAAAACGCCGAATGCCTTGAGCGGGCCTTATGACCCCATAATACTTCCCAGAAGCAGCGGCCAAGTGGACTGGGAGGTAGAACTTGCCGTAATTATAGGCAAAGAAGGAAAGAGGATCGCTAAGACAGATGCATTCGATTACGTTGCAGGATTTACCGTCATGAATGATGTGTCCGGGCGCCAGGCTCAGTTTTCAGATTCTCAATGGTTCAGAGGGAAATCCTTTGACAGCTTTGCGCCAGCCGGTCCTTTCATTGTGACTCCGGATGAGATTGACAATGTCAATAACCTGAGGCTGACCGCTGTGGTAGATGGCGAAATCATGCAGGACGGAAATACCCGGGATATGATTTTCGACATTCGGGCCATAATAGAAAACATTAGCGAGGATATCACCCTTATTCCGGGCGACATAATTTCCACCGGAACCCCTGCCGGAGTGGGAATATTCCGGGATCCGCCGGTGGTTTTAAAGCCGGGAAACGTGGTCGAATGCCGCATTGAACAGATCGGTACCATTATCAATAAAGTTGTAGATGGGCAACTTTAAATTCAGGGCTCCTGAACTGGCGTAAATCTGAATGCAACATCTTCTATTAAACACTAAACTATGAGCTAAAATAAAAAATGAACGTCCAACATCGAACATCCAACGTCGAACATCGAATAATGTATTCTACCATTTATAATAAAGACAAAGCCAAGCGCCTTCCACATTCGAAGTTGAACGTTCGATGTTCAAATTGTTGCATCTAAAAATACGACTAAACCTTCATATCACGTTGAAATTACGTATACAGGTCAGGAGTTCTGAAATTGTAACACCGGAAGTTTTCCGGCTCAATATTTGATGAACTCGTAAAAAGTCCGATTTAGACGGTCTCGTAAAAAGTTCAAATTCAAGGCGTGCAAATTTTGTAATCATGAGGCGTACTTTTCGTACGTTGAATGGTTACGAAATGCAGCACAACGCAGAAGTTGGACTTTTTACGAGACCGTCAGTATTTCGAATCCGCATATTCCACCCACCCCCCGGTCATTACCAGAGCACGGTCAAAGTCGGAAATTGAAAAACATACCTCCAACCGGAGATCTTTAGCGGTTATGATAAAGATGTTTTTCTCAAGATGGGTTTCAAGATAAGTTTCTTTGCCTACAAAGTCTGTAAAGATTCGATCTATGATTTCCGCCGGCAGTTCCACTGCCATCATACCGCAGTTAAACATGTTCTGTCTGAAAATTCTGGCAAAACTTTCTGCGATGACCAAGTTAATGCTGTTCACTTCAAGCGCCCATACGGCATGTTCTCTGGAAGACCCGCATCCGAAGTTTGCCCGTGTGATGATAACGCTTTTTTCTTGAATATCAATTCCGGAGCTGAATCCGTCGAGCTTGAGATCTTCTAAAAGGTTGGGTCCAAGTGCCTGCTTGGAAATCTCAGAAAGATATTTCGCCGGAATAATTTCGTCGGTGTTGATATCCGTTCTATCCAGAAAGAGGACTTTTCCGCTGAAATTTTTCATAATTTAACCTTTTATCAACTTTTGAAGCAACTTCTCAATAATTCTGTTGTATAAAATTATCCTATTGACCCGCCAACTGACGCATAATGATTCGAAATGTTACCTTTTGAACAGTTTGGAATTTGTAATGTAACCCGCAATGGCTGTAGCTGCCGCTGTAGCAGGGCTTACAAGGTGCACCATACCTCCTTTGCCCATGCGCCCGTTGAAATTTCTGTTGGTTGTGGATGCACAGACTTCGCCCTGGGCCAATACCCCGTTGCTCATGCCTAAACAGGCGCCGCATGTGGGATTTGTAACGCAGAATCCGGCATCCAAAAATATTTTCAGTATGCCTTCCTCCATTGCCTGGCGGTAGATCTTTGGCGTGGCCGGAGAGACAATTCCCCGTACGGAATTGCTGATTTTTTGGCCGTCAAGCTCCCGGGCGGCAACTCTGAGATCTTCGATTCTACCATTGGTACATGAGCCGATGTAAACCTGGTCCACCTTTATGGCGCCCATCTCTTTGACCGGTTTTACCTGATCGGGCTTATATCCGAATGTAACCATGGGTTCCAGGCCACTGACATCATGCTCAATCACCTGGTCATATCGGGCGTCGGGATCAGAAACCCATCTGCTAAAATCATCGAGAGCCGCTTTTTTATCGGAATATTCATCTTCAATGAATTCCCATAAATATTCAACGGTGGTTATGTCGGGCAGGCAGATCCCCGAAGTTCCCCCGGCTTCAACCGCCATATTGCACAACGTCATCCTTGATTCCATGGTCATGGCATCCACGACCGGCCCGGTAAATTCCAAAACCTTGTTGGTGGCGCCGTTAACCCCTATACGACCGATCACGGAAAGGATGACGTCCTTGGCCAAAACACCTTGGGGCATCCGTCCGATGATGTTTATTTTAATGGTTGAAGGATAGTGAAAGGCACAAACCCCTTTAAGAATTCCCACCTCAAGATCCGTGGTCCCGACCCCGGCGGCAAATGCACCGAATGCACCATGGGTACAGGTATGAGAATCACCCATGATCACGGTAAACCCCGGGCGCACAAATCCTTTTTCAGGGAAAAGCACATGACAAATTCCGTTTCTGCCGATATCAAAAAAATCAAGAATATTGTGGCGCCTGGCCCAATCTCTGAGAATTTTACCCTGCTCGGCGGTCTTCGAGTCTTTTGCCGGCGTAACATGATCGATAACCGCCTTGATTTTATCCGTGTCAAAAACACGGTCCTTATTGCGGCTCACCAGATCATTGATTGCCATGGGTGTTGTAATCTCATGACAAAATACCGCGTCCAGTCGGATCACATGAATATTTTCTGAAGGGGTGTCAACATGGTGGGCATCAAAAATTTTTTCGGCGATTGTTTTTCCCATTTGTTCACCTTTGACGGCTTCGTAAAATGTCCAATTTCTGCG
>Ga0307991_1002644_pt1 | contig 12007 bp, 11 predicted proteins | sample EllFjometagen131_FD_203146 | JGI IMG/M metagenome (GOLD analysis project Ga0307991, IMG submission 203146) | Marine microbial communities from Ellis Fjord, Antarctic Ocean - #131 | ecosystem: Environmental > Aquatic > Marine > Unclassified | place: Southern Ocean | collected 2014-10-08 | reverse complement strand
TTACATTTGATTCCCAATATTCACTATGTAGAAATTTTAGATGCTAATGCCAATGAGGTAAGCCCGGGAGAATCGGGAGAAATAGTAGTAACATTACTAACCAATTATACGATGCCTTTAATTAGATATACCATTGAAGACAGAGGTATTTTATCAAAAAAAGTTTGTAGCTGTGGAAGGGGATTTCCTCTATTGGAAAAAGTAGAAGGTCGTATTCGTAATATGTTTAAAAATAAACAAGGAGATTTAATAGACGGTGGATTTTTTATTTCATTGTTTTATTTTCGTGATTATGTGAAAAAGCTCCAGGTAATTCAAAAAGCTGTTGATAAAATTACCATTAATTTGGTCTTAAAAGATAGTGAAAAAATACAGGAAGCAAAAAAAGACTTTAAAAATATTAATAAGGAAATCAGGTTAGTTATGGGGAATGAAACAAAAATTCAGTATAATATCCTTGATGAGATAAAACCTACTAAAGCAGGAAAACATATGTATACCTTTTCACAGATAGAAGATTAAGTAAAAATATACATCGATAAACAGGGGAAAGGATATAATAAAATATTGTTAATGTAATAGTGGAAGAATAAAAATTTTAAAAAAATGTTATCTATAGTGGAAAAGCAACATCAATATTATTATTTAATTGCTGAATACTGAAAACGGAGGTTTAAATATTTTGTCATATATTGACCAAAAGATAGGAACGTATCTTCGCAAAAATATTATTTTTCCATTTTATTGGAAATATATCAAGCATTCTAACGTATTAAGTTGCTATAAAGTATTAAGAGATCACCAATGGAATACTTTGGAAGAAAATAAGAAAATTCAGCGGAAAAAACTTTATAAACTTATTGAATATGCAAGTGAAAATATACCTTATTACAAAAGGATTATCCAGAAATATAATATACAATTTTCAGAAGATACCATATTTAAAGATATTAAAAAATTCCCTCTTTTGACTAAGGATGTGATTAGAAATCATTTTGATGAACTGTACAAATTTAGAGACCACACTTATTATCGTAATTCTTCTGGTGGTTCAACAGGGGAACCAGTAATATTTTATCAAGATAGTGATTGCTTTGCATGGAATACCGCAACTAAAATTTTATTCGATGAATGGGCTGGGAGAAAGATTGGTGAGCCTATGGTGAAATTATGGGGCTCAATAGAAGATATTTTAAGGGGCGGCGGTCAGGGTTTCAAAGAATATCTCAGACAGCAGCTTTCTGGAGTAATAAATTTAAGTTCTGCTAAAGTGTCCGAGGAAGATATGCATAGGTATTTAAAAACTATTAATAAAATCAAACCCGGTTTAATATTAGCTTATGCCCATTTCATGGGTGAGTTCACACGCTTTATCCAGAACCATCACTTACCCGTTTATTCTCCCAGAAGCATCATGACTTCTGCTTGTGTATTATTTCCGGAAATAAGAAAAAATATTGAAGATGTATTTCAAACTACCTTATTTAATCGTTATGGTTCAAGAGAAGTGGGAAATATTGGCTGTAATTGTGATAAAAGTATTGGATTGCACCTCATTCCCGACATTCATTATTTAGAGATTGTGGATGATGAAGGAAGAGAAGTGAAAGCCGGGAAGCCAGGGAACATTATCATTACCCTATTGACCAATTACACCATGCCATTAATTAGATATAAAATCGGGGATAGAGGTGTTTTATCTGAAAAGAATGGTTTATGTAGACATGGATTACCTTTTTTGGAAAAAATCGAAGGTCGTATTGTAGGACATTTTAAAAACAAGTTTGGAGATATTATAAGTGGAGGTTTCTTTTTTGCTATATTACTATCTTGTAAAAATATAAAGCAGTTTCAAATTATTCAAGAAGAGATTGAATTTATTTCTATTAATCTGGTATTAATAGATAAAACGAAATTAAAAAATATGAAAAAGGATTTTAAAGAAATTAATAAGAAAATTAAGTTAGCAATGGGAAATAGCACAAAAATTAAGTATAATATCGTTAATGAAATAGAACCCAGTCCTTCCGGAAAATACATGTATTCATATTCAAAAATATCGAACTAATATTCCAAAAATAATCGGTCGAAAACGCTTTGGGAAATGCTATGGTAAAAATAAATTCTAAAAGTAATACAATTGGTATTTGAGGTAATTAATATGAAGATTCTTCATATTATTTCAGGACTTCCTATCGGTGGTGCTGAAATGATGCTTTATAAACTGCTATCATTTATAAACCGGGATATGTTTGAACCGGTTGTAATATCATTAACTGATTACGGTAGCTTGGGAAATAATATTAAAAATTTGAATGTCCCTGTTTATAAGATGGAAATGAAAGCAGGTTTTCCGAATCTTTTTAAGGTTTGGCGTTTTATTAAATTGATACGAAAAATAAACCCTGAATTAATTCAAGGTTGGATGTATAATGGGAATTTGGCTGCTTTATTAGCCAAGTGGGTACTTCCTACTCACGTTTCCCTTTTATGGAATATCCGTCACACCCCTGATGATTTAAAAAAGGAAAAACGTTTAACTGCATGGGTCATTCGTTTAGGGGCAAAATTTTCGTCGCATCCCGCTCAGATTATCTATAATTCAAATGTTAGTAAGCAAAAACACGAGTTATTGGGTTATGATAATAAAAATAAAAGCATTATACCGAATGGATTCAATTGTGAGCAATTTAAACCTTGTGATAATGCAAAATCAAAGCTTCGTCACTCATTAGGTCTTAAGAAAGATACTTTATTAATTGGCCTTGTAGCACGTTACCATATAATGAAAGACCACGTTGGTTTTTTACATTCAGCTGGAAAATTGAATAAAATATATCCGGAAATCCATTTTGTTCTCGTGGGTCAAGGCGTAGATAAAAATAATCATTTACTGATAAAATTAATTGAAGATTTAAATATTAGGAAAAATGTACATTTGTTGGGGAAACGTAAGGATGTGGATGAAATAACCGCTGAATTGGACATCGCCTGTTCGTCTTCTTCCTGGGGTGAAGGTTTTTCCAACGCAATAGGAGAAGCCATGGCATGTGGCATACCTTGTATAGTAACAAATGTGGGAGATTCTGCCTGGATAGTTGAAGAAACCGGTATTGTTGTAAAACCGGGAGATAGAAAAGCATTTACCGAAGCTATGATAACATTAATAAAAATGAACCCTGAAGAACGACTGGAATTGGGAAGATCAGCAAGAAATCGAATTATAAAGCATTTTTCAATTATTCGAGTGGTAAAACAATACGAAAATTTGTATCGAGACATTTTAAATACAAAATACTAAGCTGTGAGAAATTTACTTTGGAGATGGAGTAATGGTTAAGCAAAAAAAGAAAAAGAAAAGAATTCTCCATAAAAGAAATGTAATTTTAATGTTTTATATGGGTTATATCAAATCTTATTCAGATAAAATTCCCTATTTTAGGAAAATAGCAAAGAATCTTTGGGCAATAAGCTGTAAATTTTCATTAAAATTAAAAAGTTTTATACAATCTGTCGATTTGGAAAAGGTATATTGGATTAATCCAAAGAAGATAAAATATTGCTTCGGGGAAGGTAGCAGTTATTTTTCTCTATATCCTATATATACAGGAAAATTATTTATTAAAGATTGGGATTTGACTCAAAACCTTGCGAAATTTGAAGAAAAAAGACTTCACAAAGCGTATTATAAACATTTTATTGAAGGCCGGGAATGGGAAGAGACAGAATTTTACCAAACTGTGCTGAACCAAATAAAAATGGGGATTTTCAAGTGGGGGTGTTCTTCTGAGAGAGATTTCCTTAAAAGATGCGAGGAATTAGATGAATTATATGAAGATATTAAAAAAAATGGCTTTAAGACCCAGAGGATGTTAGGTGAGGAAAGGATACTAAAACATAAAGGTATAAGAGAATTAAGAGATGAGATAAAAGTGGCAATTGATCGCTATGGAAATTTGATCTTTTGCAGTGGACAAAATCGCTTAGCCATTGCCAAAATACTTAATTTGAATCAAATACCTGTTAAAATTTACCGAAGACATAAAGATTGGTTAAAATTCCGGAAGGATATTTTGACTTACATCAAAAAAGAATTGAACGGAAAAGCATATCAACCCATACTTCATCCGGATTTAAGTGATGTTCCTTCTGAATGGAGCGATAAGAGGTTTGAAATAATAAGACAAAATTTATCCATAAAAAAAGGAACGCTTTTGGATATTGATGCTCATTGGGGTTATTTTTGCCATAGATTTGAGGAATTGGGATATCAATGTACCGCGATGGAAGATTTAAACAGTAATTTGTATTTTATGAAAAAGTTAAAGCGAGCAGGAAATGCGAGTTTTAATATTATCAATAAATCAATATTTGATTATGAAGAGGTTCTTAATTTTGATATAATTATTGCATTAAACATATTTCATCATTTTTTAAAAGAAAAGAAGTCATATTATAAGCTTATAACATTGCTTAGGAAATTAAAGGCAAAAGAGATGTATTTTCAAACAGATAAGCCAGAAAAAATAAAAACGAAAGGTAGATATAAAAATTATTCTTCCGAAGAATTCGTGAATTTTATCATAAAGAATTCCAATTTTGCTAAAGCTGATTGTATTGGTGAGGTTAGAGGAAATAAGATTTATAAACTATATCATTAAAAGATATTTTATTTACAGTAAGGAAATTAAAATACATTCTCCAGCTAACCTCAAATATTATTAAAGTAGTATTAGCTTATATATTGCAAAATTAGTAGATTTTCTATAAGCAAATATCAATGAAGAATTAAAGAAAAAAATATCTATTATATTATAATAAAATAAAAGATAGATAAGGAGTAAATTTTAAATTGCAAAGAAAAATAAAGGTAGCGCATATCATTGCCCGGATGATTACCGGAGGAGCCGATGAAAATACCTTATTTACCATAGAAGGGTTAAATAAGGAAAAGTATGAAATTGATTTAATAACCGGAGAAGAGTTTGATGAGAGCGTTTTTGATAAGGTGAAGAATAATAATTTTAATATAATTCAAGTAAGAGGATTAAAATGGAAACTCAATTTCCTATATGACCCGATAGTTTTAATTAAATTAATTAATTTGATGAGAAAAAATCATTATGATATTGTTCATACTCATACGACGAAAGCGGGTATCTTGGGAAGAATTGCAGCTCAATTATCCGGAGTGCCGGTAATTGTACATGGATTACATGGGAGTACTTTCCAAGCATTTAATAGCGGACTGCTCAATTGGCTTTTATTTCTTTTCGAAAGACTTACCGGCAAATTTACCGATGCCTATATTTCGGTGAGTGGAGTGCTTTCTGAAAAGTATATAGAGAGAAGAATTGGGAAAAAGGAGAATTATCATACGGTATATAGCGGAATGGAATTGGAAAAATATTACGGAGCAAGAGGGAAAATTGATTATAGGGAAAAACGGAGAGAATTGGGAATAGATACAGGGGATTTTGTAATTGGCAATGTAGCACGGTTAGAGACCAGGAAAGGTCATAAATTTATTATAGATGCATTTAAAAATGTAGTAGAGAAGCAGAAAGATTACCGTGCAAAGTTATTGATTATTGGTGAAGGAAATAAAAGAGAATACCTGGAGAATTATGTTAGGGAATTAAATTTAGAAGACAAAATAATTTTTACCGGATACAGGGAAGATGTGGAAGAGTTAATGGCACTAATGGATATTTTTGTTTTGACTTCTTTGCGGGAGGGTTTGCCTCGTGTATTGGTACAAGCTGCAGCAATTGGAATGCCTTCGATTGCTTTTAATGTAGACGGTGTTCCGGAGATAATAAAAGATGATTATAATGGATTTTTAGTAGAGCCCGGAAATATAGAGCAGTTAACTAATCAGATTAAAAAATATATTAATAATAGAGAATTGATATCATTACACGGTAAAAAAGGAAAAGAATTTATAGGAAATAAATGGTCAATAGAAGGCATGGTTGATAGGATTGATAAAATCTATCTGGATTTGGTTCGGGAAAAACTGGGGGAAATGATATGAAAAAAGTATTGGTAACAGGTTCTGCAGGCTTTATTGGTGCCAGGGTTTCAGAGATGCTTCTAGAAGAAGGTTATCAAGTGATAGGAGCAGATAATCTAAATGATTATTATGATGTAAACCTTAAGTTATGGCGCTTGGAAAAACTAAAAAAACATAGAAATTTTATTTTTTACAAAATATCCATTGAAAGCTACAATGAACTGGAAACAATATTTCAGGAAAATTGCCTCGAGGGAGTCATTAATTTGGCAGCCCGAGCGGGGGTGCGTTATAGCTTGAAAAATCCATCTGCATATCTTAACACAAATAGCGGAGGTAATTTAAATTTATTGGAATTGTGTAGGAAGTATGAGGTTTTTAAATTTGTTTTAGCGTCCACATCATCACTCTATGCTGGTCAGAAAATGCCCTTTCTAGAGAATTTACCTGTAAATATGCCTATTTCTCCTTATGCAGCTTCTAAAAAATCGGCTGAAATGATGGCTTATACTTACCATTATTTGTATGGAATAGATGTGTCTATTTTACGTTATTTTACAGTATATGGTCCTGCGGGAAGACCCGATATGGCCACCTTTAGATTTATAAAATGGATGATTGAAAACAAACCATTGGAAGTCTATGGGGATGGTTTTCAAAAGAGGGATTTTACTTATGTCGATGATATAGCTGACGGTACGGTTAAATCCTTAAAAAGCGTAGGATATGAAATCATCAATCTGGGAAACAATCATCCATATAAACTTTCTGATGCTATCGAATTAATGGAAAACCATATCGGTAAAAAAACGCATTTTAAATATAAGGAGTTTCAAAAAGCTGATATGCAGACAACCTGGGCGGATATCAGTAAGGCGAAAAAAATTCTTAGCTGGCAGCCATGTGTTGAATTAAATGAGGGTCTAAAAAGAACCATAGATTGGACAATAAGTAATTGGAGCTGGATTCAGAAAATAAAATGTGGCATGTAAAGATAAAATAAAGGAGTAGAATTAATCACTGTTATGAAATCAATAGCATTACAATTTTATCTCAAAAAAATAAAACCTTACTCAGATAAACTGCCTTATTTTAGAGAAGTGGCTAGAATTATTTGGAGTGTTTTTTGGAAAACAAACTTAAGACTAAAAAGCTTTTGGTTTTCTGTTGATCTGGAAAAAATATATTGGATTAATCCTCAAAAGATAGAAAATAGTTTAGATGAAAATTGTCAGAATTTTCCAAAAAATTCTACGTATATAGGCAATGGTAAAAAAAATGTCCATAATTGGGATTTTCCTACAAACCTTATGAAATTTCAAGAAAGGGAAGCTTATAAAGGACATTATCAACATTTTATTGAAGGTAGAGAATGGTCGGAAACGATGTTCTACCAATCAATTTTACGTCAAATGGAAAATGGCATGGTTAGATGGGGATGTTCTTCTGAGAGTGAATTCATGCTAAGATGCCGGCAGTTAGACGAGCTGTACAAAGATATTAAAAAAAATGGCTTTAAAACTCAAAAAATGTTAGGTAAGGGAGAAACGCTGAAACATAGAAGGATAAGAGAAGTAAAGGATGAAATAAACGTTGCAATAGATCGTGATGGGAGTTTGATACATTGTGATGGTCAAAATCGTTTAGCTATTGCTAAAATATTAAAAATAAAACATGTACCTGTTAAAATTTACCATAGGCATAAAGATTGGTTAAAATTCCGGAAGGATATTTTGACTTACATCAAAAAAGAATTGAACGGAAAAGCATATCAGCCATTGCTTCATCCTGATTTAAGTGATATTCCTTCGGTATGGAGTGATCAGAGGTTTGAAATAATAAGACAAAATTTATCCATAAAAAAAGGAACGCTTCTAAATGTTGGGGCTCATTGGGGTTATTTTTGCCACAGATTTGAGGAGTTGGGATATCAATGTACCGCGATAGAAGATTCAACGAGTAATTTGTATTTTATGGAAAAGTTAAAGCGGGCAGAGAGGTTAAATTTTAATATTATCAATGAAACAGTGGTTGATTACGGGGATACTGGAAACAAGTTTGATTTTGATATTGTACTTGTCTTGGATGTATTTAGTAAATTCGGTGACATGGGAGAAGAGCAAATATATATCGAATTGAGAAAAATATTTAAGAAAATAAAAGCGAGTGAAATATATTTTCAAGTGCCGGAAATTGGTTGCATGGAAAAATCGCAAAAAGACAATAAATATTTCAATCATTTATTTTCATCGAGAGAATTGATTGAAACCATGATTAAAATAACTCATTTAACTTCTGCAGAAAAAATCGGAGAAGAAAGAAATCATGGAATTTATAAGTTCTCTTAAAATAATTATCGATAATAACAGAAAGAATAAAAAAAGAAAAAATAGAGGTAAATATTAATGTTGGTTGGAATACTATTAATTTCTTTTCTGGCAAGTTTTATCCTATTCCCTGCCATGATTTTTCGATTAAAACAAACTGGGATAGTGGGAAAGAACATGAACAGTAAAACAGGTGAAGAAATTCCCGAAATGGGCGGATTGGTCATTGTGGCTGGTTTTGGTGCAGGAATATTTGCATTGATGGCCCTACATACTTTTTTTGATGTTTTTACTTCAGTGAACATTGGCTCAATTTCAGCTGCTTTACTGGCAATACTAATTGTTACATTAATTGGTATTTTTGATGATTTGGTATCGATGCCTCAACAGGTAAAAGCCTTTATGCCTTTGCTTGCCGCCTTACCTTTGATTGTAATTAAAGAAGGAAGTACTTTTATAAGGATACCATTTTGGGGAAATATAGATTTTGATTTATTATATACCTTAATTATTATTCCTGCGGAAATAACTATTGCTGCTAATGCAGTTAATATGCTGGCAGGATTTAATGGCTTGGAAATCGGGATGGGAATAATGGCTATTGGTTCATTGGCCGTAATAGCTTATCTGCTTGGAAAAGTAACAGTATTGGTTATACTACTTGCTGCCCTGGGAGCGCTTTTGGCGGCTTTATATTATAATTGGTTTCCTGCAAAAATATTGGTAGGGGATGTGGGGACTTTAAGTATCGGTGCCATTATTGCAGCGGCAGTCATTATCGGGAATTTTGAGATAGCCGGAGTGATTTTATTAATTCCTTATATGTTGGATTTTTTAATTAAGGCGAAAAATCATTTTCCTTACAGCTTTGGAATTTATAAGGACGGTAAACTATATTGCCCTGATAGCGGTCCGGTTGGATTGGGACAGTTGATTATGAAGTTATCCGGAGGAATCAATGAAAAGAATCTAGTGTTGATTCTGATGGGTATTGAGTTAATATTTGGTATAATTGCAGTTTTGATTTATTTACCTTAAAATCTTGATTTTATCTTATAGTTTTAAATTAAATTGAATCTCCCGTTTTGGAATAAAATAGAGCAAAGGGCATCGTTAAGATAAAAGTTAGAGGAAGATCATAAAATAAAAAAGCATTAGCTGTTATATTCTTTGAAAATGATAGCTTAGTGTATCGCAATAGGATTAGGTTGATTATAAAGTTGGAATAGTTATCTCAAAGAAGAAGGATATATATTTTATAAATTCTTGTTGAAAAAAATAATGAAAAATATTTATGGAATTAGTTTTAAATCACTTCAAGAAAATATTTATAAGTAATTAAAAGTAATTAAAGATTAATAAGAGGTGTTAAAATCAGTGTTTTATAAAGATTATGAAATAATGGATTATCAACCCGATTTTAAAGACCAGGTTATCGATTTAGCAAAAATTATTTGGGGGGAAGATAGAAATAAGAATAAAGCGTACTTTGAATGGAAATTTGAACAGAATCCTTATTTTAAAGAACTAATTGGTACAATTGGTTTATATAAAGGTAAAGCAATTGGTTTTAACGGTTTATCCGTTTTAAAATGGCAGATTGGGGAAAAAAAGAACATTCTTTGCACCATTGTCAGTACCGGAACATGTGTCCAAATCAATCATCAAAGAAAAGGTTTGCATACTGCCATGGTTGAATATAACATGAAAAAGTATAAAACATCAAAATTTAAATTAATGACCGCTTTTAGTCCTAACCTGGCCTCAATTGCTTTTGATTTAAAGACAGGGTGGGCTATTTTTGCAACAAGAAAATATTTACGAAGATATGATTATTGGCATATGACTAAAAGAGAGATTTTGACCAGAGTGAAAGCCCAGTCAGATAAACTGAAAAAAGTATTAGGTAAATATGGTTCAATTGAAGTAACACAAAATGTTAAACCTATCGCTATGGCGAATTTAATAGAAAAAATTCCGATACAAGATAATGCTATATGTTTGTATCAGGATTTAAAATTTATGCAATGGCGTTTTTTAAATCCAAGGGTAAATTATCTTTTTTACTATTTCTGGGATAATGATAAAAGTTTAAAGAGTTATATTGTAGTTAAGTATTACCATAAAACCGGAGCCGGTAAAATTGTTGATTATGCTTATCAGGAAATTAATTATTTTCAAAAGATTTTAGCATTATTAATTAAGCACACACATTTTCCCTATATTTTTCTTTTAGATGTTAATCTGGATAAAGATCTAAGTAATGTTTTGTGTGATTTTGGTTTTCATTCAAGGAATTTAATGACCAAACTTCTTTCAATGAAAAGAAACAATAGGAAGGAACTTTGTTATACATTAAAGCCTTTAAAAGACAAAATCCGGAAGGATTATTGGCTCATCGATAAACTGGATATAAGAAAAACTAAAAATTGGAAATTTACTGAAATATGTTCTGAAGATGTCTGAGATAGTTTAAGAAAAGCAAGATTTTTAATTTGTAACGGATTATCTTATGAATAAAAAATCGATAATGATAATAGATAAAAATATTTTAATATGAGAGCTTAATGAGGAAAAACGTTATTATTTTTAATACAATATTAAAATATATTACCTTTTAATACAGCGGGAAATCCCCACCTGTAAAGGAGGGGATGAGAGTAAATTCTCGGTAAACCGGGACAGACAATAAATAGTCTGTTTAGGTGAGTACCATGTCTGTAAAGGCGTGGGATTCTATTAATGACAAGTTTTGTGACAACCACTAAATTTGTCATTTTTTTATGTTATAATAAAACTAATTATGATAGATATTAGTGAATAATTTATTTCAAGGTGACAGCAATGATATCAGGGAAAAAACTAAAAAAGAGAAAGATATAAAATTAATAGATCAATCGAATAATAAAAATTCTAATTTTTATAGCCTTGCGAAAAAAGTCGTAGTCATAGGTGGAGCTAATATTGATATTTAAGGAAGACCCTTTAACCCGTTAGAAAAAATAACATCCAATCCGGGAGCTGTGAATATCACCTTAGGTGGTGTGGGGAGAAATATTGCCCATAATCTGGCATTATTGGGAGTCCCTGTTACTTTTTTAGGTGTGGTGGGTGACGATGATTGGGGTAGAAAGATTTTAGGAGAAACCGGTGGAGCTGGAGTTGATGTGGAGAAAGTAAAAGTATCAAAAAAAATACTACCGGAGCATATCTGGCAATATTGGACGAAAGAGGAGAGATGAAAATAGCAATCTCCGATATGAAAGTATGTGAAGAAATGAATGTCAGGCATATAAAGTCAAAAGAAGAAATAATTAGAGGTAGTAACATTGTGGTATTAGATACAAACCTGCCGGAAAAGACTATAAAATTTGTAGCTAGAATATGTTCTGAAGAAAATATTAAACTGGTAGTGGAGCCGGTATCTATAGAAAAATCGAAAAAGTTGAAAAAAATATTGGAAAGGAATATATGGATGAAATGATAGATGGGGCTGTTAGAACGGCAGAGAAGGAGGGGATCAAAGGAAAGGAATTAACCCCTTATTTATTGAACAAGATAAAAGAATTAACCGGTGGAAAGAGTTTAAAGGCGAATATTGAACTGGTAAAGGATAATACCGGTGTAGCTGCAAAGATAGCGAAAGAGCTATGTAAACTTTCGT
>Ga0307991_1002642_pt1 | contig 12010 bp, 9 predicted proteins | sample EllFjometagen131_FD_203146 | JGI IMG/M metagenome (GOLD analysis project Ga0307991, IMG submission 203146) | Marine microbial communities from Ellis Fjord, Antarctic Ocean - #131 | ecosystem: Environmental > Aquatic > Marine > Unclassified | place: Southern Ocean | collected 2014-10-08 | reverse complement strand
AAAGACTCAACGCACACATCGTTCTCGGGCAATATGGCCCGGGTAAAATCAATGGAAAACCGGTTCCAGGCTACCGGGAAGAGCCAGGCATAAGCCACGATTCGCTGACGCCGACGTTTGCTGAAATGAAAGTCTTTATTGATAACTGGCGGTGGCAGGGCGTTCCCTTTTTCATTACATCCGGGAAACGGTTGGCTCAAAAAGTAACAAAAATCGTCATTCAATTTAAAGAGATTCCCCACTCCATGTTTCGACAAACTCTGGGAGAACGCATTGATGCGAATCAACTCACACTCGGTATTTACCCGGATGAAAAAGTCACCCTTGCTTTTCAGACCAAGCATCCAGGGGCACGGGTGTGCCTGCGTTCGGCAGCCCTGGATTTTTCTTATCATCAAAGCGATACCGGTCCTGTTCTCGATGCCTATGAAAAAGTCCTCATCGACTGCATACTGGGGGATCAGATTCTTTTCTGGCGCCAGGACAGCCTTGAACATTGCTGGTCCTTTCTAACGCCCATATTAAATGAATGTGAAACCTGCGACAACCAGTCGGATATGCTTCATTTCTATGAATCCGGAAGCTGGGGGCCTCAAATGATAACCGGGACGTAACCTGTTTACACTCGATCACGACCCTGAGGAGACGAAAACATGTCTATACTGAAAGGCTTAAACGACCTTGGGCTTGAGCAGTCTGCCGTAGATGGGGTGCTTAAGGAGATAAGAGACCAGAAGATCATACCCCGGATCTGGCGTCACGATCACACGGTATGGAAACCAGACCCGGCAGAGATCACCAATCGCCTGGGATGGCTCCATCTACCGGAAAAAATGGCAGCACTGCTGCCCGGCATCCAGGCAGTTGTGGATGAACTGCGCCGGGAAGGCTATGGCCATGCCCTGCTCATGGGGATGGGTGGGTCGAGCCTTGCGCCCGAGGTCTTCCGTTCCACCTTCGGTGTAAGGAAAGGTTATCTTGATCTGGCTGTACTGGATAGCACGGATCCCGGGGCAGTGTCTGCTTTTTCCGAAAAACTGAACCCATCAAAGACGCTATACATCGCGTCTACGAAATCAGGCGGGACCGTAGAAACCCTGTCTTTTCTGAAGTATTTCTACAACCAAACCATCGAAGTGGCGGGTGCCAAAGCGGCAGGTTCACATTTTATGGCGATTACCGATCCTGGGAGCAGCCTGGAAACCCTTGCCGAAAAGCTTAATTTTCGCAAGATATTCCTCAATGACCCGAATATCGGCGGTCGATACTCGGCCCTTTCCTATTTCGGTCTGGTTCCGGCCGCTCTCATTGGCGCCGATGTGCCCCTTCTGCTGGACCGAGCCCTCACCATGACACGCAATAATAAAGAATGCGGCCCTGTTGGAAAAGAGCATTCCAGTGCTCGGCTCGGTGCGATCATGGGTGTGTCAGCTCTTTCCGGAAGGGATAAACTGACATTAATTTTATCTCCGGAAATCTCTCATTTGGGTTCCTGGGTGGAACAGTTGATCGCAGAGAGCACCGGCAAGGAAGGAAAAGGAATCCTGCCGGTGGATGGAGAAGCCCTTCTACCCCCTGATGCCTATGCAAACGACCGTTTATTTGTTTATCTACGCCTCAGGGGAAACAATACCGATGATAAAAAAGTGCAGGTTCTGGCAGAAGCCGGGCATCCCGTTGTAAAAATCAATCTTCAGGATATTTACGATCTGGGAGGGGAATTTTTCCGCTGGGAGATGGCCACTGCCATCGCAGGCGTTCGACTGGGAATCAATCCCTTTGATCAGCCCAATGTGGAATCGGCCAAAATATCAGCCCGTCAAATACTTTCAACCTATCAAAAAGAAGGAAAGCTTCCCGAACTTTCGCCTGCATTTACCAGTAAGGGAATTGCCGTGTATACCGACCAGGCGGTGGATACCCTCAAAAAAGCGTTATGGCACTTTCTCTCCCAGGCCCGGACGGGCAGACAAAGAGGCTACGTAGCACTCCAGGCGTATCTGAAGCCCTCACCGGAAACGGATAATGCCCTGAGACGGCTTCGCACCACAATCCAGACACAACTGAAACTGGCCACCACAGTGGGTTACGGCCCTCGGTTTCTTCACTCCACCGGGCAGCTCCACAAGGGAGACGGGGGGCAGGGGCTGTTCATTCAGTTCACCGATGACATTTCCATGGATACGCCTATTCCACGGGTGGCCGGCGAAAAGGGGTCTTCTATTACCTTTGGTACGCTCAAGCTGGCCCAGGCCCTGGGCGACCGTGAGGCCCTGCTGAATGCCGGTCGGAAGGTCATCCGTTTTCATTTTGGTACGGACGCAAACAAAGGGCTGCTACGGTTAATAGAGGAAATAATCCGTTGATTAATACCGTCATTTTCGATTTGGACGGCACCCTGGTTTAGACTGAAATTCTAAAGGCAGACACTTATGCCCGGGCAGTTGTGGCACTTTTCGCTTAATTTTGTTTAAAAAACGGCGGCACATGCAACGGATATGTCTTTTAAACAAAAAATAATGATCCAGGCGGATCCAGCGCTTTTGGCAAAACAGGCAGCTGAGATCTTTGTTGCCGGTGCCAGACGTTCCGTAGACAAAAGGGGACGTTTTACCGTAGCCCTATCCGGCGGCACCACTCCGGGACAAATGCAGAAAATGCTGGTGACAGAACCTTTTATTTTTAACATACCATGGCAAAAAAGCCATATTTTCTGGGTGGATGAGCGGTGTGTATCCAAAGATAGCCCCGAAAGCAACTATGGTTCGACAAAAAAGGGATTCATTGATAAGGTACCGATTCCTCAAGCACAAGTGCACTGGATCCCGTGTGAGTCATCCCCTCACCTGTCTGCGAAAGAATATCAGAAAGTACTCAATGATTTTTTCTCTTTTGAAAACGCCCGTATTCCGCGTTTTGATTTAATATATCTGGGTATGGGAGCAGACGGACATATTGCGTCTCTGTTTCCAGGCCAAAAAAGCTTATATGAGAAAGAAAAGCTGGTAGTAACTGTCAAAGGGGGGAATCCGAACATCACCCGAATCAGCATGACCCTTCCTTTGCTGAATCAGGCACGTCACATTGTCTTTCTGGTTACAGGAAAAAACAAAGCAGGAATTGTTCAAAAGGTTTTGGAAGGCAGAAAGATACGATTGCCTGCACAAAGAATCCGACCGCTGAAGGGCCAGGTAACCTGGCTGATGGATCGTAAAGCAGCCGCTTTATTATCGGGAGATCGCCATTATGACAACATCAAAGGATAAAACATTTGTTTTAGCCGGCGACATCGGCGGAACAAAAACCCGCCTGGGGCTTTTCGTCAATGGGAAAAAACGCCCTGTGCCAAAAGTGGTTGAGACTTTTTCAAGCCAAAACCCACCTGGTCTGGAACACATTATCCGGCAATTTCTCGAAATCCATCCGGCGCCTGTATCCCATGCCTGTTTTGGAATTGCAGGGCCTGTGGTAAACGGCAAGTCCAAAACCACCAATCTCCCCTGGAATATTTCCGAAGATCGGATCAAAAAAAAATTTGGTTTTCATCAGGTTCGACTTGTCAACGATTTGACTGCCACTGCAATGGCCCTCCCGCTATTAAACAAAGATGAGCTCTGCCCTTTAAATCAGGCAGGTTCCATAAAAAACCAGAATCTTGCCCTGATCGCTCCCGGAACGGGTCTGGGCAAAGCCATACTGATTTATCAAAATAATCGATACCTGCCAATACCTTCAGAGGGCGGCCACGCTGATTTTGCACCCAATAACGAATCGGAAACGCGGCTTTTGCGGTATCTTCGTCAGCATTTCGGCCATGTGAGTGTTGAAAGGGTGCTATCCGGATCCGGACTGGTAAACATTTATAACTGGCTGAAAGACTCAGGCCGGTTCAACGAGCCTGACTGGTTACAGCAAAAACGAAAAGAAGTGGACCCGGCCAAAGTCATCACTGAAGCCGCATTGTCAAATAAAGATCCCGGTTGTGTTGAAGCTCTGAATACGTTTATTTCAATATTTGGCGCTGTTGCCGGTAATTTAGCCCTAACCGGAATGACCACGGGCGGGGTTTATCTGGGAGGCGGCATCCCACCGAAAATTTTACCCAAATTAAAAGAAGATATTTTTATAAAAGCATTTACAAACAAAGGACGCTTTAAGGGTTTTCTTGACAAGATACCTGTTAAGGTCGTTTTGAACGATAAGGCAGCCCTTATCGGCGCAGCCTATTGTGCCGCCATGATTCAATAAAGATGGATGCATCGACATGACGAAAAAAAAGCGGTAAGATTGATCCTTTATTGGTACGCGGGTAAATTTCTTTTTTTCCGTATCAAAAAACAAGGAGGATACCATGATAAAAAAAGAACATCCGGGTGTTGAGGCGTCGTTCGATAACGCCGATCTCGAAGCGCTGGTCATTCGCGTAAAACATGTCCTCGACATCCGGGATCGTCAATATGGATTCCCGCCGAAGACGTATGTGAAATGCTTTGTTGGAAACGAGGCGGTCAAGAAGCTGGTGGACGAGGAGATTGCCGGCGACCAAGCGGATGCCGTGCGTATCGGCAACATGATGCTGAATGCCGGCGTGTTTCATCACGTACAAGACGCACACCCGTTTGAGAACAAGTATTTATTCTACCGGTTCATATCCGATGAGGACCATGGCACAAGTGCACGCAAACCCGATGGCAGCGCTGTGAGCTGGGCGGATTTTGTTGCACCGGTGGCGTCGGCACACCCCCTCACCCTACAGCCGGCAACCCCTGACCGCGACCCGGATTTGGCAACATTTGCACAGGTTGACCTCGAGGCGTGCAGCATCTCACCGCTTGATAAGCACAACGCCCGGCTTCTCGACAGCGTGCATCCAAAAGGATGGGTGAATCCCCCACCCAAGTCAATTTATAATCTCGTCGTGATAGGTGCCGGCGCCGGTGGCCTGGTATCTGCTGCAGGGGCTGCGGGCGTCGGCGCCCGGGTGGCGCTCATTGAGTCGCAGCTGCTTGGCGGTGACTGCCTCAATGTGGGCTGCGTGCCATCCAAAGCCCTGCTGCGGTGCGCCAAAGCCGCTGCGGCGGTGCGCAACGCATCGGCATTTGGCGTCCACATCGATGGCAGCGTATCGGTGGACTTCGGCTTTGTGATGGAGCGCCTGCGTCGCCTTCGCGCGAGCATTGCGCCGGTCGACTCGGCTAGGCGCTACAGCGAGCAGCTCGGCGTGGATGTTTTTATCGGCAAGGGCACATTTACCGCGAAAAATAAAATCGAAGTTAACGGTAAGCTGCTCACGTTCGCCAAAGCGGTGATTGCCACCGGCGGCACGGCAGCCATTCCCAATATTCCGGGATTGAAGGAAGCCCCGTATCTCACCAATGCCACGATATTCAATTTGACCAAGCGGCCTTCACGTCTCGGCGTCATCGGGGCCGGCCCCATCGGACTTGAGCTGGCACAGGCGTTCCAGCGCTTTGGTTCCCAGGTGACGGTCTTTTCGCGCAGTGACAAGATCCTACCCAAAGAGGATCCGGACGCGGCCGGCATTATTGAAAAGTCGCTGCGCCAAGACGGCGTCACCTTCGCGTTTCATACCCATTACAAGCGGGTGGAGAGCCGGAACGGAAAGCCTCCGGTGACCATTGTCCTGGAAGACGACAAGGATGAACAGTGGATTGAATTTGATGCACTGTTGGTGGCAACCGGGCGTAAGCCGTCGGTGAGGGGCCTCGGTCTCGAGGTTGCCGATGTGTCATATGACGAGCGCATGGGAGTGACTGTCAACGACAGGGCGCAAACGACCAACCCGAATATTTACGCAGTGGGCGATGTGGCGAGCAGGTACCAGTTTACGCACACTGCGGATTTTATGGCACGCCTGGTGATCCGCAATGCACTGTTCTTTGGTCGCGACAAATTCTCCGACTTACTCATTCCATGGGCGACATACACAGATCCCGAAGTGGCCCATGTCGGGCTTTATGAAAAGGATCTGGAGGAACGAAATATTGAATATGCGACATTCATACGAAAATTCTCCGATGTTGACCGCAGCATAATTGACGGTGAAACAGAGGGATATGTGAAAATTCACGTAAAGAAGGGAACGGACCATATTATAGGGGCCACGATTGTCGGAAGTCATGCCGGCGATATGATCAGCGAGATCACGGTGGCAATGCAAAGTAAGATGGGACTGGGCAAGCTGGCCAGTGTGATTCATCCTTATCCCACTGCAGCGGATGCCATTCGTCAATGTGGCGACGCATATAACCGGGCACGGCTGACCCCCACTGTTAAAGGCATATTCCACCGCCTCATGGCGTTCAAACGGTGAAACAAACGATGAAGGCGTATCAAAAGCAACGTCCATACTCCGTCTGTAAGCGTTGAGAGCACTCAAACATTGTTCGGGATTTATGGAATTTTATCAAATTGGAAGTAGTACAGCATATTTTGGGATAAGGGTTACGGCAGCTGCTCAAAATCAGTGTCCTGGTATTTTTTGATAACCTCAAGATGCTGTTCAGAAAAAAAGGAGGCAAAATCATTCAAGGCATTTCCCATTATTTCATCTGCCTTGTCTCCAATCTCCCGTCTGATTACATCACCCAGGGTTTTGTATAAATGGCCTGTATGATACGCCCAGGGCATTCTGACCTGCTTCCCCGGCCTGATTTTTTTTTTATAAATCAGACCCAGCATTTTAAAAAATGAAATTCCGGCGTTCTTAAAAATAAAATCACATGGCTTTCCATCATGGGTTAGCGTTGAATTTACCTGTATTTCAAGGTCTGGATTGAAGCCTCTCACAAGAGCTGCATCAATTTCTCTGCAGAAATATTGTCCATAATCGAGAAGATTGTTTTCTTTCCAGACAACATACCAAGGGCATTTAAAAACATTTAACCGTGCATGGGGATTTCTTTCCGACAACTTGAAATCCATATCATTTTTTGGAACTTTCCACTCCCCATAAGCAAAATAATTGTCCACGGTCAAACCGTGCCCGTTTTGCCGGGCACGCAAAGCCATCCTTTTTCCGCGCTGCCGGCCGTATTTTCTAACGGCTTTTCTTATCAGCATACCATCTCTTTCTTCACCTGCCCCACGGATCACTGATTTTGCAACACTGGAAAAAAACAGTGCATGATGACGTGCTGTAAATTGAATATCCCGTCTATTCTGTGGCATTTTTATGTCCAATCCTTTTTTGCCGATTTCTTAATCACCCGAGAGTCCAAAGTTCTCAATGAACTATTATGTTAAATTGTGTTACGTATTTAGATGAAAATACGTACATAAACATTAAATTATAATTGCCTGTAACTCTTTTTTAAAAATATTCTAAAAAAATATTACAATGTACATCAAATAATATTTAACATACTCATTATTTCCCTATATCCTTCTTCCAAACTCATCATTAAAGGAGGATTTACTATGGATCAATTTGAACTCTATCTTCAATGTCAAAAGGAACTTGCACTAGCTAAGCTTAAAGTCATCGAACAATTTCAAAAAGGAGATCGAGCAAAGCCCAGTAAACGTACGTCTAAAATCGAAATCGCCTGCAATGTACTCGATAACGCCGGCAAACCCTTGCATGTTACCGAAATCGTCCAACTGGCCAAACAGGTTTATGATGTGCAACTGGATCGTGACTCTATTGTATCGGCCATTTTGAAAAAGGTCAAAGCCGGTAAAACATTTATCAGAACCGCTCCGAATACCTTTGCTTTAAAAACATATACTACCCGGGGAAGGGGGGCATCATGATAAATGAGATCAACTGAATACTGATACAATTCAGGCCCTGCTTCAGTCGCAGGGCAGCCTTTGATTGGTTCGTCGTCGTGATTTTCGCTGTTTTAAGAATAGCACGATTTATCGAATAATTATATCAAGGAACAGAAAGCCCACGGTTGATGCCATGCCTTTGGCGGCATGACCGCTTTAAACTTTGGATTGTTGAAATTCAAAGAAAATTTATTTTTTAATATTTTAAAAAAGTATATCCAAAACTCGCAACATAACTAAACTGGCAACATAACTAAACTGGCAACATAATGACCCTATTGCTCTATTGGTACTGCTGAAACTGAAACAATGTCTGTGATAGCAAGGCGCCAAAAATTTTTTCAAAGCGGGCAGTTCCATCGGTCAAACAATGACACACGCCCGGCTATTTTCGATTCTGCTGCATGGCCCTGCGCTCGGCGCTCAGTTCAGCCAGCAGCGCTTTGGCGGACCAGGTTTCGGAGGTCGGGGTCAGGGCGGCCCACAGAACCGGCTTCATACCGATCTTTCGACCCTTGTCCATGAGCCGGTGAAGTTCATTTTCGGTAATGCCAGAAACGATAACCGCCCGTGGCAGCGTCGAGGATACGCTGCTGCCGCTATTGTCTGGCTGCTCAATCAGAACGGAAAGGCGCGTATCCACCTGATCGGCTGTGACCCAGACAACGGGAAGGTCTTTGATACCGGCCATCTTAAGCAAGTTTTTAAATTGAGGCTGGGCTGCAGCGTCAAAACCGCAAACCAGCAATTTTCGCACCCCGTATAGCGGTTTATCGGAACGGGTCACCTTTTCAAATTTTGCATCAGCCATTTGCTTTCTCCTGCCTGCATGAAAACCATTTCAGACCATCCGGGTATCACCCTATACCTGAAAGTACCACAGATTTTTATTTCATGGTTGATTAATCCAAAAGCCCGTCAAAAAAATCATTGCCCTTGTCATCCACCAAGATAAAGGCTGGAAAATCCTTGACCGTGATCATGTAGATCGCTTCCATGCCCAGTTCCGGGTATTCGATAATCTCCATATCGGTGATGCACTCCTTACCGAGCAGGGCTGCCGGCCCGCCAATGGACCCCAGATAAAATCCGCCATACTTTTTACAGGCATCGGTCACCACTTTCGACCGGTTGCCCTTGGCCAGCATGACCATGGAACCACCTTCGGCCTGAAAAATCGGGACATAGGGATCCATCCGGGCCGCGGTTGTGGGGCCGAAGGAACCTGCGGCATAGCCTTTGGGGGTCTTGGCCGGTCCGGCATAATAGATGATATGATTTTTGACGTATTCGGGCAGGCCCTCTCCTTTATCCAGACGTTCTTTCAGCCTGGCATGGGCAATATCCCGGGCCACCACGATTTTACCGTTGAGCAGAAGCGGAGTGGCCACCGGATATTTTTTCAGGAGCGCCCGGATATCGTCCATGGGCTGATCCAGGTCAACGGCCACGGCCTTGTCCACTGCGGCCCTGATTTCCGGCATATATTTTCCCGGGCGTGTCTCAAGCTTTTCCAAAAAAATTCCCTCGCGGGTGATTTTGGCCTTGATATTTCGATCGGCACTGCAACTGACCCCCACACCGATGGGACAGGATGCCCCGTGGCGCGGCAACCGGATGATCCTGACATCCAGGCAGAAATACTTGCCGCCGAACTGGGCCCCGATGCCCAGTTGCCGCGATACGTCCAGGACTTTTTGCTCCAGAGACACATCCCGGAAGGCATGGCCGGTCTCACTGCCGGAGGTGGGCAGCGCGTCAAGGTATCCGGCAGACGCCAGTTTAACGGTCTTGAGGTTGAACTCGGCCGATGTGCCGCCGACAACAAAAGCCAGGTGATACGGCGGGCAGGCTGCCGTACCCAGGGTCTTCATTTTGGCCGTCATAAACTTTATCAACGATTCCGGATTCAACACCGCCTTGGTTTCCTGGTACAGGTAGGTTTTATTGGCTGATCCACCGCCCTTGGCGATGAACAAAAATTTGTAGGCATCGCCTTCGGTAGCATAAAGCTCTATCTGGGCCGGCAGGTTGCAGCCGGTATTTTTTTCATCAAACATGGTCAGTGGTGCATTCTGAGAGTAGCGCAGGTTGTTTTGGGTGTAGGCATCAAATATTCCCCGGGCCAGAGCCTCTTCATCGCAGTACCCGGTAAACACCTGCTGGCCTTTTTTGCCCATCACGATACCGGTTCCCGTATCCTGGCACAGGGGAAATTCACCCTGGGCAGAGATTACGGCATTTTTAAGCATGTCCAGGGCCACCAGTCGATCGTTTACCGAAGCTTCCGGGTCTTTGAAAATTTCAGATGTCAGTTTGAGATGGGAAGAGCGCAACAGATGAGATACATCGGTAAAAGCCTGTCTGGCAAGCAGGGTCAGGCCCGGCGCATCAACAAGCAGGATATCCCGGCCATCAAAGGAATTAACCGTCACATGGTCCCGGGTAAGCAGGCGATATCGGGTGGTGTCTTTTCCCATGGGAAACATTTCCTGATAGATAAACTCCGGCATCTTGATTCTCCTTATATTTAATGAATTCATAAAAAATCGGATTTAGACGGTCTCGTAAAAAGTTCAAATTCAAGGCGTGCAAATTTTGGTGTCATGAAGCGTACCTATCGTACGTTGAATGATTGCGAAATACAGCGCAACGCAGGAGTTGGACTTCTTACGAGATCGTCATATTTACAATTACTCGATATCTTTGAAACACCGTAACCGGGCCAGATCCTCGGCATATCCGTACAGGTGAAGGCCCTTACTTTCCACCATCATCTCTCCATCTTCCACACCGATCTCGGCGGCCATGAATTCTTTTAAATTCTGAATACCGGCCAGGTTGGCCGGAAGTCCGTTCCACAGGTCCCAGGAACGGAAGTACACGAAAAAATGAAGTGCATTGTCCTGAATCCGCGTATCGATGTGACGCAGGCAGGGCGGGTCCACAAGCGTAAGATCGGACGGATGGGCCACCTGGAGTACCATCTGGTTGTTGCGGGCGCCAAAATCCTTATATGTTTGGATAATCCATTCGATCTGATTGATATAGATCTCGCCGTCTTCTTCAAAAACCATACGGCCGTCCACCTCCCGGCGATCAATGATCTCCGAATTGTCCGCCTTCCACCAGGTTAGTTTGTTGCCTCTGACCGGCGCACGGGTAAGTCTTTCGCCATATGTATACGATTCTCCCTTTTCCTTGTGGGGGGTCATGAGATATTCGATATAGGAGCGGCTGTATCCATCGCCGCCGTATATATAATCGTTCTCCACTGGATTTGGAATGTTGCAGGCAACCGGAATTTCCGGAATCAACGGCTCAGCGCCGGGAAACTTGATGTGCCCCATAAAAAAATCATACTCCAGGCGAGTCTGTCCGGCATAGGACCCCCTGTCAATGGTAAATCTTTTTCCGTTATCCAGGATATTATAGACAGCCTGAAACCACAGGTCCGGCAGATCTCTTGCTTCAACTTTATAAATATTCATTCTTCCCTCTGATCCATTTTGTATTTTTTTAAATCAAACCTTTATTTACGATTCAAAGGCCATTTATATAAAAATGGTAAGATATGCGTTTTGGGTCGTATAAAATAAATTACCCGCTTCGCTATTGTCATCACTCACCCCTCACCACTCATTATCCGCCACTTCCATTCTTTGCCGACGCATTTGATTTATTAGTTAAAATTTCATCCATCACCGATATCAGTTCATTATCCAGCAACGGTTTCATCAAAATTGCCCGCACACCAGTATCCCTGGCACGCTTCACCACGAATTGCTCACTGAATCCGCTGCAGAGCACAACCGGAAACCCGGGCCGGATACGCATAATCTCACGGGCAAGATTGTCCCCCGTCATTACCGGCATGGTCACATCGGCGATGACCAGATCAAAAGCATCCGGTTGTTTCCTGAAAAGATCAAGGGCTTCGATGCTGCTGGTAAGCCCGGTCACATCGTAGCCAAAATGTTCGAGAATCTGCCGGCCGGCATCCACAAGGGTCGGTTCGTCATCCACAAATAATATCCGCCCTTGACCCGAACCGGCAACGGGCTTATGTCTATAGGTTTTGATTTCATCCTTTTTCACGACAGGCAGGTAAACATTAAAGGTGGTTCCTTTTCCCGGATCACTGTATACGGTTATGGTACCTTTGTAACCGGCTGCTATGCCCCGGGCCACCGCCAGGCCCAGGCCGTTTCCC
>Ga0307991_1002641_pt1 | contig 12012 bp, 9 predicted proteins | sample EllFjometagen131_FD_203146 | JGI IMG/M metagenome (GOLD analysis project Ga0307991, IMG submission 203146) | Marine microbial communities from Ellis Fjord, Antarctic Ocean - #131 | ecosystem: Environmental > Aquatic > Marine > Unclassified | place: Southern Ocean | collected 2014-10-08 | reverse complement strand
GCCTCAATTGCAGCAGTACGCAAAAGAAATGTTGATCTAGCAGTTGGCAATATTGTCGGATCAAATATATTAAATATATTTTTTGTGTTGGGCATTAGTTGTCTTATTAGACCTTTACCCAATATTGCAGGAGGAAATATTAGTTTTATTGTAATGATCGTTTCCAGTTTAGCGTTATTTATAGTCATGTTTACCGGGAAAAAACATGTTTTGGAGAAATGGGAAGGGTCTGTTTTCGTTATTATATACTTTTTGTATCTAGTTTTTTTAATTACTAACAAAGCGGGATAAGCCTGAAATGAAAGAATGACGGGGGACATTCATTAAAAGCCGAATTGTATTGTAAAAATAATTAATATTTATTATAATGCTTTTTACTGTTTATAAATCTAGACGTAATTGTGATTAACTGTAACTCAAAGAAGGTAAAAATGATCAAAATAAGTACTTTGGCAAATATGTTAAAGGGAGAAATCATAGGCGAAGATAAGGTCGTTACAGGAATTAGTGCTTATAAAAGAGCTGAGGATGGGGATATTACCTTTGCGTTTAGTGAGCAGGAGATAAAAGAAGCAGCAAAAAGCAAAGCGGTATGTTTGATGACTACAGAAAAAATAGACAATTATCCCAAAACAATATTATTCGTTCCGGATATGAAAGAAGGATTGACTGTTGCATACAATGTTTTTGAAGGAATAAAGGAAGATGTTTCAAATTTCAGGCATCCGTCTAGCTGTATTCATGAAAGCGCAGAAATTTATGATAATGTCTTGATAGGCCCAAATGTTGTTATTGGCGAAAAAGTTAAAATTGGGGAAAATTCTATTATAGATGCAAATTGCGTTATAGTTAAAAATTCTACAATAGGAAAAAACGCGCATTTCTACCCGAATGTAACAATCCGGGAATACACTGAAATCGGAGATAGGGTTGTTATACATCCGGGGGCTGTAATAGGAGCGGATGGGTTTGGATTTATTCAAAAAGAAAACAAATCATACAAAGTTCCTCAACTTGGTCAAGTTATTATAGGAGATGATGTTGAAATAGGAGCCAATTCATGTATTGACAGGGGGACCTTTGCAGACACTGTGATTGGAAACGGGGTAAAAATAGATAACCTTGTTCAGATAGCGCATAATATTAAAGTTCGAAAGAATGTTTTAATTGCCGCATTAACTGGAATAGCTGGTAGCGTTGAAATAGGTGAAAATGCTATGTTAGGAGGTCAGGTAGGTGTTGCTGATCATGTTAAAATAGGAGCTAATGCTAAAATAGGGGCTAGAAGTGGTGTTACTGGAAATGTAAAGGACAATATGGTTGTTTTTGGATATCCCCATCGGGAGGCTTCCGATGCTCGAAAACTTCATGGGTTATTGAGTATATTGTTAAAAAACTCAAGGAAACTCAGGACTTTTCTTAGAACGCTACCTGATAAATAAAAACATTAACAAGTATTTAGGAGGCAATAGAATGAAAAGATTTTTTTTAGCGTTTTTTGCAGGAGCCATACTGCTAAGTATGATCAGCAGTGTTACCTTCGCAGAGGAGAAAAATGTGACAGTTCAGGAGGGAAAAACAGTTACAATTGACTATGTGCTTACGGTTGAGGGGAAAGAAGTTGACAGTACGAAAGCAAACGGGCCCATGAAATATGTTCACGGAAAAAGTAGTCTTATCCCAGGTTTTACGAAAGGTATTGAAGGCATGAGTGTTGGGGATGAGAAGAAAATAGAAATTTCTCCTGAAGGAGGATATGGGGACATAAATCCGGAAGCTTTTCGTACAGTGAATAGAACTGAATTGCCGGAAGAAGTGGAGCCAGCGGTAGGAGCGGTACTCGAAGCGAGGACAAAGGATAATAAAAGTTTTCCGGTTACGATCATTGAAGTAAAAGAAGATGTGATAGTTTTAGATTATAATCATCCTTTGGCCGGAAAAACCTTGAATTTTAACGTTAAGGTTAGAGCTATTGATTAGGTTTCGATACAGATCTCGATAAAAAAGGAGTTGTTATGCAAAAGACCATAAAATGGATCATAACAGGTATTATTTCTTTAAATATTATTGCGATAATAGCTTCGTTTTTTATGGGCAGATCAATGAACGATGTTTCGTTCTTTTTTCAGGAAAGACAAGCGATAACTTTTCTTTCGGCGATGCAGTTGGCTATTGCGGCTGTTATTTCCATTATAGTATATTCTATGAAAAGGATATTTTCTGAAAAACCTTTTTCTTTTAAAGCTCAAATTTCTATATGGTTTATTGGGTTCTTTGTGCTGGCATTTGCAGTTGCTGATGAATATTTTATGATACATGAAGGAATTGACGGGGATATAATGACTTTCTTTTTCGGCATAAAGGATAATCCGCAGCTTGACGGCATAACTCTTGCTCTATACGGAGTTGGTGCATTTCTTTTATTTTTGAAGTTCAAATTCGAAATACTTAAATACAAGAAGGCTATAGGATTTTTTGTTTTATGCGGTATTTTTTTCTTAACGTCTATAACACTGGATCTTAAAAATGTTGATGCTTTTCAGATATTTCTGGAAGAATCCGCGAAACTTATTGCTGTTTCATGTCTTTTGAGCGGATTTGTCTGTCTTGTAAATGATGTAATGCATGAACTTGCTGAATAATCCTCGGAATAACAAATGAGACCTGTCTCAGGCAAAAAAACCTAAGAAATAATAATTATAGTAAATGAAGGTATATTTTGCCTTCACATCTTGTCATTCCCGAATGTTCTTATCGGGAATCTAACCCTGGCCGATATTAAACAATTAACGTAATGGGTATGATTTCCCGATTTTTCAAGAGGAAATATCGAAGAAATCGCAAAGCATCAGTTTACTGCTCAGACAGTTCAAAATTTATTTTTTAGCAAAAGAAATTTTAAAAACTCGCATTAAACCGATACTTTGCGTTTTCTTAAAGCGCGATATATTCCGAATGATTAAAAGATCAAAAAATACGGATGCTGGATAGGAAAATATACCAATTAATAAATGAATGCACATTTTGTATTCATATCTTGTTATTTCCATTGTATTCACACCTTGTCATTCCCGAATGTTCTTATCGGGGATCTAATCGCCGTTCTGAGTTCCACGGGTATACCAGGGGGGACACCCCCCTGGCCGATATGCCAATAATTAAAATGGGGATAACTGGTCATAATAGAGCTTGACATACAAACTATGTGTGTTATCATTATCGAAATCGTGTCACGGAGGAAAATATGTCTGAATTAATGCGTTTTGGAGTATCTGTAGAAGAAAAACTTTTAAAAAAGTTTGATAAGCTGATCAAGTCCGAAAAGTATTCTAATCGCTCTGAAGCTTTACGCGATCTGATAAGAGAAAAATTGGTAAAGACTGAATGGCATGCGGGCAAGGCGGTTGCCGGGGTTATAACGCTTATATACGATCATCACAAAAGAGATTTATTAAATGTGCTTGCCGATATTCAGCATGATTATCATGGGTTCATAATATCCGGTCAGCATATACATTTAGATCATTATAATTGCATGGAGATAATTGTGGTAAAAGGGCGGTCAGAAAAAGTGAAACTTCTGGCGGATAAGCTAAAGTCTGTTAAGGGAGTAAAATACGGTCAGCTTTGCATGGCAACGACCGGAGAAAAAATATCTTAAGAAGGAGGTAATAAATGCATATTCCAAGTTCAATGTTACAGGGGACGATATGTCCGATCTCGGCTTTTATAAGCGCAGTATGTTTATTTTTAGCGACTTTTACGGTTTCCGGGAAAAATAGCGAGAAACCTTCTGCTGCTAAGTTTGGAGCAGTAACAGCCTTGATATTCGCTATGCAAATGATTAATTTTCCTGTTCAGGCAGGAACATCAGGGCATTTGATAGGCGGAGTGATGGCTGCCGCGCTTTTAGGAATACCTTTCGGAATACTTTCAATGGCGCTTATGGTTACTATACAGTGTCTCGTGTTTTCTGATGGAGGGTTTACTGTTCTGGGTATGAATATATTTAATATGGCTATTATAGGTGCGGGTTTGGGCGGAATTATATACGGTTTATTATCAAAAAGGTATTCACGCACAATAAGTCTCGGTTTTGCGGCATGGGCGTCAGTTGTAATAGCGTCGGTTGCCTGCAGTCTTGAACTCGGGCTTTCCGGCACAATATCTTTTTCTAAGGTCGCCGGATCTATGATAGGTGTTCATAGCTTAATAGGCATACCCGAAGCGTTCCTTACGATAGGAGTATGTTATGTTTTTGGTACAGTATCAAATCGGGTCTCAGAAAAGAGGTCAACATCATTGGCATTGATATCTGCCGGTGTTATTGCTACGGTATTGAGCCCTTTTGCAAGCGCTTATCCTGACGGGCTTGAATGGGTAGCGCAGAAATATCATTTTTTACGGGAATCAGCTCCGGCATTTGTAAGTCCGTTATCTGATTATTCTATATCATTCTTTAAAAGCGAAATATTGGCAACGGCTTTGGCAGGAGCCATAGGAGTAATTATTACTTTTGGTTTATCCTGGATAGTTGCAAGAACTTTCATAAAAAAGAAACAAACTGTGTAATAAATTATTTTCATCGTAAGGGCGGGTTTTAAACCCGCCCTTACGATATTTGTGATCCAATCTCCCCAAATCTTACGATATATACTATAATAATCAAATAAACAGAAAAACTATAAACCATTTATTATGGAGGTGTATTTATGGATGAAGAAAAAACAATGAATGATTGGGGAATAAAATTATGTCCTCTTTTAAATAAACAATGTTTAAAAGAGCAATGTGCATGGTGGGATGGAGAGGGGCTTAGATGTGCTATTCCTGGGATAAAAGATGTTTTGGGTAAAACAAAGTAAAAACAGGATTATAGGCTTGTAGGCGTTCGGTTATAGGTGATAGAAGAGCAGGTTATAACGTTCCGTTAAACTCTTATGTTAGGTTTTAATGTGTTTACGTTCTTGAACCTTTTAACTTTTTAACCTTTAGAACTTAAACTTTTATTACCATTCACTATCACCTATTTACTAACACCTAAAACCTAATACCTGCTCTTCTAACCCCTAACCCCCTAATTCAAGTATTATTCAGCCACAAAATGCTTGAAAAATACTATTAAGTTGGTATCATATATAGGGTAAAACTGATTGATAATATATTGAAGTCAGCCTATCTAAAAAGCAAACCAAAATATAGCACATAAAAAGGAGAATCCATGCCAAAAAGAAATGATATTCATAAAGTTCTTATTATTGGATCCGGTCCTATCATTATAGGACAGGCTTGTGAATTTGATTATTCCGGCACGCAGGCTTGTAAAGCATTGAGAGAAGAAGGGTATGAAGTAGTCCTGGTTAATTCCAATCCTGCTACGATCATGACCGATCCGGGTATGGCAGATAAAACATATATAGAATCGCTTACAGTGGAAAGTCTGGAAAAAATAATCGAAAAGGAAAGACCGGATGCTCTTTTGCCTAATCTTGGAGGGCAGACAGCGCTTAATCTTACTTCAAGTTTATTCAAAGAAGGTATTCTTAAAAAATATGGAGTTGAAATTATAGGTGTTAAAGAAGATGCTATCATGCGAGGTGAGGATAGACTGGAATTTAAAGAAACTATGGCTAAATTGGGGCTTGAAGTGCCTAAATCTGAGATATGTACTTCCGTTGAGGCAGCCGAAGAAGTTGCTGAAAAGTTGAAATATCCTGTAGTAGTTAGACCGGCATACACTATGGGTGGAACAGGTGGAGGTATAGTGTATAATGTTGAAGAGTTAAGGACAATTGCTACCAGAGGTCTCAATGTGAGCCTTGTTCATCAGGTATTGATAGAAGAGTCAGTAATAGGATGGGAAGAGCTTGAACTTGAAGTTGTTAGAGATCATAAAAATCAGCTTATCACGGTATGTTTTATAGAGAATATAGACGCAATGGGAGTGCATACAGGAGACAGTTTTTGTACGGCGCCGATGTTGACGGTTCCCGAAAAACTTCAAAAGCGGATGCAGGATGCATCTTATAAGATCGTCGAGGCTATAGGGGTTACCGGCGGGACGAACGTACAATTTGCACATGATCTTGAAAGTGACAGATTGGTGGTTATCGAAATAAATCCACGCACATCCAGATCTTCCGCTCTTGCTTCCAAAGCTACAGGGTTTCCCATCGCTAGAATTTCAACGAAACTGGCAGCGGGACTTTCAATGGATGAAATACCTTATTGGCGGGATGGAACTCTCGAAAAATACACACCCAGCGGAGATTATGTTGTAATAAAATTTGCACGATGGGCTTTCGAAAAATTTGCCCAAGCAAAAGATGTCTTGGGAACTCAGATGAAAGCTGTCGGAGAAGTTATGAGTATAGGTAAAAATTTTAAAGAAAGTTTTCAAAAAGCCATACGGTCATTAGAAATAGGAAGATACGGTCTTGGCGGAGCTAAAGATTTTAAAAGTCTTTCCGTAAGTCAGCTAAAAGAATGTTTAGCTGAACCTTCCAGCGAAAGGATATTTCTTATATATGAAGCTTTGCGTAAAGGGATGTCCGTTGAAGAACTATATAAACTAACGTATATTGGCCGTCGTTTCTTAAGCGAGATAAAAGAACTGGTTGATTTTGAAGAGGAGTTATTGAAATATAAATGGAATGATCTTTCTGATAAAATGCTGATCAAGGCGAAAGAATATGGATTTGCGGATAAATATTTGGCGGGGCTATTCAGTATCAGTGAAGATGATGTGAGAAAAAGAAGGATTGCTCTTGGTAAGATCGCAAACTATGAATCCGTACCTGTAAGTGGAATTGAAAATGCCGCGTACTATTATTCAACATATTGCGGCAAGAAGGATCTCGTTCCGGTTTCTCCGAATAAAAAAATTATGATACTGGGAGGAGGTCCCAACCGAATAGGACAGGGCATAGAATTTGATTATACATGTGTTCATGCCGCATTTGCAATAAGAGAGGAAGGGTATGAGACAATAATGGTTAATTGTAATCCGGAAACAGTTTCTACGGATTATGATACCTCTGATAAACTTTATTTTGAACCATTGACGGTGGAAGATGTTCTGGGAATTTATGAAAAAGAACAGCCGGAAGGTGTTATAGTGCAGTTTGGTGGTCAGACGCCTCTGAACATAGCACAGGAGCTGAAAGAAAAAGGGGTTAAGATATTAGGCACATCACCGGAAAGTATTCATTTTGCCGAAGATCGTGAAAGATTCAGGGATAAAATGATAGCACTCGGGATACTCCAACCGAAAAGTGGAGTAGCGCGATCTCTTGATGAGGCGGTAAAAATAGCAACTGAAATAGGGTATCCTCTCATGGTTCGTCCTTCGTTCGTTCTCGGCGGCAGAGGGATGGAAATAATCTATGATGAAGGGATGTTAAAGAAATATGCCGTAGAGGCGATCAAAGTTAGCCCGGAATATCCTATGCTGATTGACAGATTTTTGGAAAGGGCTATAGAAGCGGAAGTGGATGCTCTTTCCGATGGTGAAAATGTTTATGTGGCTTCTATTATGGAGCATATTGAACATGCTGGTGTGCATTCAGGAGATTCCGCGTGTACAATACCCTCGCGAAACATTGCTGATAAACATATAAAAACAATAGAAAAATATACCGAACAGATAGCCCGGGAATTAAAAGTAGTGGGTCTTATGAATATCCAATACGCTATATGCGATGATAAGGTTTATATCATAGAAGCGAATCCAAGAGCTTCACGTACAGTTCCTTTTGTATCAAAAGTAAGAGGTATACCTATAGCGCGTATCGCAACATTGCTTATGATGGGTAAAAAGATAGCTGATTTTCCAGAGTTAACAGATAAGAAAATGCCTTATGTAGGGGTTAAAGAAGCGGTTTTTCCTTTTAATATGTTCCCTGAAGTAGATCCGCTTCTTGGTCCTGAAATGAGAGCGACCGGAGAAGTTATGGGAATGGCTGAAAACTTTGGTTTAGCTTTTTATAAAGCTCAAGAAGCATCCGGGACAAAACTTCCCGAAGCCGGGAACATACTTCTAAGTGTTTCGGATAAGGAAAAGGCGGATTTATTGCCTATTGCCAAAGAACTTGGTAAGTTGGGATTTAAGATCCTTGCTACAGAAAACACCAGTAAATTTTTGACAAAAGAAAAAGTTTTGAATACGTTAATAAATAAACTTCATGAAGGAAGACCTAACATAGCGGATGCTATCGCAAACGGAGAGCTTCAGCTTATTATCAATACTCCTGTGGGGAAAGAAAGCAAATATGATGATAGTTATATACGGATGAAGGCAATACAAAGCAAGGTGCCTTATATTACTACTATGGCAGCCGCAGAGGCGGCCGTTCAGGGCATAAAAGCAAGAAAAGAAAATAACATAATTCCCAAAGCATTACAGGATTATCACTTAATGTAAAAAGGTCTGCAAGGATGTTTTTATAAATGGATTTTTCCGGAAAGGTAAGTATGAAAAAAATCGGATTTGACAATGAGAAATATCTAAAAGAACAGACTTCTTGTATTCTTGAAAGAGTAAAACAATTTGACAATAAATTGTATCTAGAATTTGGCGGAAAGATCGTTTTCGATTATCATGCTTCGCGCGTTCTTCCCGGGTTTGATCCGAATGTAAAAATTAAACTTCTTCAGCAGTTAAAAGATAATGCGGATCTTATACTTTGCATTTATGCCGGTGATATTGAAAGGCGCAAGATCAGAGCGGATTTTGGTATTACATATGATGTGGATGCTTTAAAGCTTATTGATGATCTAAGGGACTGGGGAGTAACCGTTACTGCGGTGGTCATAACACGTTTTGAAAATCAGCCATCAGCCAGGATCTTTAAGAACAAGCTTGAAAGACGAGGTATGAAAGTTTATACACATAAATTTACAAAAGGATACCCAACTGATGTTGATATGATAGTGAGCGATGAGGGATACGGAGCGAATGAATATATAGAGACTACAAAACCTCTGGTTGTTGTTACTGGACCGGGACCGGGTAGCGGAAAATTAGCTACATGTCTTTCTCAACTTTATCATGATTCCAAGAAGGGTGAATCTTCGGGATATGCTAAATTTGAGACATTCCCGATATGGAATATGCCGCTTAAACATCCGGTAAATGTTGCTTATGAGGCCGCAACCGCGGATCTTAAAGACTTTAATATGATAGATTCCTTCTACTTAGATGTTTATGGAGAGAAAGCGGTAAATTATAACCGGGATATGGAGATTTTTCCCGTAATAAACAGAATATTACAGAAAATATGCGGCAAAGAAATAGCGTATAAATCACCCACGGATATGGGTGTTAATCGGGCAGGGTTCGGCGTAATAGATGATGGGGCCGTTCAGGAAGCTTCAGAACAGGAAATTATCCGGAGATATTTTAGATGTTCCTGCGAACATGCGATCGGGTTTGGAGACAAAGATTCGATACAGAGAGTGGAACTTTTAATGAAAGATCTGGGGATAAATCCCGAAGACAGGACAGTGGTAAAATTTTCCCGGGAAGCAGCAGCAAAAGCTGAAAAATCCGGAAAAGGGAACGAAGGCACCTTTTGCGGTGCTGCAATTGAATTAAATGATGGGAAAATAATAACCGGGCGGAATTCTGAAATTATGCATGCCGCTTCAAGCGTGATCATTAACGCTATTAAGCATCTTGCCGGGATAGAAGATAAGGTGCATTTATTGTCGCCGGAAATTATGCAGTCTATCGGGAGTTTGAAAGAGAAGATATTAAACAAGCATTCGGTAAGCCTGGATTTGGAAGAAACGCTTATAGCGCTTAGTATATGCGCGGCCATAGATCCGAAAACAAAATTGGCGGTTGAAAAGTTACAGGAACTGAAGAAATGTGAAGTGCATTTAACCCATATGCCGGCATCCGGAGATGAAGATGGATTTAGGAGTTTGGGGGTTAACCTTACAAGCGATCCCAAGTTTTCAAGTAGAAGGTTATATTTGTCATAAAAATAGTGTATATCCGCCTTTGCCAAATTATTTTATACTATTCGGCTATGGTGGATTAAATTCGACCATGTAACTTATGTTCAAGTTGTTCCATAAGTTGTGTAGGTTTTGTTAAATACTTCTCACCCCGAAAGGGGTTCGAAGTTACCCCGCTCAAAAATTCTTCGGATTTACGGGATGGGGTTAATTCGTACTTATAACTTATGCTCCTTGATAGTCGTATAAGTTATGTAGGTTTTGTTAAATACTTCTCACCCCGAAAGGGGTTCGAAGTTACCCCACTCAAAAATTCTTCGGATTTACGGGATGGGGTTAATTCGTACTTATAACTTATGCTCCTTTATAGTCGCATAAGTTATGTACTCATTAAAAGGAGAAGATCATGAGTGGAATTTTTGGAGTTGTGGCTAAAGAAGACTGTCTAAGCGATTTAGTATATGGAACGGATTATCATTCTCATCTGGGCACGGAGTATGGCGGTCTTGCTGTTTTGGGAGAAAAATTTCAGAGGCAGATACACAATATAAGCCAGAGTCAGTTTAAATCAAAGTTTTATGAAGATTCAAAAAAAATGACAGGCAATAAAGGTATCGGGGTTATCAGTGATTCTAACGAACAACCGATGTTCTTAAATTCAAAATTTGGTCCGTTTTGTATAGTAACCAGTGGATTAATGGAAAATGCACAGGAAATCTCGGATAAGCTTAGACAAAAGGGCATTTCTTTCAGTGAAATGAGTTCCGATATGGTTAATGTTACAGAACTTGTTTCAAAACTGATCAATTCGGGTGAAAATTTTATTGACGGTATAGGTAAAATGTTTGACGTAATAGAGGGTTCATGTTCACTTTTGATACTATGCAAGGAGGGGATATATGCTGCCAGAGACCGGTATGGGTATACGCCTCTTATTATAGGGAAACGTGATGATACTTGGGCGATAACTTCCGAGACAAGTGCTTTTCCGAATAACAGATTTGAAATCGTGAAATATTTAGGACCCGGAGAGATCGTTCTTGTGGATGAAAACGGTATGAGTGAAAAAAGATCTGCCGGAGAAGAAAATCAGATCTGTGCATTTTTATGGATCTATACTGGATTTCCCGCATCAAGTTATGAAGGTATTAACACAGAAGTAGTTCGTGAAAGATGTGGAAGAGCTTTAGCCCGTCATGATAAAGATATCGAAATTGACATGGTGGCAGGGATACCGGATTCAGGTATTGGCCATGCGCTTGGATATGCAATGGAGTCCGGTAAACCCCTAAGAAGACCCTTGGTTAAGTATACTCCCGGATACGGGAGAAGTTATACCCCGCCTTCACAAGAGACCCGTGATCTGATAGCAACCATGAAATTAATTCCTATACAGGAGATTATAAACGGTAACAGAATAGTTGTTTGTGAAGATTCAATTGTAAGAGGTACCCAGCTTAAAAATTTTACTGTTAACAAATTATGGGATTGCGGTGCAAAAGAGATACATGTAAGACCGGCTTGTCCTGCGATTATGTTTCCATGTAAATTTTGTTTATCAACACGCAGTATTGATGAGCTTGCTGCCAGAAAAGCAATTAAAAGTATTGAAGGACATGATTTGGAAGATGTATCGGAATATCTCGATCATACTTCGGAAAAATACAAAAAAATGATAAATTGGATCGCGGATGATGTTAATGTGACTACATTGAGGTATCAAACAATGGAAGATATGGTTGAAGCGATAGGATTGCCGAAAGAAAAATTATGTACTTATTGCTGGGATGGTGTATGCCCGGGAGCAAAGACTAAAAATAAACAGACCAAGGACAAAATTTCTGAAACAGCTTCTTAAGAAATAACATATTTATTGAGATATTTAAAGCCTGGCTTTATCGGGCTGGTTTCAGTCTGTTTAAAGGATATTTCTTCACGAATATAAACATTTTCCCGAATTTATCTTCATTTTTTGTTTTAAATTTTGATGATTGATAGTACAATGTAAGTGATAAAACGTAGGGGACGCGGGATCTTGCGTCCCCTACA
>Ga0307991_1002640_pt1 | contig 12022 bp, 9 predicted proteins | sample EllFjometagen131_FD_203146 | JGI IMG/M metagenome (GOLD analysis project Ga0307991, IMG submission 203146) | Marine microbial communities from Ellis Fjord, Antarctic Ocean - #131 | ecosystem: Environmental > Aquatic > Marine > Unclassified | place: Southern Ocean | collected 2014-10-08 | reverse complement strand
AACCGGCACCAGAGCTATATTTTACCCGTATTTCTTCACTCCTTTAGTAAAATATCCGTGATAGGATGAGGGGAACCACCATATATTGCGTCGGGCAAATTTCTTTTTGAAGTGCTGACTTGCTATTATATTGTGGAATGGAATGCGAATTTTAACGGTGAGCACTGTTCAGATCCAACCTGCGTCATTTATGAGCGACGCAATACTGTGTAATCCGTATCAAGAATGTTTGGCAATGCACTTTCTGTTTCCAGTATAGAGCCGGATCATTGTCTGCTTCTTCTTGAACTTGTGTATAATATCCCGAAAAGCTTTTTCAGAACCCTGGCCAGCAGCGGATTTAGCGTTGGACAAGGAGATGTCCCAGGAGGTGATTTGAAAAAAGCTGTTGGCATGATTTAATATTTGCGATAAATTATTTGATATTCCACAAATAATTTACTGAAATTTCTTACTTAAATTTATTAAAGTGAAAAGTTTAGTCATCCAATTAAAAGGATTATTTCAACAGGTATTCAGCCTTCCGTTTTTGGACATGTATGATGTACTATAGCTGTTCAATTAACTTATCAGTGCATCATTTGATGCTTCGGCTGCGAATTTAGAGTTAGGCTCAGGTCTACACAAAGGACTTAAGATGCAGGACAGAGATATTGTACGTCCAATAATAAGTGTGTTTCCCTATATGCGCTTTGCCATTGACAAAGGGATTGAGACAGATTTAATTTTAAAGGGCACCAACCTGAATGAGAGCGATTTTTTTGATGCGCAAAATGAAGTTTTGCTTTCGCAGGAAATTTTAATGTTGCGTAATCTGATCGCCGGGTTTCCCGCCCCTGAGACGGCCTGGGAACTGGGATGTTATTTTTATTCAAGAGCTCATGGAATATTAGGAAGCATGATGGAGGTTGCACCAACTGTAGGTGAAGTCTTCTCCTGCTGGATCGATTATTCTATACTCCTTAACGTATGCTTGCGGATAAAATTGAAAGTAGTTGGTGGAAAAATTCGTTTGTATGCTGAAAACCATTACGATCTTCCGGAGGACCTTCTTCCTTTTCTTGTGGAACGCGATATTATAGCAGGGAAAACGGCTATAGATTACCGCCTGCCCGGAACTTTTCTAAAATATGCAACTACAGTATCATTTGCCCATCCGCCCAGAACCGATCTTAAAAAATACCATGAATATTTTTTGAAGAATGTCGCCTTTAATCAGTCTGATAGTTATGTAGAGATTGAGAGGGCTTCTTTGAGTGAGCCCCTGCCCGGTGGCGACCCTCACAAATTTGAACTTTTCCGGCAGCAATGTCAGGCTGAATACAGCCTGCGAAGTCAAACCCGGTTTTTTCTTACTGATACCGTCAGACTATACCTACAGGTTGAAAAAGGTCAGGCGAGCCTGTCAGACATTGCCGAAAAGCTTAATATGAGCGAGCGGTCGTTGCGACAAAAACTCGATAAAGAAGGGAGCAACTTTCGAACGCTCAGGAATCATTACATCTTTCAGCAGTCCTTAAACCTTCTTAGCAATCCCGAACTCACTATCGAAGAAATTTCCTATGCTCTTGGCTACAGCGAAACATGCGCCTTCAGCCGTGCTTTTGAAAAATGGACGGGGGTGTCGCCCGGCAGGTATCGAAAAAAAATCATATTATGATTATACCCTCCCATACCAGAGAAATAAAGCACCAAGTGTTTCGACTATGTGTCCCTCAGGCTGAATTTCTCTCTTGTGATTATCTATAAAAAACACCATCAACCACACCATATTTTCTGCCTTTAGGTGTTCTGTCACCCTGTACCATCCGTATCATAGCTAACCCTAATATTGCATAAAAAATAAACTGTTAAAAGTAGCATCTTTGCAATGTTATCTCCCATCGAGAAAGTCTGTATTTGTTCCATCTCCTGCATTCTCGAGGTTTCTATATAAAGAGGCTGCTATTTCCCCCTTGATGACTTATCGCTTAAGCATCACAGACTTTGTAAAGATCCGGTTTACTGGTAAATCAAGAAAAAGAATCTATTTTTGCCGAAAATATCAATTATTATTCCCCTATGATCATTAACAAACGATTTTAAATCATTTAATATATAAAAAAAAACAACAAGTGAACAAACATTAGTTGTGATGGGTGAAAACAAGATAAAGTCCATCTGAAAAAAAATAAGTTACTGCTTTTTTATGGTAAAAACAAGCAACAGAAATAGAGGCGTTACTATGAAAACAAACAGAAAAACCCTGACTCGGGTACAGAAACTGCAGAAGGTGAAATTAGTTACATCAGCTGTGAGCGGTTTTATTAGAATTCAGTTCGAAGAAATCCGCGAGGGAAGATTTTTTGCCAATATCAAAGCCAGGCGATCCGGAGATTCCAATGATATTTCATGGGGGCAGCTTTTGGAATCCCGGGCAAAACAAATTCCGGGGAAAAATTTTTTACTCTACAGGGATGAAGCCTTTACATATCGCCAGATGGATGAAAATGCCAATCGAATCGCCCATTTTCTTGCAGAACTTGGCTTTGGAAATGGAAAAGGACTCGGTATATACATGCGGAATTCTCCCCGGTTTTTAGATATTTTTTTTGGCGCCCAGCGGATCGGGATGTATCTGGTGCCGATCAATCCCGAACTTAAGGGAGACGGCCTGGCCTATTTAATCAATCACAGTGATATCAGAGGGCTGATTATTGATGCGGAACTCCAGGATTCCATAAAAGCGATTTCTGGTCAGCTGGAGAATATCGACCATATGATTGTAAATGATATCGAACCTGAGGCCGGTAATTTCTCAATACCTGATAATATGATCCGATTGAGCCTTGCATATACGAAGCCGAAACATAACCCGGGTATCGGTTATAATCGGGAGGATATTTGTCTAATTATGTATACATCTGGTACCACCGGGAGACCAAAAGGTGTGGTCTACCGTTATAAAAAAACAAATGTCAGGCTGCTTTCCCTTGTCGCAAACGTTTTATTAAAAGAGGATGATATATACTATACGTACCTTGCCCTCTGCCATGGCAACGCGTTGTTTGTTACGACTACCTTAGCCCTGGCAAGAAAGGCGACTATGGCCCTTTCACGAAAATTTTCAGCAAGCGGCTTCTGGGATCGGGTAAATCACTATAACGCGACGGTGTTCAACACCATCGGGTCAATTATCCCCATATTAATGAAACAACCTGAAAATAAAACTGATCGCCGGAATAATATCCGATTTGTTATCTCGTCTGCCTGTCCGGCAGATATGTGGGAGGCTTTTGAAGCGCGATTTGGTGTGTCTCTCTACGAGATATACAGTGCGGTGGATGGCGGTGGTAACTCAATCATGAATCTTGGAACAGCCCCTGTGGGTTCTCTGGGGAAACCAGCCAATTCGAAGGATATAAAGATTGTCGATGAAAACGGGCAGGACGTGTTGCCGGATGTTGCCGGAGAATTATTGTTCAGGGTTAAGGGCAGCAGCGGCAATGTTGAGTATTACAAAAATGATGAAGCCTCTCAAAAGAAATCGGGAACAGGCTGGTTGAACACCGGCGATCTGGTTCGGCAGGATGAGAAGGGATTTATCTATTTTGTAGGTCGTAATACGGAATCAATGCGTAGAGGCGGTGAAAATGTCTCTGCCTATGAGGTGGAGCACGTGATTATGGATCATCCGGCAGTTGAAGATGTCGCGGTGTATGCAGTACCCTCAGATCTGGCAGAAGATGAAATTATGGTAGCGATCAAGCTGGTCGATCAGCAGGTGGTGAGCGCCGATGAGCTTAGGCTGTTTCTTAAGGACAAGCTCGCTAAGTATGCAATACCACGATACGTGCGGTTCATGGAAGAATTTCCCAAAACGAACTCACACAGAATTATCAAACCGGTGCTTGAGAAGGAAGGGGTCACAGAGGACACTGTCGATACACGGATGGCTTCCTGAGATTTAAACAGCGATAATTTTAAAGACCGAAAGAACTAACAATAAGAGGTGATTCCAATGGAAACAACAGACATGAAATGTTCAATACCGGAAAGCGGCGCACCGTTTAATCAGGTGGAGGAGGTTGTCTACCGCAGGCGAAGTGTCCGGGTCTATAAGAAAAAACAGGTGCCGGAATATGTGATACAGCGCCTTTTGGAGACGGCCCGTTTTGCACCGTCCGCAGGGAATGGTCAGACCTGGAAATTTATTGTGATTCAGGACCCTGCAATGATCAAAGAGATGGAAGCCGATATTTTAAGTGTGTGCAAAAAAATATCAAAATGGTTTTATTACCTGAATGGTAATTCAAAAAAGAAATCGTTTATTTCAAGAATGATTCAACGGCTTATTCCAGCCGACACACATCCGGTTCCCTTTATAGCTTCTCATTTGATTGCAGAAGGCAGTGCCGGTATTTTTCATGGCGCACCGACGCTTATTATGATGCTGGTCGATAAGCGAACCCCGGGTGACTCAGCCATTGAGGCTGGTATTACAGGGGAAACCATAGATCTGACCGCTCACAGTTTTGGTTTGGGTACCTGCTGGGTCAGTTTTTCAAAACTCCTTTTTAAGGGTGCAAATAAGAAAAAATGGAACAAACGCTTTAATATTAAATACCCGTACAGTTTTGTGACGGTTATTGCCATTGGGCATCCGGTTGGAAAACCTGACGGCTACGTTGTTCGGGAGACGAAGAAAACAGACTGGTTCGGGGCTGACGGTAAGTTCAAAATTGTATCTTAAACAGGAGAAATATTATGCCTGAAAAAATGACTTGGAAAGAATTTTTTTGTGTCGAGAAATTAAATCTGGTCGGCAGGGACCTGAAACACGGCGCTGTTGTTTTTGATCACGAAAAGTGCGTGGGGTGCACTCTGTGCGAAAAGGCCTGTTTTACAGGGGTTATTATCGACAGCAAAAGCAAAAGACCGAAGATGAAAAAGGGGGCTGAAGCATTGTGTGTTTCCTGTGGCGCCTGTACGGCAATCTGTCCAGAGGATGCAATCGAAATCACTGAGTTTATAGAATTTTACAAGTATTTTCGCTGGCTGGACCGGGATGCACCTCAGCCGCCAAGGCGGTTTTAAAACAAGGTATAAGGTATTGGGTCTTAGCGATTAGCTGTGGTGCACCTTTGGTGCGTCACTTTCATAAAAGTGGGAGAAGAAAAATGTCAGAGAATGTTTATATAATCGGAATCGGTATGCTGAAGTTTGCCAAATACCTTGATAGAAAGATTAAGAGCCTTGCAGGAGAGGCGCTGGAAAATGTTCAGAAAGACTGTGATATCAGCATCGATCAGATTGAGGCTGCGTGGTTTTCAAACTCGCTCTGGGGGTTGTTTTCAGGTCAGCATTGTATCCGTGGGCAGGTCGCGCTTTCAGCAAACGGGCTTGATAAAATCCCGGTAATCAACGTCGAAAATGCCTGCGCCGGGGGAAGTACAGCACTCCACTCTGCTGTGACAGCTATCAAAGCAGGCATGTATGACTGCACTTTGGCCATCGGCGCTGAAAAAGTTTATAACGAGGATCGTGTCAAAGTAATGAAATCCTTTGCTTCCGGTGCTGATGTTGAGATTATTGATCAGTTTGTGAAAGCTTTGAATGATCAAAAGAAAAAAGAACAAAAGGATGTGGAAAAGAAGCAGCAGGGTGAAAAAAAAGACGGGCATTCATCCTTCATGGATCTGTATGCTGCGGGTGCAAGAATGCACATGGAAAAATACGGAACAACCCAGCGACAGCTAGCAGCCGTGGCATCCAAAGCCCATAACAACTCTGTACTGAATCCTCTGGCACAATATACATTTCCCATGACAATAGATGAGGTGTTGCAGGACAGAGCCATATCATACCCCTTAACCCGAGCCATGTGCGCTCCCATAGGGGACGGGGCCGCAGCTGCAATTGTCTGTTCAGAGAAATTCCTGAAACAGCATCCAAATGAGCGGGCTGTTAAAATCCGTGCTTCAGTGCTACAGTCCGGTCAACTGTATGGGGAGAGTGATATTTCAAAGCGTACATCAAAGGCAGCCTATGAAATTGCTGGAATCGGCCCTGAAGATATCGGTGTTGCAGAAATTCATGATGCCACTGTTTTTGGTGAAATTTATCAGACAGAACAACTCGGTTTTTGTCCTGAGGGGGAAGGGGGTATTTTTGCTGATGAAGGTCATTCCGGATTGGGAGGTTCCCTGCCGTTAAATCCAAGTGGGGGGTTAATATCAAGAGGGCATCCAATAGGGGCTTCAGGACTTGCACAGATATTTGAGCTGGTGACTCAGCTTAGAGGCGAGGCAGGTAAAAGGCAGGTAAAAGATCCAAAAATTGCATTGGCAGAAAATGGCGGGGGATTCCTCGGCATGGGTGAAGCGTCTATGGCCATTCATTTACTTGAAAAGTGAAAAACTAATTTTAAAACGGGACAACATGAAAACACTAAAAAATAAAAACGTTGTGATAACCGGAGCGGGTGGTGGGATTGGCCGGGCTTTGGCGCTTCAGTTTGCTGATGAAGGCTGCAATTTGGCGATCTCGGATATTAACAGTGATGCCCTTTTGGAAACAGAAAAATTGTTGAAGAATAAGGGTGTCAGAGTCTATAGCGAAATTCTGGATGTCTCTGACCGTGAGAGTATGGAAGGCTACCCTGAAAAGGTGGTTAAGGTCCTTGGTGGTGTTGATGTCGTTGTTAACAATGCCGGTGTGGCAATTGTTTCCACGGTTGAAGAACATACTGTTGAGGATTATGAATGGCTGATGGGAATCAACTTCTGGGGGGTTTTGTATGGAAGTAAGTTTTTCATCCCGCATCTGCGTGATGCCAACGAAGCCTGTATCGTAAATATCTCAAGTGTATTCGGGATGCTTTCCATGCCGAATCTGTCTTCTTATAATGCGGCAAAGTTTGCAATCAGAGGGTTTTCCGAGTCACTTGCACATGAACTGCATAATTCGAATGTCCGTGTAATGACCGTCTATCCCGGGGGCGTAAAGACCGATTTTGCTAAAAGCGCACGATTCAGCTCAACACCGGGGAAGAAAAAGAAGAGTCATCAGGACTTTAACAACCTGTTTGAAAAATATTCCATGTCAACCCCGGAATCGACATCCCGAGCCGTTATTCATGGATTGAAAAAAAATAAAAAACGTGTCCTGGTCGGTCCGGATGCATTTTTAGGGGATTTTATGGTGCGCCTTTTTCCCGTGGCCCATGGATGGATAACCCGGTTGATAAGTTCGCGGGTGTAACGCATAACTAATAAAAAAGAGGTCGTAATGTCAGAAAAAATAGCAATTATTGGTGGTGGTGTCGCCGGGCTTACAGCCGGATATCTTTTGAATGACCGTCATGATGTGACGCTGTTTGAAAAAGATAACAGGTTGGGTGGTAACGTGTACACACTTGATACGAAAACCGGCGAGGAAATCGATATTTCAGTCTTTTTCTGGTCTCCGAAATTGTATCCCAACTTTGCGAAGCTGTTGACAAGGCTTGGTATTGATCCATATGAGACAAAACCAATGGAGGGTCTCAGCCAGTCATTTCGTAATATGGATACCCAACGGGATTATTATTTAAGCTGTGATTTAACAAAACCGCGCTCAACGTTCAGCCTTAAAAATATTAAATCCTCCATGTATCAAATGATTGTACTGTGGAATTACATGAAAATTATAAAGATATACAGAAAAGGGCAACTAGAAGGGATGAGCCTCAGGCAGGCAATGAAATTCTGTCCGGCACTCAAAGGCGATCTGCTGAAACTTGCAATTTTCCCAATTTGTATCATGACGTCCATGCTTTGGGATGAACTCATGGATGCACCAGCAGAATTTGTAATTACTAAAATCGAAAAACAGGTCGGCTCTCCCTTAAAATTCATTTCATGGCGACTGTATCCCTGTAAAACAAGAGTTTATGTTGATCTCCTTGCAGAGCCGTTTAAAGAAAAGATTAATCTGAATGCGAACATAAAGTCGGTTAAAAGAAATGGCAAGTCCGTTGTATTGAAAATGGCTGACGATACTGAACAAAAATTTGATAAAGTGATCGTTGCCTGCCCTGCAGATACGGCCCTGGGATTATTGTCAGATCCGTCTGATGATGAGACACGTCTTCTATCGCCCTGGAGATATAATGACGGTTTGGTAATTATTCATACGGATAAATCGAATTACCCTGCGGAAGATCTGTGGGGCATGTACAGTTACCTTTATACAGATAATGATGGTGAGATTAATACATCCATTAATGCCCATTACAGATTTCAGAACGGCGTTCCGGATGACAGTGAGTATATGGGGTGCCAGCATCCAAACATTGAAATCGATAAAGACAAAATTGAATTTCAGAGAGTTTTCAGAACACCGATTTATGATAATGAGTCATTTGCAACGATAAAGGAACTGCCATCACTGAATGGTCAGAAGAATACCTATTACTGTGGCTCACACTTCGGTTACGGTCTGCATGAAGATGCCGTAACCTCTGCTATTAAAGTAAGTAAATTACTTGGAGCAATATGGAAATAGGCTGAAACAGAATCCCGGTCTTGACCTCAGGAAAATTTATAAAAGGTTTTGCAATCTCTTTGGTTTTTGGATTGTGGTCAGATCGGTTTCAGGTTTATGGGGTCCATTAAGCATTCAGATGTAAACTTTCTACGATTATATTATTAGCCATAATAAAATACAGAAATAACCCCTTTTTGTGTTCTCCACATTAATCAAAAACGGTAAATTATATACCGATTATTTAAACTAGCAGGATAAAAATAAAAATTCAGAGAATTGAAGAGAGCTGAGAGAAACTTTGTGTCACATCTTGGAGAAACTTTGTGTCACATCTTGAATTAAATCATTAACTGACATATGAAATGATTTAAGAAATACTCATGAGCAAAGCCGCATAAAAAATTGTTGGAAAATAACAAGCTGAAAAATGGCAAATGAAATAACGAATTAAATCAAGATGTAACACCGTTGCTCACTGCTCCTAATCAGCAAGCTGACGGTTGATGCTTCCCACATCGGAATTATTCATGAGCTTTAAAAATTTGGGATTTGAAAGAAGAACTTCAATATTTCCTGTATTAATTGCATTCATTATCTCGGGATCATTTAACACAGCTTTGAAATCCGGATTGTTCTGCAATCCCATAATCATTTTCATAATCTCTTCATCAGCCATTATAGTTTTAGATAAAACCGAAGCCTGTTCCAAGATAGCACCGTTCCCAGTTCCGTTTGTTTTTTCTGATTCGGAAGGTGATATTTTGGAACGTGACACGAAATTAATGGAGGATATTTTTAATTTGTTGATATTGATGAGGCCCATACTTTCGGTTTGGATTGAATAAACACCATTATTTATAGATATAATTTCCCCGGCAAGAACGCTGCCATCATTCAAATAGATGGTTGCTGCATCACCTGCAAATACGTGTGAAGATAACAGCAGGGTCACTATCATTAAATCTGAATAAAAAAATGTTTTCATTAGAGCCTCTCTGTTTCTAAAAAAAAGAAATCCGCATAGGGAACGATGATTCGGTCAATATAACATAAGTTATTCAACAGCTGGCTTTTTTTGTTCCAGAAGCCGGGAATTTGGATGATAATACCAAAAACACATATAATAAGCAAAAATATAAAAAAAATCAAACCCGGCACATTCTGGATTAATCGCAAAATTGCCGCTTATAGTTCAAATCGACAGTATTGCGGAATTACTCTGAGGCGAGCACTATCGATAAGACCAATCAGCATTCTCTACTTTTCTGGCATACCATATCTTGATTGAGATTTTTTGCAGAATTTTTGAAAAAACTTCTAATGGCTATTGTATGGTTCAAAGGGATGAAGATTTTGGCGGTGAACACTTTTGAAGTTGGATTTTTTGTGTAGTGCACGTTACCATTTAGATAGAACATCATGTTTTTAAATACTTTTTTTTGGTATAATCAGTGTTGGCCCTTAAAAAAACATTGTTGACAAGCATCAGGTGCGTTTACTAAGTAACTGTATTAATAGAATTTTACTTTACTTCTTATTAGACAGAGGGCTCGAATATTAAAAAAGGAATACACTCATGACTGAAACAGGCAGAAGATCGGCAGGATCCGTTATCGTTTTATTTGTGTGTTTACTTTGTATTTTACTCTTTGCATGTACCTCATTTGCAGAAGCAGGAAAAGGAGAAAAACAATACCACCATCTTTCCAAAGTCTCGAAAAGGGCTGAAGGCAGTGAAGCTTTCTACATGCTGAATACCTTTGCACGATTACTCGATTGGGATAAAGCAGAAGAGATGGAATTCGAAGGATATGTCCGTCATCTGTCCATTGCTAAGCCTGAAGGTCAATTCGAAAAAAGTAATATTTATCTCTTAAGGAATGTCGATAGCCAACTGTTGGTGATTACGCTGCCCGAAAACATTAAAATGATAGCTAAAGACACAGATTCCGTCTATGCTGGACTTGCCGGTATGGTGAAAAACAAGATGAGCTTTAAGACACGTGTGATTTCAGCAGTGGTAGACGGTGAAGAATACCTTTTCACTCAGTTTACAGAAAAACCTAAAACCATCGTTTTATTTACGATATTTAAAATTGGCATCGTACTGCTGCTCTTTTTCATCATGTTTGGCATGGGGCTTACGCTCACCCTGCAAGACTTTGCCCTTGTATTTAAAAAGCCCGGAGGAATGTTGATTGGTGCTGCCATGCAGTGGGGTTTCATGCCCCTGCTTGCCATGTTCATGGGCAAGCTGCTCGGGTTTTATGAATTTTTTCCTTTTATTTATGTTGGAATGATTCTGGTTGCCGTCAGCCCTGGCGGTGTGACGTCAAACCTGATGACACACCTTGGAAAAGGTGACCTGGCTCTTTCGATATCACTCACATCTTTTTCAACGGTTCTTTCTCTTATTCTGACCCCGGTGTTGCTTGCATTTTACTGCTCAAACGTACCGGAAGTTACAATACCCGCAAAACTGATTGCCGTGACCATCGTCGTTCTTGTACTTATTCCGTTATCATCAGGCATGGCCATTAGGGCAAAATGGAAGAACTTTGCCGAAAGGTCAGTAAAGTTTTTTTCCATTTTAGGGGTGATATCCCTTGTCTGTATCATTATCGCAGGGCTTCTCATGGGGGGAGATTTTTTTGCCGATACCGATCGTTACGGTGTGCTGTTTTATGGAATGCTTTTTGTCATGACTTTGGTAGGGATGATAGCAGGTGCTTTAGTCCCAAAACTATTCGGCATCAGCAACTACCAGTCACGCGCACTTTCACTGGAGACAGGGCTGAGGAATACATCCCTTTCAATGGCTATTGCGATCCTTATCCAGGACTTAATGGGTGACTTTTACAGCGCCATGTTTTTTACATCAGCGATTTTCGGGCTGTGGATGTTTGCAGCAGGCGGTATTTCAATAGCCCTTTTCAAAACTTTCCTGCCTATTAATGATAAAAGCGAGGAGGCTGTTGAAAACGCTGTAATAGAGCAGGCTTGATGTCCTCGAAAAATTTGAAGAAAAGCACTGTGTCTATGTTTTGGCACTAGTGCGAAATTTTTCAGCAGTGAAGACTGTCGATAACTTTACGTACCGATTCTTGTTTTTCTATTATCGTGATCGGCACAAGATGTTGTGTGAATAGAAATATCCAAATTGTTGTTTGGATTATTGGAAAAAGCTGTAATTTTTTTTACTTTTGGGGATATAAAAAATAATATCAGAATTTAAAACCGGGTTGACTGAAAAAGTTGATCCGGTTTTTTTTGTTCTTAGGCGGTTCTATTTATAAAGGATGAAATGTATTTTAAAGGTAAAAAAGAAATTGGTTATTTTGGGTACCATACGGGTACTTTTTTAAAAATGCCTTAAAAATAAGCTTCAAAAATCGTTATAACTTATTGATTTAATTGGTGCCCCCGGCAAGAATCGAACTTGCGGCGCATGGATTAGGAATTCTAAAAGACCCCCTTTTCATAGTTCTGTTATCATTCAGAAAATCGAAAAAAC
>Ga0307991_1002639_pt1 | contig 12027 bp, 9 predicted proteins | sample EllFjometagen131_FD_203146 | JGI IMG/M metagenome (GOLD analysis project Ga0307991, IMG submission 203146) | Marine microbial communities from Ellis Fjord, Antarctic Ocean - #131 | ecosystem: Environmental > Aquatic > Marine > Unclassified | place: Southern Ocean | collected 2014-10-08 | reverse complement strand
AAAATGATAGGGATTGGCAAGTCACGCTTCTTCAACTTGTTGAAAGAATATCGAAGCAATCCAAATCATTTTACAATTGCCTATCAACGGAAAACGCACGCCAGGATCTCACCAGCAGCAGAAAAAGAGATCGAGAAAGCTTTACTTCAAGAGAAAGCCGTTGTTGAAGATCCTGACCTGCCAATCTCTCCGACCTCAAGAGTAACACTGTCGAATTATGCTTTCCGGCTGAGGAGATACAGTAAGACGGAACGACAATATCATCTCTCGGTGTGTGCGATTTAGGCCAACAAAGCGTGCACCTGACGCTGGGGATTCTGGGTCGGATTCATGCATTTTCACGCCTCAACCAATTTCTCAGGGGACAGCTTCACACTCCCCGCTCCAGGGCAAGTAACGCAAGCCGTTAGTTGATTGAAAAAAGTTGTGGTGGAAAATGAGCGCCTAAGTCCAAAAACGGTTCTAGATCTGTCTAATACCGCCCACTATCATAGACCCATCACAATCTTAAGCGGAGGATCATTATTCCGATAAGATCATGTTGGGTCATTGATCTAAGCTGATAAGGCCTGATGAATATCCCAGAGAATATCTTCAATATCTTCTAATCCAATACTTAAGCGGATGAAATCTGGTGTCACTCCGGCGCTGATCAGCTGCTCTTCATTAAGCTGGGAATGGGTTGTGCTGGCAGGATGAATGGCGAGGCTTTTTGCATCCCCTACATTTGCCAGGTGGCTGAATAATTTAAGATTGTTGATGAACTTCTTCCCATCCTTAATTCCCCCTTGAATGCCAAATCCTAAGATTGCGCCCGCGCCCCTTGGCAAATATTTTTGCTTGGCAGGGAAATCCGGACTGTCTTCAAGACCAGGATAACTAACCCAGGCTGCCCGGGGATGGCTGCTCAGGAATTCGGCTGCCTTCTGGGCATTTTCAACATGTCGCTGCATCCGCAAACTCAGGGTTTCCAGGCCTTGCAGCAGAAGGAAGGAATTAAATGGTGAAATGCACCCACCAACATCTCTTAAGATCTGCACACGTGCCTTGGTTATAAAAGCTGGCGGTCCAAGCTGGGCGTAGGTCAATCCGTGGTATGAGTCATCAGGCTGATTGAAGTTGGGAAAACGAGGGTTGCCTTCCCATTTGAAGTTGCCCCCGTCCACGATTACACCTCCAATGGAAGTCCCGTGTCCGCCGATGAATTTAGTAGCAGAATGAATAACAATATTCGCACCCCAATCAAATGGATTTAATAAGTATGGGGTTGCAAAAGTGTTATCGATCATCAGCGGAATGTCAAACTCCTGCGCGATTGCCGCCACCTCTTCAAATGGAAAGATATTGATCCTGGGGTTTCCCAATGTTTCACCGTAGATAAGCTTTGTATTTGGCTTGATCGCCTCTCGAAAACTGGCGGGGTCAGCAGGATCTACAAAGGTCACTTCAATTCCCAGTCGGGGTAATGTGTAATAAAACTGAGTATAGGTTCCCCCGTAGAGGGTTGAAGCGGAAACGATATGATCTCCTGCACCGGCCAGGGCAAAGATGGCCTGGACTTGAGCAGCAGATCCGGAACTGGTGGCAAGGGCTCCGACACCGCCCTCAAGGCTTGCGATGCGCTTTTCGAAAACATCGCTGGTTGGATTCATAATCCGGGTGTATATATTTCCACTCTCTTCCAGGGAAAAGAGTCGGGCTGCATGATCCGTGTCATCAAACAGGTAAGAAGTGGTTTGATAGATAGGTACGGCCCTGGATTTTGTGTCCTGGTCAGGATTATGTCCCTCATGAAGCTGCCGTGTTGTAAAGCCATACTGGTGATTGTTATTTGGGTTATTCATGTTGTTATCCTTGTGAAATACGATTAGACAGGTTGATTATTGATGTAGATGGTCGAGGTTAAAAGGTGTTTCCTGATACACATAGTAGTTAATCCAATTGGCGAATAAGAGGTTTCCATGGCTACGCCATCGAACAACAGGTTCTTTGGTGGGATCATTATCAGGGAAATAGTTAGCCGGAACCGTTATCGGTAAATTGGCCTTAACGTCACGATCATATTCTTCCTTTAATGTGAGGGGATCGTATTCATAATGACCGGTGACAAAGAGCTGTCTTTCATCGATGGTTCCCGCGATTAAGATGCCCGCTTCCGATGAATCAACCAGAACCTCTACTCGCGGTTCTTTTTCAATATCTTCCTGGCGAATTTCGGTATGGCGTGAATGCGGAGCAAAAAAGATATCATCAAAACCTCGTAACAGCTTTACATTACGTTTAGTCACCCTATGTGTAAATGCACCGAATTTCTTGGCTTGCAGCGGGTGTTTGGGAATTCCAAACTGCTGGTAAAGAGCAGCCTGGGCTGCCCAGCAGATATAAAGATGGGCAAAAATATTATTTAAGGCCCAGGTGAAGATCTCTGTCAATTCCTCCCAGTAATCTACTTCCTCAAACTTGAGATGTTCTACCGGTGCCCCAGTGACGATCAGCCCATCGAACTTATCATCCCTGATCTCATCAAATGTTTTATAGAATGTGAGCATATGCTCTCTCGGAGTGTTCTTGCTTTCATGTGAGTTCATACGGACGAGCACAGGCTCGACTTGCAGTGGTGTATTACCGATCAATCGAAACAATTGTGCTTCAGTCGTAATTTTTGTTGGCATCAGATTCAGAATGGCGATCCTGATCGGGCGAATGTCCTGATTCAAAGCCCTGTTTTCATCCATTACAAAAATGTTCTCTTTAATTAGGATTTCTTTTGCGGGTAATCGGTCTGGAATCTTGATTGGCATAATGGTGGTCCTCGGGTGATATCTGATTTCTTTTGAATTGATATAAAGTACCTGCTATCGGATTAAAAAAAATAACCGCCTGTAATTGGGCGGTTATTGATTAAATTAAAAAAATATATCTTAAAGACCTAACCAGACCCAATCCAAATTGACTCTCCATCGAGAGCCTTGGGCATCCCCATAGGCACTGTGATCGCGAGGTGATTCTTGGTTTGAGGTGATCTAGATATGAAATTCATTAGGCAGAATTTTACTTCGATAAATCGGGGATGTCAAGAAAGAAATCCATGGTTATTCAATTCAATATATTTTCGGAACCAAATTATTGCTTTCTGATCGCGATTTCTTTTATTTCAGTCCGAATCCCAAACCCCCTTCTGGTTTTAGGGGCGGGATTGCCCTGAAATAAAGTAACTTGTGAAATTTTGGAAGAATGATATAATTCCGGCTAATATCATAATATGAAAAAGCGTTGAGTGGAACAAGTATCCTTTGAGATAACTCCAGAGAATGAGGGTCACCGGCTGAAAACCCTTATACTGAAGGCAAAGGTGAAAACCATCCATGAGTGGGTTCCCTAAATCATTGTTAATGAGAGTAAGGAACTCCGGGGCAACCCGTTATCCTTAAAAGAGTGCCTGACGATTGATCGTCATAGAAGTTGGGTGGAACCGCGCGAAAAGAGCCGCGTCCCTTTTGGACGTGGTTTTTGTTTAAGGAGAAAGAGAGGTCATTATGAAGATACAAAAGATCCCACTGATTTGTTTGGGAGCAGGGACAGTTGGAAAAGAACTGATCTCCCAAATTCTAGTATACGGACAAACCATCACCCAGCGGACAGGTTTTTCTCTTGTGCCTATTGTCATTGCGAACAGTACCGGTGCCCTGGTGAACCCTAAAGGTTTGGCTTTGGGAACCCTGCAGTCAGTCCTCGATGAAGGGTTAAAGGGAAAAGAGCTCTCATCCCAAAAAATCTTCAGCGCCCATCCAGATTTGGCTGAGATTTCCCAGCAAGGGTTGATTGTTATCGATGTGACAGCTTCTTCAGATACAGAACCCTTTCTCAGGGAAACTCTGGAAAACGGATTCGGCGTGGTGCTGGCAAACAAGATTCCATTAACTGGTCCCTGGCAGCAGGCTCGCGTTTTCTATGAGAGTCCCAATGTCCGCTATGAGTGCACAGCGGGGGCAGGATTGCCGTTGATCAAGACTCTGGACTATTTGCTTGATTCTGGTGATCAGATCACAGCCATCGAAGGATGTTTTAGCGGAACATTGGGATACCTGTGTACCGAACTGGAGCAAAAGGTATCTTATTCTGAAGCTGTATTAACTGCTTGTGAAATGGGTTATGCTGAACCAGATCCTCGGATTGACTTAAGTGGTAAGGATGTAGCCAGAAAGGCACTTATATTAGCTCGCACGGCTGGTTGGTCCCTGACGGAAGAGGATCTTCAGACTCATCCGCTCTATCCGGAAGATTTAGCCAGTATACCACTGGATTCGTTTCTATCAGAAATGCACTCGCTAGATGATGAGTATAGATCCCGTTTCGAATCAGCTCTGGTAAGTAATAAAACCCTTCGTTATGTTGCCACGATCAGTGCCGACGAAGGAGATGTCGGGTTGAAATCCGTTAACCGAGCGAGTTCACTGGGCACACTGCAGGGTCCGGCAAACTATATTTCAATACAAACAAAGCGGTATTTTGAGAACCCACTAATTATTTCGGGTCCCGGGGCGGGTCCAGCAGTAACGGCAGCAGGAGTGCTGGGAGATGTCATTAAACTAGCCCAAAGAAATCAAAGGGGCTAAGCTTCGTTAGGAGGAAAGAATGAGCACATTGGTCATGAAATTCGGAGGTACTTCAGTGGGCAGCCTTAAAGCTCATGGGCAAGCAGCCGCAATAGTATTGGATCAAAAAAAAGATTGGGACCGTATGACCGTCGTCGTTTCAGCTATGAGCGGTGTAACCGATTTATTGATCAATGGAGCCCTGACAGCATCCCAGGGAGATGACCAAACCTTTCAAGGTATTGTAGAACAGCTTAGGGTCAAACACTACCTTGTATTGAATGACCTTTTGGATGCCAGTGGGGAACAAGCCTCAATACGCGCTTCTGTCAATCAATATCTTGATAATTTTGCTGCCTTCTGTCAAAGTATATATGTGCTGGGAGAATGTACCCCGCGGGCCCTTGATACGATCTCCTCTTTTGGGGAGAGAATCAATGCCCGAATCATGGCAGCTTATCTTCGTCAGCTTGGAATATCCAGCCAAGCGGTCGATTCCACTGAATTGATCATTACAGACAATAAATTCCAGAATGCAGTTCCGATAATGGATCTAACTTGCAAGCATATCGGAAATGTGTTGGTCCCGTTGTTGGAAAAAGATCAGGTACCAGTGGTCACAGGTTTTATGGCAGCCACTGAATCTGGGGTAACCACAACATTGGGAAGGGGAGGCAGCGATTTCAGCGCCTCAATTCTAGGAGTTTGCCTGAAAGCCGACGAGGTTTGGATCTGGACAGATGTGGATGGGGTCATGACTTCAGACCCGCGAATTGTTCCCGAGGCGAAATCCCTCCCGTTGTTGTCCTATAACGAGGTGAGCGAATTGGCCTACTTTGGCGCCAAGGTGGTTCACCCCCGAACCATCCAGCCGGTTGTGGAGCAGGGTATTCCGCTGCGAGTCAAGAACACCACTAATGCCGACCATCCAGGAACTTTAATCGTCCATAATCCAAAAATGGCAAAGAATACCGTAAAAGCGGTCACACTTATCGAAGGTTTAAGTATGATCAATGTGGAGGGCCGGGGCATGATGGGTATACCCGGGATTGCAGCCCGGACCTTTGCTGCTGTCGCTAGCCAGGGAGCCAGTGTGTTAATGATCACCCAGGCATCCTCCGAACAATCGATCTCTTTTCTTCTACCGATGGAAAACGTAGACTCAGTTCTCCATGCTTTGCAGGAAGAGATGGCCCAAGAGTTGGAAAGGAAGGATATTGAAAGAATCTGGTCCAAGGATAATGTGGTGATTGTCACTGCAGTGGGAGCTGGTCTTCGTAATACACCAGGAGTTGGAGCTCGAATTTTTGGTGCACTGGCGACAGGAGACATCAATGTCATCGCAATTGCCCAAGGCTCTTCAGAGTGCAGCATCTCATTGGCCATTGAGGCGAAAGATGGGGAGCAGGCTGTGCGCCAGATCCACAAAGCTATTCTTAAAGATGCTGGAGAATATATAAACGGAAAGGCAGGCTAAATGAACAAGAAAATGAAACTCCGGGTCGGTATTCTGGGGGCAACAGGAATGGTAGGTCAAAATTTCATTCGATTATTAAATGATCATCCCTGGTTCGAGGTTTGTTATCTTGCAGCTTCCCAGCATTCCGCAGGAAAGGAATATGAAAAGGCTGTGGCAGGCCGCTGGTTGGTTGAGGGTGAGATCCCTGAGCAAGTGAAGAATATAACGGTCAATTCTGTACTGGAAGTTGAGAATGCCTCCAACGCCTGTGATTTTGTGTTCTCTGCTTTCAATATGGAGAAAGAGGAAATCCGGAAACTTGAAGAGCTGTACGCAGAAAAAATGCCGGTTGTTTCCAATAATTCGGCTCATCGGTTTAGTGCGGATGTTCCAATGATAATTCCGGAAGTCAACCCGCAACACCTCGATATTATTCCTGCTCAACGACAAAACCGAGGTTGGGAAAAGGGTTTTATCGTTGTTAAACCGAACTGCAGCATCCAAAGTTTTATTCCTCCCGTCTACGCCTTAATTTCAGCCGGGTTTCCAGTAGAAAGTTTACTGGTCACCACTCTTCAGGCAGTATCGGGAGCGGGATACCCGGGTATGGCTGCGATAGGAATGATTGATAATGTCATTCCCCATATAAATGGTGAAGAGGAAAAAAGTGAGCGGGAACCCTTAAAAATCCTGGGAACAATCCAGAATGACAAATTTGTCGATCTTGATTCTCTGGTTCTCTCAGTTTCCTGCAACCGGGTACCGGTCAGACATGGTCACTTGGCCAGCGTCAGTTTAAAATTCAGAGATGATCAACCTGCTTTAGAAGAAATACTAAATATCTGGTCCTCGTTTGAAGGTGAGCCGCAGGTATTGAACTTGCCTTCTGCCCCGCACCCTCCCATTTTGGTTCGGAACGAAGTTGATCGGCCTCAACCTGCTAAAGATAGAGAAGCGGGAAATGGAATGGCAATCTCGGTTGGCCGTTTGCGTGATTGCCCTTTATTGGATATCAGATTTTCGGCTCTTTCGCATAATACCGTCCGCGGAGCAGCTGGTGGTGCGATTCTGAGTGCCGAGCTGCTGAAAGCAAAAGGCTATCTTCAGCCGATTATTCAAAACTGAATCCAATAACAACAGAAATACCAAATTGACTGGATTGATTATGAAAATATATGGAAGTACCTCACTTCATGAAATCTTAGGGGACATGATCGTCTATCGGAATCTGGATCCTGTTGACGCTAGATTGCCCAGATTCGAAAAGATCAGGAATTCAGTGAATATTCCGACCGGGAAGTTCCCGCGAAAAGGAAAACCTGCCTACGCGGAAGTTGTTGTTCAGCTGTTGCGGGCAGCGGCCAATCTGGTTGATCCAAACTTCTCAATTCAACAGCTAGTTTATCTTGGGGATACTCAGCTGAATGACGGTAATGCATTTTTAACTATATGTGATGCAGGGAATTGGCCGGGATTAGCATTTATTGCTGCGGAAAATCAGCTTCCTCCGTCTGTGGATTTGATCGGTCATTCAAACAAGACTCTTTATCTGGCAAATCGATGGTCAGCTCTGAAAGATTTTGAGGTATATTGCCGTAACCAAGGTTTTCTGATGGGAGAAGGTACAGCCGTCATTGTAGATCTGGACAAGACGGCTCTTGGGGCCAGGGGACGTAATGACCAGGTGATCAACCAGGCCCGAGTAAATGCTGTCAAACAAACGGTAGGAAATTTATTGGGACAGGCATTTGACCTGGAAGGATTCCAGCGGGCGTATGAGCTTCTTAATCAAGAAGCATACCATCCGTTTACAACCGATAATCAGGATTATCTGGCGTACACATGCTTAATCCTGGGTAGCGATTTGTTTACACTTGATTCACTGCTGGATCTACTGGCTAGAAAAGAAATCATAACTTTTAATCAGTTTCTTGCTCGGGTTAACGACCAGTTGGAGGGGCTTTCCCAGCCATTAAGGGAAGTCCATGATAGTTTCAATGCACTTGTTCAATCTGGCGATCCCACACCATTTAAAACCTTCCGCTACCAGGAATACTTAACCACTACAGCTAGGATGGGAACCACCGCAAACCAGGAGAACATCACAGAATTATTGGATAATGAATTGGTTATTACCCATGAGGTTTGTGAGATGGCACTGCGCTGGAAGAATAACGGTGCTTTGCTTTTTGGCCTCTCTGATAAACCAGACGAAGCATGTTTCCCTGGGAAGGATTTGGCTGATCAGGGCCACCTTCCCCTTCATAAGACAATTACCTATGTTGTTGGTGAGTGAGATGAGGAGAGAGTTATGAAGTATGATAGTTGGCTTACTTGTGTCCGGGGCTGTGGTGAGAGGTATTCAATTTACGATGTAATGTACCATTGTCCGGAATGTGGTGGATTGCTGGATATCGAACATGACCTGGATGCACTCGGGAATCGCAGTGGTTTGGAGTGGAAGGAATTATTTGACCAGCGAACCCGCACCAATCAATGGCCCTATGGGAGCGGTGTTTGGGGGAAAAAGGAATGGGTGTGTCCCCAAATCGACAGTGATAATATTATTTCCCTGTATGAGGGCCATACGAATTGTTTTCAGGCCCAGAAGCTTGGTCAAAACATTGGCTTACCTGATTTATGGGTAAAACAATGTGGCATCAGTCATACAGGATCCTTTAAGGATCTGGGTATGACTGTACTCGTTTCAGTTGTCAATCAAATGATTAACGACGGTCAACCTATTCGAGCTGTAGCTTGTGCCTCCACTGGAGATACTTCCGCTGCCCTGTCTGCATATGCTGCTGCGGCGGGAATTCCTGCAGTAATCCTGTTGCCAAAAGGGAAAGTATCGATGGCCCAGTTGGTGCAGCCGATTGCTAATGGTGCCCTAGTGCTTGCGTTGGATACAGATTTTGATGGCTGTATGGCTATTGTGGAAAAGTTAACCCAGGATCCTACAATTTACCTGGCGAATTCGATGAATTCACTGCGCATTGAGGGGCAAAAGACGATTGCAATAGAGATCGCCCAGCAATTTAACTGGAAATTACCCGATTGGATAATAATCCCTGCGGGAAATCTCGGGAATGTGAGCGCCCTCGGTCGGGGATTGGTCATGATGAAAGATTTAGGTTTAGTAGACCAATTGCCCCGGATTGCATGTGCTCAAGCAGCCAATGCAAACCCACTTTACTTAAGCTATCAGACAGAATTTAAGGACTATCATCCGGTGGAGGCCAAACCTACATCCGCTTCCGCGATCCAAATTGGGGATCCAGTGAGTTATGAACGGGCGGTGAAAGTGTTAAAGTCTTTTGATGGCATTGTGGATCAGGCAACAGAAGATGAGCTGGCTAACGCAGCTGCGCTTGCTGACACGACCGGGCTGTATACTTGTCCACAAACAGGTGTCGCGCTAGGGGTATTATTGAAGATGATCAAAAGGGGGGATATCCAGGAAAATGAGCAGGTTGTTGTGATATCTACAGCACATGGTTTGAAATTTACCGAATTCAAAATTGGTTATCATGAGGATAGTTTGAAAGAGGTCACATCCCGGTATAAGAATTCACCAGTTGAGCTTCCGCCTGATCTGGACCTTATTAATAAGGCTATTAATAAGGCGACGTGATATCAGGTAATAATCACTTCAGAAACAGTGAGAAATCTGTCCCAGCTTAAAGCAGGAATCCCGGGACAGACCGGAATTTTTTCAGGACCGGTTTTATTCCAGATCGTGCAGCAGGGCATCAATTCCCAGTAGATATGATTTCACACCAAAGCCGGAAATGCTTCCTTTGCAGGCAGGTGCGATTAATGATATATGCCGGAATTCTTCCCGTCCCAAAATATTTGTGATATGTACTTCTACAACAGGGATTGAAATTGCTTTTACGGCATCATGAAGTGCGATTGAAGTATGAGTGTAACCTCCAGGATTAAAAACAACCCCATGATACTTCTTCTCAGCATCATGGAGGTAATTAATTAACTCTCCCTCAATGTTGGACTGGTTGGTGGAGACCTGAGCTCCTTTTTCCTGTCCATATCTTATGAGATCCTGGTTCAGTTTTTCCAATCCATTCTCGCCATAAAGTTTTGGTTCGCGTTTTCCAAGTAAATTTAAATTCGGACCATGTAAGACCAATATCTGGTTCATAAATCTCTCACTTTCTAATACTTAAGACGGATTTCCAGGATTTTTCGTCTACTTCTATTTTGGCTTTGACCTGACCGATATTCAATGGAAGGGCAAATTGCAGTATCCCGGCTGATTTTTTCTTATCCCTTTTCACTGATTCCCAAATTCTTTCCAGGGAGAGATAAGAAGGAAGATCAACTGGCAGATCCCATTCATTGAGAACGCAAATTATTTTCTCTAACAATCCAGGCGCAGCCAATCCCATGATTTCAGCGGTTCGGGTTTCCGCCACCATCCCAATTGCAATTGCTTCCCCATGTCTGAGCTTGAAATCTGAGGCGAGTTCCACTGCATGCCCCAATGTGTGGCCAAAATTCAATACCTGGCGCATGTTTTGATCATAGGGATCTTTCTGGATGATAGCTACCTTAACTGCCACCGCCCGCCTTAATATTTCAGATCGATTAAGATCAAAAGCTCTCCGGCCTTCCATCGCCAGGGCAAATAAATCCGGGTCTGAGATCACACCATGTTTAATGACCTCCGCCATCCCATTTCGTAGCTCTTTTTCTGGCAGAGATTGTAAGAAGCCTGGATCAATCCATACCTGGCGGGGCGGGTGAAAAGCACCGACAAGGTTTTTCCCCTGGGGAAGATCCACACCGGTTTTCCCACCTATTCCAGCATCAACCATCGCCAGCAATGAAGTTGGTATGTTCACCCAATCTACTCCGCGATGAAAAGCAGCGGATGCAAAACCGGTTAAATCTCCCACAACACCGCCTCCAAGGGCAATCACCGTGCTTCCCCTATCGACGTTTGCATTCAAGAATCCATCCCATACTTTCTGCACCGTATCCATTGTCTTTGAGTTTTCACCAGGAGGAAAAACGATCAAAGATGATTGATATCCGGCTTCTTCCAGAGAGGCGAGAATACTTTTTGCATAAAGATCTGCGACATTTTGGTCTGATACAACTGTGATTGGACCACCTCGTTTCTGCAGTCGAAGTTTCTTTCCCAAATCATTCACGATTCCGGAAGAAAATTGCACCTGATAACTGGTACCCATTCCAGAAACAAGAAATACTCCCAGCAGGACCTCCAGCTCAAAGAGGATATCATCAACTGGACCCTGGTCAGTGTGGATTTGAGTAGGGAACGAGTTATAATGCTCTTCCCGTTTTTTGAGCAGATCGATTAAATCAATCTCAGTTGAAGCGCCCAGCAAAGGTCTTTTATTTTGATCCTCATTCATTCGGGAAATCAGAACTGGTGAGGAGGCCTGCAAGAGGATAACCTCTCCCCGATCTTCAACCAGCTTCCGAGCTTTGCTCCTGATCAGCGCTCCCCCACCCAGTGCCACAATACCTGTTTCGTCACTGCATATCTCATCCAGAACGCTGCATTCCCAATCCCGAAAATAATCTTCACCTTTAGTTGAAAATATCTCTGGAATGGTCATGGCTGTCCTGGACTCGATCAGTTTGTCCAGATCAAAAAAAGGGAGGTCCAGCCGACGGGCGAACATTTCTCCAAGTGTTGATTTACCTGACAAGGGAGGGCCGTAAAGGAAGAACATTTTTTCCCTGTTCATACAGGCCACCAGATATGTTTTTCGTTATCCAGATCGAGATCAGAAAACCGGGATTTGGGCAGGTTATTAAACCTCGGAAGCATTTCAGCTAATGAATCCCCACCTAGTTTTTCAATAAGAGCATCTGCCAATATAAAAGATACCACTGCTTCAATGATGGGTACAGCGCGGGGGACTGGACAGAAATCCGACCGCTCATACTTGGATGTAGATTCCTGTTGGTTTATCAGAT
>Ga0307991_1002638_pt1 | contig 12029 bp, 8 predicted proteins | sample EllFjometagen131_FD_203146 | JGI IMG/M metagenome (GOLD analysis project Ga0307991, IMG submission 203146) | Marine microbial communities from Ellis Fjord, Antarctic Ocean - #131 | ecosystem: Environmental > Aquatic > Marine > Unclassified | place: Southern Ocean | collected 2014-10-08 | reverse complement strand
GATAAAAAACTAAAAAGAAATATCTTAACTCCTGATTTGATATTTAAACTTGTAGGTTACAGTTATCTCTCTAAATTTGGTAAAAGAAATATTAATGAAGTAAAAAAGTATGTACTCAAAAGTTTAGAATATTATGAAAAGAAACAGAATGCTTCATTTTTTACAATTTTTTTCAAATGCAGTTATGAAATTGGTTCCGATGATTTCTATGAATATTATAAAAAATATTTTCTTCGCAACTGTGATTATGAATTGTATAGGAGATATGATATTTTAAATCTGAAACGCAATTATTCTCCAGATATTTTACACGTTGTTGAAAAATCAATAATTCATCAGTTATTTAAGATTACAAGATCTGCAGAGAATTGTTATAGAGAAGATGTTAATCTCCCTAAAATCGGTGAAGGGTGGATTCAAGAGACTCAATTATTTAATAAAATTGAAAAAGAATTTCCAGAGTATGAAGTGGAACAACATGGTAGTCCAGATTGGTTAGGGCGTCAGCATCTTGATATTTTTTTACCACAACTTAATGTAGCAATTGAATTTCAAGGAGATCAACATTTTAAATCAATTGAATTTTTTGGAGGAGTAGACGGTTTTCAAAGTACAATTGAGAGAGATATTAGGAAGAAAAAATTATGCAAAAAAAATAAATGTGAATTAATTTGTGTTACATCAGATTATGATTTTAATGAAATTGTGAATAAAATAAATCTAATGATTTCAGAAAATGTTAGACATAATGATTAACTTAATAATAAATTGGAGTCAGCTATCTTGAATATATAGCATTATAATAAGCTAATTAATAAATGGCATAACAAACGTATCTGCGGGTGGGTTTATTATTCTTTTCGGTCTGAATCTTACGATTCAAACCTTGTTTTATTTGTTTCAGGTCGTGTTCGTTCCGATCCCGCCGCATACGCAAAACATTACAGGAAAAGGATTTAAGGGTAAGATATTTTACTACTAACTTATGGAGGAAATAAATGATAAAAAGTTCATGTTTTCGTTTTTTGGCAGTTTGCTTGCTATTGTGCATAATTTCATGTGAAAAAATTACAAACACTAATGTTCAGAATCTACCGACTGAGATAACATTTCTGTCCCCTCAGGAAAATGACATAACTAGCCCATCAACACCTTTACAAATACATGTTATTGCAAATGACAATGATTCTGTAATTGATAAATTGGAATTATATTTGAATGATGTTCTAATATCTACAAGTTTATCTAACGAAATTATTTTAAATTACAATTTTACAGAATTAGAATTAGGCAAAACAATTCTATTAGTTAAAGCATTTGATAATATGGATAGAATTGATTCTTTAAAAACATCTATATATGTAGAATCAAATCATGCTATGTCGTTAAGTAAAAATAATGTATTTTGTTATGACATACAAACTTCATGGAATAGTGAACCCACAGAAAGTTACCAAATAATCAAAGAGATAATTAATGAGACATATGATGACTCCTTAAGATCTTCAGAAATAATGGTAACTTATATTTATTGGGATGGATCAACTAATATCTTTTATGAGAATCTTAGTTCTGACACAACTGCTGTTTATACTGATAATCAAGATACTCTTTATGATTTAACTTGGAATAGTGGTAGTAATAATGTAGTAGAAACTGGAGATTTAATAATATTTGGGAGGAACAAAGAATATATAAGGACAAGAATTGATTCACAATTTGGAGAAATGTGGAGTTTTAGAATTGATACATATTCAAAAACATTTGGATTAACAAATGAACATTCTTGTTTTTTTGATGGTTCTAACTACTTGGAAGAAGAAAAAAATTTAATTGGAGCAATCATTGATGAAAAGCAGTATGGTGAAATTGTTGAATAAGAAATTGTTGATGAAAACACAATTGAGTTTTCGTTTTTAAATAATGCTTAAAGACGAATGAGTTAATTAATATCAAATTTCCTGTAACAAGCGTGTCGTCGGTTTGGTCTCGCGGTTCTTTTTGCTTGAACCTTACGGTTCAGGGTTTTGGTTGTTTGTTTTGGGCGTGATCGTTCCGATCCCGCCGCACACGCAGAACATTATGGGCAATTGACATAGAGGAAATAAAATGGCAAAACCAAAAATTGAAACAGTTAGAGAAATGATATATTGGTCTTATTCCAATCTGGCAATGGCTCATACCGCTGTTGAGAAAAAACAGGTAAAATATTCAAGATTTAATTATATGATTAGAGCGAAACTATTTAAAGGTCTTAAAGATGGGACGATGAATATTAGAACAATTTTTGATGACGAAAAAATAAAATTACAAACTGGACAAATCTGCAATTATTGCGGTTCAAAATCTAATCTCGCTTTAGATCATATTTTTCCAAAACGATATGGTGGAACCGATAACGCTGAAAATTTAGTTTATGCTTGCAGAACTTGTAATAGCTCTAAAGGAAAAAAAGATTTAATGGAGTGGATGAAATATAAAGAGACATTTTTACCATTAATGCTCATTCGGAGGTACTTAAAACTTGTATATTCCTATTGCATTAGTGAAGAAATCATAGACGTTAGAATTGATGAGTTAATTGATAAAGAATTACCTTTCAAAATTGATTTTTTGCCAATTTCTTTTCCAAACCCTAAGAATCTTACTTTAAATTGCAAAAGCAATAAGAGGAGAAAATGAAATTTATCTATAAAGATAAAGAATACACATTGAATGATCTTGAAAAAGAACATAAGAAATTTGCAAAATCAATTAAAAATCCCAGTTTTTTATTAAGTAATCGATTTCCCTTAACTTTCGCTTTTGATCCTGGATATAATATCGCTTCCGATTTTTTTTATGATTTGTATAAACAAATTACAAGTGCAAAATTTGCTTTAATAATGGGACATAAAAAGATTCACGACAGAAACTTTGTAAATTGGGAAAGTGGTGCTACAGGTCAATATTGGCTAAGATTTCAATACATAAAAAACTCAATTATTTGGTATAATTCTTCCTTCGATATACTTTTACAAACTTTATGGTTTGGATTTTCATTATATAAAAGAATAAAGATAAATAAAAAAAGAATTAATGAAATTGATTCATCAGAAACTTATAAAGATTTATTAACAGCGTGCACATATTCAAAAGTGAAAAAAGTATTGAAGCAAATTAACAATCCAGATTCGACTGACCTTCTTAATGAAATCGATAATTACTCTAAGTGCAATGAACGGGAAAAAATAAATGCATGGTCTAATAAATTGAAGCATCACGGTGACTTTATAATAAGTGAGCTATACAGTCCCAGTTTTGGGATGAAAACAGGTAAATACAATTCAATTTATTCAAACCCTGAAATTAATGAAATTGAAAAACTAATTGAAATTCTTAAGAAACATCATCTAAAACTCCTTAAGTTAACTAAATTTATTTTTGATTTTTTCAATTTTGACTTCTTTGAAAAAGAAGAAATTAATATTGCTGATATTCCTAAAGAAATTGAGTATAAGAGGATAATAATAGAGAATGACTGCCCATAACAAAAGCACCTGCGGTCTGGGTTATCAGTTCGTTTCGTCTGAATCGTTCCGATTCAAACTTTGGTTGGTTCGCTTTCGGTTGGGATCGTTCCGATCCCGCCGCACACGCAGAACATTATGGGCAAGAGAAAGTAAATTGAAAATTATTGAGAATAGGTTATTGCATGAGTTTCAAAACTAAAAAAATTGCTGTCTGTATCGGTAACAAAGATTGTTTGCGAATAGTTCCAATCGGAAATGATCTACAAAGACCTGAACTCAAATTTTCATTTTTTGACGATTCTTTTACAATAAGAACATTTAAAAAGAATAATAAAGAAGATTTGTTATTGTATTCACCAATAGATAAAGGACTTGTAAGTCACGAACTAACCTATCATAATTCTTCTAATAGATTTTTAAAATCAGCTATTTTACCCAAACATATAAATGATCAAAGACGAACAGCAATTTTCAAAGAAATAATAAATCTTGATTTAAATGACTTAATTTTACCAATTCCAATTTGCAGAATCACTGTAAACAATATTCCTAAAAAAATGTATAAAGAGAAAAAACATAATCATACTATTCAAATTGATTCTAAATATAATACAACTGAATTGTACATTGCATCTAAAAACTACGACCATAAAAAAATAGCTAAATTTTTTCCAATGATTTCAACAGGAATATTCCCTATTACAACAACTGATGCAATAATATATGGTGCTGGTTTTGGTTCGGAACCTATTTTTAATAAAATGTTAGAAACAGGTAAGACAATTATCGCAATGGAACAAGCTGATATTGGTGATTTTAAAATTTTCTACCGTAACTATGAACTGGTAAAAAACGACAAATTTAGAATTTACCATAATATTGATTACGGAAAAAACAATTATATCGAATTTTTCAATAACATTGAATATTTAGATATTATTGCTACAACTTCAATATCATTTAAATCTCAGAAAGATGGTAAAATTTCAAGCCCAAAACCTGCTTACAAATTAGATGCTGAATATCAAAAAAAATCAAAAGTTCCTATAGAATTTATTAAAAAATGGGAAAAACGTTTTTCCATAAAGGAAACTGAATATAGAAATTTCAAAAAATTCCGATCTGGCATGATATTCAATGTTTAAATTTTATTATAAATTGCCCATAACAAGCGTGTCGGCAGTAGGTCTGGTCAGTGCTCTTTGTTTGAATCTTCCGATTCAAACGGTCGGTCAGTTGTTTTGGGCGTGATCGTTCCGATCCCGCCGCACACGCAGAACATTATAGGAAATTATCTTGAACAAAAAATGGCTTTATAAAACAATGTCTTTGGAGGATAAAAATGAGTAAAATTGGTTTATGGAATGTTGAAGCAGAAAAGAAATTCTTTAGCGAAGCTTTAAAGAATTTTTCTTCTCCAGAAAAATTATTTTATAGTTTCAATGATAGATATTATGCTTATATTAAAAAAGGGCAAAAGAATAATGGACAAACGTTAAATAGTAGAAACTCATTAATTGGTCAATTTACCGAAAATTGGTGTCGTAGTTTGTTAAATCCAATTGCAAAAGAACTTGGTTTATTTGCAGTAAACAGCGTTGTCTGCGAAGAAATTGGCTTAACTAAACTATCAGATGCTGATGTTGCTTTTTGTTCAACAAATTCAAAATATCAAAAAGCAGAAGATATTAAGCTTATCTTTGAAGTCAAAATGAGTATAATATCAAATTATTATTACAACGAAAAAAACAATGAACTTGAATGTATTGGAGATTATAAAAGTCATAAAGGTAATCCGTCAATATTAAGGTCAGATTCAATGTTAAAAGCAATTGGTAAATCCATTAATATACGTGTTTCAGGTTTATCATCAACAAAAATACCAATCATAATTCTGGGCAATAGTCCTATAACGAAAAACTATATCAATAAAGTTGATTTTTTGAAAAAGTCTGGAGTAATTCAAGGATTTTTGTCATTATTCCCAAATCCTACAAATTCTGATTTTATAATCAACACACCTCAAAAAGGTTTTCGAACAATAGAAACGCATCAAAATCTAAGAAATATTTTAATACAAATATTAAATGAAGATATTAATTATTTCTCTTCAATGATTTCAAAGCCAAAACTTGGAGAGATAATTACAATTGCAAACGAAGAAAGCACAGATACTGAAAAAGCTGAGAAATTTTTAGAATTAATTAGGATGTAATTTATGAGAAATGGAACAAAAACAAGTGCATTTGGTGTATCAGGAAGAAGCAATCACGATTCTTCAGTTTTTTATAATTCAAGATTATACTCTGATAATACAATAACTCAAGTTGATAAAGAAATTAATCAATTTCCTGAAGAATATCTAAATAAAATTATTACTAAATCATCAGAGAATATGACTGATATACCAGACAATTCTATTCACTTAATGATAACTTCTCCACCGTATAATGTTTCAAAAGAATATGATGAAGACTTAAGTTTTTCTGAATATTTAGAAATGTTAGAAAAAGTTTTTACTGAAACGTATAGAGTATTGGTTAATGGTGGTAGAGTTTGTGTGAATGTTGCTAATCTTGGGAGAAAACCTTATATTCCTCTTTCTGATTACATTTCCAAAATGATGATTAAAATTGGTTACAATATGAGGGGAGAAATTATCTGGAACAAAGCAGCAAGCGCTAGTCCTTCTTGTGCTTGGGGAAGCTGGCAATCAGCATCTAATCCAGTGTTAAGAGATATACACGAATACATTTTAATTTTTTCAAAAGGTGATTTTAAAAGAGAAAGAAAGAAACAGGAAATGGCAAAAAAGACAAATTCAATTTCAAAAGAACAATTTATGGAATGGACAAAATCAATTTGGACAATGAATGCTGTCTCAGCAAAAAAAATTGGTCATCCTGCCCCATTTCCAGAAGAATTACCACACAGATTGATTCAGTTATATTCTTTCAAGTCAGACATTATTCTTGATCCATTTATGGGAAGTGGCACAACTGCTATTGCAGCTTTAAAATCAGACCGCTTTTATGTTGGTTATGACAATAGTATTGAATATGTTAAACTTGCTGAAGATAGAATAGCAAAGTACACAGACCAGCTGGAACTCGATATTTAAATTTCCTATAACAAACGTGCCCACAATAAGCAAGTAGCGAAGCAAGAAGAATCGTGGCGCACGCCAAACATTATGGGCAAGAGAAAGTAAATTGAAAATTATTGAGAATAGGTTATTGCATGAGTTTCAAAACTAAAAAAATTGCTGTCTGTATCGGTAACAAAGATTGTTTGCGAATAGTTCCAATCGGAAATGATCTACAAAGACCTGAACTCAAATTTTCATTTTTTGACGATTCTTTTACAATAAGAACATTTAAAAAGAATAATAAAGAAGATTTGTTATTGTATTCACCAATAGATAAAGGACTTGTAAGTCACGAACTAACCTATCATAATTCTTCTAATAGATTTTTAAAATCAGCTATTTTACCCAAACATATAAATGATCAAAGACGAACAGCAATTTTCAAAGAAATAATAAATCTTGATTTAAATGACTTAATTTTACCAATTCCAATTTGCAGAATCACTGTAAACAATATTCCTAAAAAAATGTATAAAGAGAAAAAACATAATCATACTATTCAAATTGATTCTAAATATAATACAACTGAATTGTACATTGCATCTAAAAACTACGACCATAAAAAAATAGCTAAATTTTTTCCAATGATTTCAACAGGAATATTCCCTATTACAACAACTGATGCAATAATATATGGTGCTGGTTTTGGTTCGGAACCTATTTTTAATAAAATGTTAGAAACAGGTAAGACAATTATCGCAATGGAACAAGCTGATATTGGTGATTTTAAAATTTTCTACCGTAACTATGAACTGGTAAAAAACGACAAATTTAGAATTTACCATAATATTGATTACGGAAAAAACAATTATATCGAATTTTTCAATAACATTGAATATTTAGATATTATTGCTACAACTTCAATATCATTTAAATCTCAGAAAGATGGTAAAATTTCAAGCCCAAAACCTGCTTACAAATTAGATGCTGAATATCAAAAAAAATCAAAAGTTCCTATAGAATTTATTAAAAAATGGGAAAAACGTTTTTCCATAAAGGAAACTGAATATAGAAATTTCAAAAAATTCCGATCTGGCATGATATTCAATGTTTAAATTTTATTATAAATTGCCCATAACAAGCGTGTCGGCAGTAGGTCTGGTCAGTGCTCTTTGTTTGAATCTTCCGATTCAAACGGTCGGTCAGTTGTTTTGGGCGTGATCGTTCCGATCCCGCCGCACACGCAGAACATTAGCAGCTACTGTTAAGGAATAACTATAAGGAATTTACAATGAGTGAAGAGATACTATACCGAATTTGTCCCTTATGTGGGGAGAATAAAATTGAAAGTGGGTTTGATTTTCCACACATTTTCCCCAAAAGCTGTAATAATAATTCAAGGATTTTTGGATTTAGTATGGAAAATATTTTAAATGAAGAAGAAATTTATAAAGAAAATGGAAAACCTAAAGGAAAATATATTAATCAGAGAGGATTTGGTTTAGAATCAATTTGCAAAGATTGCAATAATTATTCTGGTTCACATTATACTAATGCTTTTAAAGATTTTTACGAACAAGGACTTGAAACATATCAAAATCGCACTTCATCAGAAGTAAATTTATCGTGCAAAAACATTTATCCCTTAAGAATTCTAAAAGAAATATTGATGATGTTTGTAATAATTAATCATAAAAAGCCATTAATTGGAAATTTTAAAGATTACCTACTAAATAAAGAAAACTCAAATTTACCTAATGGCTATAAAATTTATATATATTTTTCGGAGGATATCGTAAGCAAAGCTCTACACGGTCAAGCAAATGATATTAATTCAATTTCATTTTCTTCACTTGTTTCATTTAAGCCTTTTGGTTTTATTTTAACATATAATTCTAAACCTAGTTTACTATATAGAAATACTTGTAGCATAACAGCATTTAGTAAATATCTATATGATGAACAAGAGTATTTGAGACTTCCTTTACTAGTTATTAATAATCCAGTTTCACCAAATTCTCCATCTGAATATATGAAACACTTGCTATATTAAAACTTGAAGTAAGAAATTAGCTTAATTGATTTAGAAAAAAACTTTGGGGGAATAATGAATTCAAAAGAATTCAAAGATTTAGTTAAAATAAGTGAAGATTATATTTTAGCCGCAAAGAGAAAAAAAGTTAATCTTAATGAAATTTTGTCTGGCTTATATACAGATCCTTCTCATTTTATTTACGAATTAATTCAAAACGCAGAAGATGCAGGTGCAACAGAAATAATCTTTAATTTATCTAATGAAAAGTTTGAAATTATTCATAATGGTAGAAATTTCAATTTCAATGATATAGAAGCAATTGTAGGCTATGGTTTATCAACAAAAAAAGATTTAAACAAAATTGGAAAATTTGGTATCGGTTTTAAATCAGTTTTTGCAATAACGAAAGCACCAATAATTCATTCTGGTAATTATCATATTCGTGTAGATGAGTTCGTTATTCCTTCAATAATAAATGAAGTTTCAACTGATAAAACAATTATAATACTACCCTTTAATCATCCTACAAGGTCTGCTGAGAATATTTTTAAAATTATTGATACTAAATTAAATCATATAAATCCCATTACTTTACTTTTTCTAAAAAATATTAATAAAATTAAATGGCAATCTCCATCAAAAAGTGGAATTTATTCCAAAAGTGTTAAAACAATTCCAAACATTATACATACAAAAAAGATCTCTATAACTTCAAAAGTTCTTCAGCAAATGGTTTCAAGTAACTATCTTATAATTCAAAAACCTATTCAAATTGAGAACAACCCTCATTTGGTTGAACTCGCATATAGACTTTCGGTTGATAATGATGGGAATGAAAAAATTATTAAGGAGAAAAATTCAAAATTAAATGTGTTTTTCCCTACTTCAAAAGTAACTTTTTTAAATTTTTTAATTCAAGGTCCATACAAAACTATCCCTAATCGTGAGGATATACCATTAGATGATTATCAAAATAGATTATTAATACGGGAAACTGCAACTTTAGTTGCTGAAAGTATTACAATAATAAAGAAATTGAATCTATTAACTTCTTCTTTTCTTGAAGTTATTCCAATTAATCAATCACATGATAATGAATATATTTACTATTCAATATTTAAAGAAGTTAATGACAAACTAATGTCTGATGAAGCACTTATTCCTACACAAAACAATAAATTCACGAATGCAAATAATGCAATAATTGCTCGTGGTAAAGACTTAACCAACATACTAACATCAAATGATCTTGAAATATTGTTTAATAAAAAAAACTGGGTTAGCACAAATATAACCTTTGATAAAGCAAGGGAATTGCGTGATTATCTAATTAATGTTTTGAATATTAAAGAGATTGAATTTAAAGATTTTGCATTTAGTATTAATGAAAAATTTATATCTTCTAAATCAGATAATTGGTTGATCAACTTCTATGTCATTTCCTTAAAACACCGCATTCTTTGGCAAAAAGAATCAAAAATAAATAAAATTGGTATTCTGAGAAATCGGCCAATTATTAGATTGTATGATAATACAAATGTTTCTCCTTATAATGAAAAAAATCAATTACAAGTTTACCTCCCCTCTAATTCTATTTCTAATTCAGAATGTAAAATTGTAAAAGAAGATTTAACACGAAATATTGATGCTTTAGAATTTCTTAAAAATCTTGGTTTAACAGAGCCAGATTATTTGGTTGATATCCAAACAAACATTCTAATAAAATACACAAATGCTAGGTCTGATTTAAATCCAAATGAATATATGAAAGATTTTAATTTTATTTTTTCTTGTTACAAACTATTAGGAAGTAATCGCAGAAAAATATTAAAAGATTTGTTATCAGAATATTATATAATTTACTGTAAACGATTAAATTCTAACATTACACAATATTATAAACCTTCTGGTGCATATATTACAAATGATTATTTAGTCGAATATTTTGATAATTTTTCAGGTGTACTTTTTGTTGCTGATCTCATATATGAAAAATTCATCGGATCATCTGATGAATTGTTAGATTTCTTACTTTTTATGGGATGTAATAACTGCCCAAAAAGAATAAAAATTGATGGTAATCTATCAATAAAAGAAAGAAAATCTCTAAGAAACAATAAAAATTATACGAAAGATCAACTTCCTATTGATTACAAGTTGGAAGGATTAACCAACTTCATAAATAATATTTCCGTTAAACGATCAAAATTGTTATGGGACATATTAATCACTTGTGTTTCAAATTATGATGGCTCTGATAAAAAAAATTATTTTTTGGGTGAGTATACATGGTTTCACAGAAAACAAAACATAATAAAATTTAATTCTATATTTTTACACACACTACAATCCCAAAAATGGTTAGTAAATCGTAACAATGATTTTATTGCTCCTGTAAATACTAATTTCTCTGAATTAACTAGCCTATATAGTAATGATAATAATGCTAAAATTCTAATAAATTCTTTAAATTTTCAGTTTGATGAAATTAAAAATATTGAAGAAAAGTATGGTGGTTTCTATATCCCAGCTGAAGAAAAAGACATTTATCTGCAATGGAAAGCTCTTCAAGAAAATATTCGTAACGACCAAAATTCAGATAGTAATAGCAATTTATTTTTAGAAACCGATCCTGATAACATCTTTCCCATTGCAGAAGACTTTAATCCTCATGTAATAGAAATCTCAGATTATCGTGGTCAATTACCTTCTGAGAAAAACATAAAAAATCAGAAAAAAGAAATTTCATTAAATAATGATAAAGAAACTAATAAGACGTCAAAAAAGGATTTGAAGCATATTGGCATCTGGGGTGAAAAATTTGTTTATAATTATTTAAAATTAAAATATAAATCTGATCAAAATATAAAAATTGTTTGGCAAAATACAAATAACTCTATCGGTCATGGATACGATTTTTCAATACTATCAAATTTAAGAGAAATTGAATATATTGAAGTAAAATCAAAAACGGATAATTCACAACAATTTTTTCTAACTGGTACTCAGTGGCAATTTGCAAATAAATTATATAATGATAATGAAGGTGATAAATTCAAAATCTATGTTGTTTGTAATGCTTTAACTGATGATGCTAATATTAAGATAATTAAGAATCCGTTTAAATTATGGAAAGAAGGTAGACTATATGCTCATCCCATTCAAATTAAACTGTAATATTGTTTATTATGATAATTAAGAAAAAGCTGCTAACAAACGTGCCCACAATAAGCAAGTAGCGAAGCAAGAAGAATCGTGGCGCACGCAAAACATTATGCGTTTTGAAAGAAGATTCTGATTAAGTTCGAGATTAATTTAAAAAATTATAAATAAAGTCTGAGATCTGATCTTTAAAGTTTCATAAAGTGTTTCGTTGTTTTTCAAAAGAAACTGA
>Ga0307991_1002636_pt1 | contig 12037 bp, 15 predicted proteins | sample EllFjometagen131_FD_203146 | JGI IMG/M metagenome (GOLD analysis project Ga0307991, IMG submission 203146) | Marine microbial communities from Ellis Fjord, Antarctic Ocean - #131 | ecosystem: Environmental > Aquatic > Marine > Unclassified | place: Southern Ocean | collected 2014-10-08 | reverse complement strand
TACGCTTAAAACTGACTGTTACCAGTCAGCCTCCAAGGACTCGCTACCCGGTGGTCGACCTACCTTCCGGGACGGGCTTCCCACCCGCTGGATTACACGACCTTGCCCGGCCGCACTAAAGATTTGATCCCCTATTTCTCACAACATCCCCCGGTGAGTGTCTCTTTAGACCCGCCCAAAAGAATTTAGCAAATTCTATGGGTGGCCATAGAACATTTAAAATGTATTGTTCAAAAACGCAGAATAAGACATTGATCATCGTTTCGGCCATCCTGTAGGGGTAAGCCCCTGTGCTTACCCTGATCATAGGGCAACCACAGGGGGCTGCCCCTACAAAAACCGGATATTGGCCGAAACGATGATCAAAGCCCATAATAAAAAGGAAATTAAAAATGAAACTAAAAGATTATTTTGAAGAAACATCGGGTACCGGTGTATTATCAACCGCAGACGGTAACGGCCTTGTTAACGCAGCAATTTATTCCCGACCGCATTTTATAGAAGACGACAAACTGGCTTTTATTATGAGGGATCGATTGTCTCACAAAAACCTTGAATCTAACCCGCATGCTGTTTATCTGTTTATCGCGGATGGTCCCGGCTATAACGGGAAACGGATTTACATGCGCATGGTCAGAGAAGAAAAAAACGCCGATCAAATTGCATCACTGCAGCGCAGAAAATATGTGAAAGAAGTAAAAGAGGACAGGTTCCTCGTATTTTTCGAACTTGTCAGAGAACGTCCACTTGTGGGGGATTAAAACAACGGTCAATAAATGATGGCTTCGTAAAAAGTCAAAAAATAGCACGGTCGTCATTCTGGCGAACGCCAGAATCCAGTATTTTCAATGCATTCTGGACCCCGGCCTTCGCCGGGGTGACGAGAACGGGATTTTTTACGAGATTATCAATAAATGGTTTTAAGCCATTTTTAAGTCTGCCATGAGTTTTTGAATGGCAAATTCCTTGGCTTTTGCCTCCACTTCCACGGTAATATCCATTGAAAGCCAGCCGGGTGGCATATCGTTGATTTGTATATAATCATCGTGCTTTCTAACGTTCGATGCCTGCCAGCCGTCTTTCGGGGAAGAGAGATGAAACAAGGGTTCCCGATTCCAGGTTGGCAGGCAGCGTTCTGTTGCCTTTTCGATTGAAAGGTCATCCGGAAGACATCGATGGTGGTGCACATCATAGACCAGGGGGACATTCAGGTCAGCGCAGACGGGCAAAAGATCCCGGGGTGAATAACTCCGGTCATCATTTTCAAGGGTCAGCCACTTTCTGACCGGGTCCGGAAGCGATTCAACCGTATGCACAAGCCGCTTGATTGCCGATGGTTTATCACCGTAGACCCCGCCTGCATGAATATTGATGACATCCGCATTCACCCATTGGGCGGCCTGGGCCTGATATTGGAGGTCCGCGATGGATCGTCTGACCACATCCGGGTGTGGAGAAGAAAGAACGATAAACTGGTCCGGGTGAAATGTTGTTCTGATATTATTTTTCAGGCTGTATTCACCGCAGGCTTTGAATGCCTGAATGATCTGATCTGAACCGGGCAGATCCCGGATATCATATCCCAGATCCGGGTGTGTTTTTAACGGCAGGATCTGGCTGTTAATCCGGAAATCACCGATTTTATTTTGGTGACAGTACGCAAGCGCTTTTAAAAGACTTTCAGCATTGATCAGGCAGAGTTCCGACAGGCGATCTCTCTGTTCTTCGTTTGAACGTTTTGAAAGAAATGCCGCCGTTGTTGTCCGGAATTTTATGGGTTGTTCTTTAAATATGCAACACAGGCCGAATCGGATCATCACAGGTCCCTGGATTTTTATCAATTCTGTTGGGAAGAAACCATTTTGTCAAAAAAGAGTATAAAGGATTTTTGCCTGCATCCCACACCTGGCACTGTAAATTGTGGCCTTGATCATCGTTTCGGCCATCCTGTACCTGTAGGGGTAAGCCCCTGTGCTTACCCTGATCATAGGGCAACCACAGGGGGTTGCCCCTACTAAATTGCGCACTTGTCACGCGACCGGTGTGCAATTTACCGATTTATTTTTAAGAAACAGGATGATTGATTTTACGCCAATCCGGATTATGCGTTGGCTGCCGGCTGCTCACCCGGTTGTTCACCCTTCTGCTCAACCGGTCCCCAGGATGAAGCCCTGGACCTGATTTCACCAAACTTCTGAGATGCACTGTCCAGTTTGGCTTCCCACTCCGGATTCGGTTCCTGCCCCTCGGTGACTTTAAAGAACACTTGCATGAGCGCTGTCATCCCGATGGGCTCAATCACTGCCTGCTTCACGCCCCAGGCAAAGACCACGGCGATAATTAAGGTTAGCGGCCCGGCAGTACCCGGGAAAAGGCTGACGAGTCCGGCGACAGGGCCCAGGACAATCAAAAAAACCAGAAGGGTAAGCCCCCAGATAAAAAATGCCATAAAGAATGCATTTTTCAGAAATGCCTTGTAATTTTGAGCATAGAGGACCAGTGCGGTCTGGCTGGACTTCCACGGATTATCCGCTTGTGTACGGAAATTATGGGCCAGAATCACTTCATCAAGATATGTTAATGACAAATTGATCACCGTGTTGACGAATTTGGCAAGACCCTGTACTCCCGGTATGGGCAGAAAACTTGTAACCGTAAAAAATATCCGGTTAAAGGCTTTCAGCACCCCTTTGATCAACTGGTCCACCCCAAACAGCACGGACGATTCAGCAAACCGCTCTCGTACGATCTGTTGGGCATAATCGATCTGTCCTCTGCCACCCGGGCAGTTCCTTGCCGTCCATCAACTCAACCAGCACTGCGATATGACCGGCTTTGACAAGATACAGCAGGTACTCCCGAACAAAATAAAGGGCTATGGAAACCAGCCCAAAGCCAAACAGCCCCCCGTAAACACTATAGGAACCCGGATCGGCGCCGATATGTCCGATGAAATAGCCAAGGCTGGCGCCTATGCCGGTGGCGATGATATAGGCCAGGGTGATGCCGAAATAAATCAAAAATCGAAATATCAGAAACGGTGTGGTCTTTTTCATCAAATCCAATATTTCTCCCATCCGAAAGTCCATCATGGTTTATTCTCTCCTTTACTAAAAGTGATTATGTATCGGTGAATAATTATTTGCCTGTGTTTTTTTGAATTGCACCCTGATATACAGAAAAAATACGATTAAAAACCTGATGCCAGGTATGATCCCGGGTAATTTTTTCTGCTTGTTTATCGATATAATCAGGATGTTCTTTTACTCTGCAGATCATTTGATTCATTTTTTCACATAGTTCTTTTTCCAGCCAGGCTTCATCATTCGAGTAGGGCCGATCAATGGTTTTAAGGGGAGGCAACTGGATTAAATCGACCGTCTCTCTTTTTATTGCCCCGAAGATTTCCGTGAAACCCGATAAATTGTTTGTAATGATTCGGCAGCCGGATGCTAATCCCTCAAACAAAACAAGGGGCAGTCCCTCAAAAAAAGATGGCAGCACCTGTATGTGCGCTTTTTTCATTAAGGCGGATAATTGCTGCTGGGAAATGTATCCATGAATGGTAACCTTCCGGCCAAGTTTTTCTGCAAGTGCTATGCATTCATCATATTCAGGACCTTTGCCGCTGCCGGCCATATGAAGGTGCCAGTCATGATCTTTAATGTTCGCAAGAGATTTTAACAGCCAGGGAACGCCTTTACTCCGGTTAAATTTACCCGCATAAAGAATGTGAACGTTTTTGTTAAAAGACTTGGGCACACGGTTAAATATCGTTTCATCATAACCGCCGCCAATCGTAGAAATTTTATCCGGTGAAATATCATATAAGCGGATGATATCTGCTTTCTGATCATTGGTTAAGGCTATAATCCCGTCAAGCTGGCAACAGTATTTTTTTACAAAATCCCTTAAATGGTCACAATTATTATATTGCCGGAGATCTGTCCCGTGGCACGTCGTAACGATAGGCAGATGGGGAAAAAGTTTTCTTGTCAGGGCGGTCAGAACCAACAGATGATGGGTATGGATAATATCCGGCTGGTAAAGGTCCACTGCTTTTTGTAAAATTTTGGAAAAAGCTGTTTTATAAGCAGCAAGACGGTCATCTTTTAATTCCGTAAAAAGCGAACTCCTGTAAGGCATTACATCTGACATGCCGGTTACCGGAAATCGCAAAGCATCTGACTCAAATTCAACATATTGACAGCAATCACCAGCAATGTTCTCACAATCAGGTATATTATTACGAGGGACGCCGGCAACCATGTAATTGCTTAGTCCTTGCTTTTCTGCTTCATTTGCAATTGCCTGGAGGTAGATCCCGCTTCCTGTCTTTTCCGGTCTTTGTCCGATAACATGCAATATTTTCATGGCAGGTCACCGGTGGATATACCGGTCCGGATTTTTTCTGCCGGTCGCATCATGTACCAGATTTTTAAATTATTCAAAGACGGGAGGGACTCTTCACCGGTCAATTGATATCCCTGGGATTTATAAAAATTGATATTTTCCGGCTTGTCTGTCTCAAGATAGCAGGGCATGGCATTGAGATCCGCCTTTTCGGACATTTTTGAAACAAGCCGTCCTCCCAATCCTTTTCCCTGGAGATGGGGAGCCACACCAAGCACAAACAAATACCAGTGCTTTTCATGTATATGTTTTTTTCGAATTACTGCATCAAGGAGCGCCAGGCGCCATGTATATTTGACACCGAGAAACATCCCTCCTATGCCGTTACGCACCCAGGTCCATATTGAAAAAGGATAAGATCCCGGCGGATATGCCAGTGAAATGCCCGCAAGTTCATCATTTAAATAAATTGCGTCTGCAACACCACAATCTATGGCGGTATTTACAAAACCGGAGTACAGTTTATATAATTTATTTTCTCTTTTTTCCGGGATAAAATTATCAAACACATGAACGCTGACCGGATTGTCTATAAATGATTTTACCAGAAGGTGCCTTGCCTGCTTAGCCGCATCTGTTTTAAGTGATTTGATTTCAATCAGGTTCATTTTTTTACCTTTACATCGAATCAGGCAAAGCCTTAAATCGTGTCATAAAAGGATGACAATTCTTCGCTGTTATCTTTTTCTGCCTTTTCTACTTTTTTGGGGGTGTGGGTTCAAATCATCACCTGATATTTTCCTCGTCATTCGTGCTCACTTAATTCTACATCAAACCCGCTTTTTTATTCAATGATTATGTATGGTGTCCCTGGAATCCGCATTTTTTTCACTTTTTTCTTTTTATTTTGAACTATTTCAGAAAACCGGTGTCTTACATTACAAAAGGCACAAACAAACAGGTCTTGAAAGGGATATAAAAAAATGAATGAAGATAAAACATTCAAAAAAAGGAGATAAGATATGAAAAAAACACTAATAATATTATTCGCTTTAATTTTCGTCGTATCTTTGTCAACAACTTCGGCTTTTGCCGGGTCTAAACAGCGGCATCGTTGGCAAGGCGTTGCCATCGGTTTAGGCGCTGCCATCCTCGGAAATGCGATAATCAACAATAGCCGGGATTATTCGCCCCGGGAACGTGTGACTGTAATTGAACGGGATGTTTACACGCGTCCCTGCCCGCCGCCGCAGCGCCGTGGTCATTGGGAAATTAGCAAAATCTGGGTGGCACCGGTATGTAAAAAGGTATGGAACCCGGCACATTATAATGACCACAACAGGTGGGTTCCCGGTCAATGGAAAATGATTGAAAAAGAGTCCGGTTACTGGAAACAAGAAAAGGCATGGGTAGTTGCTGATCATCATCGCAAAAGACATTGCGATCGGAATCACCGCCCCGGATATCATTAGCAAGTGATGGCATCTTCCTCTTGAGGTTAACCTAAGTAAATTTAGGGTTAAATTAAATATTGGATATTCAGGTTGATACTGAAAAGGATGATTAATCTGAGCCTCTTTGACTGATTTGCTGAAGTCATGTATACTCAAAATAACAATGGTTCAAAAAAATAATTAATTAACCACGACCCTAAGATGTCTAACTATAAAACTTGTGTCAGATTTGAAAAACAAAGAACTCGATGATGAAAGCCGCATTGTTGCCCGTCTAAAAAAGGGGCATGAGGGGGCATTCCGGATACTGATGCAGCAATATCAGGGCAGGCTTTTCAATATTGCTTTAGGTATTACCGCTGACAAAGAAGAAAGCCTGGAAATTGTTCAGGAGGTTTTTTTAAAAGTATATCGGAAAATCCACACGTTTAACCAGGAAGCAAAGCTTTCAAGCTGGCTTCACCGGATTACGGTTAACGAAAGTCTTAATTGGAAACGGCGGTGGAAAAGAAGATTCAAATGGTATCATCAGCCGATGGATGGAAATGATGGTTCACATTATCCTGAGTTGACATCCGATGATCCGGACCCTGAAACAGCTTATCAGAAAAAAGAACTTGAAAATGCTTTATGGAAAAAACTCAAAGAACTGCCGGAAAAAGCAAGAGTTGTCTTTGTGCTGAATGTTATGGAAGAGCTGACTTACGATGAAATAGCCGAAATATTGAAAATAAGCAGAGGAACCGTGAGTTCCAGACTGTTTTACGCAAGGCGGAAATTAAAAGAATCGTTGAATTATTCCGATGACAGCCAGATCTGAGTTAAGCGTTTTAACAATCGCTCGACTCAGGTCAGAAAAAATGCAATATGGAGAAAAGTAAATGAAAGGGGAATATGACAAATGCGATCAGAACCTGCTGAGTCGTTATATTGATAACGAACTGGGGAGTGATGATCATCATCGGGTCAGCGAGCATATTAAAGATTGCCCTGCCTGCCAGATGACCATGCAGGAAAACCAGTTAATTACGGAAACCTTTAAAAACCGAATAGGTAAAGAGCTTTCCGGGGTCACCTTTGATGGTTTGCATAAAAAAGTGATAACCAAGGTCCGGGAAAAAGAAAAAAGCCGGCTCTCGGGTCTTCATAATCGTATGGCGACTAAAAAACTTTTTTTTTCTCTTCCAATTGCTGCTGTTTTAATATTAATTATAACTATATCGTTCTTTAATACAAATTATACTACAGATCCCAGTGCAATCGTGAATTCAATCAATACAAAGAATTCATCGGTAATGATTCTTGAAACCCAGGAATCGCACATGACTGTAATCTGGTTTAATGAAGCATCTTGAATACCGGGGTAGCGGTGAAAAAAATGAAAAACTTTAAAAGATATTTTGTACTGTTTTTGGCTGCTCCTCTGATAGTGTTTTTTGCCAATACCGCATCCGCCCAAAACAACATTTATGTGATGGTGCAGACAGTTCTGGCATCCCAGGATACCGAATATGTCGACCCTCAGTTGCGTTCTCTTATCGGGGAACTTCAGACTGTTTTACGTTATTCATCTTACAGGCTTCTGGATCAGCAAAAATTAAAACTGAAATTGGGTGAGACAGGTGTCGTTTCGCTTCCTGACAAGCGAACCATGAAAATCACCCCTCTCAATATGAAGAAAAAAAGAGTAACGCTCAAGCTCCTGATTCTAAAAAATAAAAAACAGGTTTTCCAGACCGAGATTCAGCTGCTGAATCAAAACAATCTTGTTGTCGGTGGTCCAAAACATAAAAACGGTTACCTGCTTTTTAACATTAAAGGTTCCTTTTAAAGTTTAATTTCCCTTTAGATATCCTTATTTCTCTCGTTCCAGGGTCCTCCGAAATTCCGGGGCCAGTTTGAGTATTCCACTGCAGAAGTTAAAATTAAAAAGTTAATATGTTTTGACAACGCAATAAGGGTCAAGACCAGACCCCTATTCAGGAATCTCATGCCCGAAGTAAACTTTTATACCTGAATCGATTTTTGAAAACGCGATCATCTGCTCCAACGTTTCCTGTGCCTGACGTGAATTGTAGGAGCCGAATCCGGGCCCCACGGCACAGTCAAATCCCTGTTTAATATCACAGGCATCTCCGGTGATCAGCACCCTGCCCTGTCTGCCATTTACAAAATAACTCACATGTCCCTTCCTGTGGCCGGGCGTGTGGATTGCCCAGAAGGATCCATCTCCGAAAATGTCCGCACACGGTCCAAGGGGGGAAAATTCCTTGCAGGTGTCAAAATCGATTTCATGAAGGGTATCCACTCCGTCCAGATGATCGTTGTAAAACAAGAGCCCGCAGCTGTATACAGGCTCACCTTTTCCTAAAACAAAGAGAATGTCTTTTGGCAGATGCCGGATGCCGGCAATATGGTCACCGTGAAGGTGGGTGATGAAAACACCTTTTACGCTGATATCTTTTTCTTTTAACTGCGACCCGATATCCTGACCAGGCTCCTGAAAACTTTTAAGCGGCCAGAACAGTTTTTTTAACGGGCCCTGGATACTGCCGTGGGTATTTTCCTGAAATGCATCATCAAGGCCTGCATCCACCAGAAAATTTCCCTGCTCCGCGTGCCGGATCAAATAACAGTAAACCGGTACTGTGATCTTTTCTTTTTTTATCCCTTTTGCATTGATATGTCTGAGATTCATAAAAAGATGGTTGGATATTTCCAGGCGCCCGGTCTCAAGGACTTCAATCGTGATATCTGAGGGATTTGATAATGCGTCTTTCCAGCTATCAAAGGCCGGTGTCGGCAGGGAGTAACAGGTGCGTTTTGGTTTGCGCATCTTTATATTCCTTGAGATGAAAGGTTTTCATGCTGCCCGTCAGGCTGTTAAAAATTGATTGCGCAGGAAAATGTTTTTCAGCTGTCTTGCCGTCGGCAGGATGAATTATGCATTTGACACTATCCACGTTACAGAATAACCATCAAGGGTCAAGACCAGACTTGACCCCTATACACTACCTTTCCATAAAAAGGAAGTAATGCACGAAATATTTTCCAGCGAAGTTCTTTTTCCATTATGAATCTTTGAGGGTCAAGTTTTCACTCTTCACACTATTTTAAACTGTGGGAGTGAATATCCGGCTCTGTTTTTGAAATCGGTAAAATCGGGGGACATACCTATTTATTTTTTCCACCGATTACACTGGAAATATAGGGATAACATATCGATTTATTTCCCCCCACCGGTTAAACAGGTATCATCTCACCAGATTTCATGACTTTTATTAAATCTGTTGAAAAATTTGTAAAAGAGGTAAGCCAACGCATAATATCAATCGAAAGCAAATTAATAGCTCCTACATCTAATTCACCAATTATCTTTATTTGGCTCATTGTATCATGTTCTTTATGAGCAATAACTGCATTTCGAATCTGTCTAAGAGATTTTTCATGTTTTGAACGCAGATTGTTTAAATCTTTTGTTATTAAACTCAATCTTTCGATATCAACTTTTTGATTATTTATCAGTGATATTCTATCCCTAAATTTTTTCCCCAATAATTGGCCTATATCTTCAAAAAATTCAACAATAGATAATGCAATTACACGTGTATAAAATCTTCCTTTCCATTCTGATTTATTAAAATGAAGATCATGCAAAAGAACACTTAAATCATAATTAAATAGTGTACAAAATTGATTTATATTATATACATAAAACAAGTCTTCCCTTTGTTTTTGCTTTGCTAATTTGAGTGCAAAAACACCTGCATTTAAATTCTCTTCCAATGCACGATGTTGATCCTTAAAAGCAGAAGCCGCTTCTATTCTTTTTTTTAAAATATCGAAATCGGGTAACACCATACCAATTATCCCCCTTCTGTTCACATTTTTTTCCGACGGGAATTCCAGGGACATCATACATAATTAATTCGGACATAATTCCTATTTATATAAACCTCATGATCTCATCCGAGCGTTTGATTCAATTTTGATAATATTTTGTTCAACCCTATGATACGCCTTTCTGCCATGGCCCTATCTCCAATGAATTTTCGGTATTTTCCGCTCGGGCAGTCTGTAATATCGGGGTTTGGCATATCCCAGCATCATGGCGTATTGATGGACATGGCCTTCGGGTAAACCCACAGCCTCTTGAATCAATTTATTGCAGGGAAATGGGGTCAAAGGGATTGAGATAAATAATCTTTGAGAACCTCTGACCCCTCTGATGTTTTACCGCAATTTCTGTCAAAACTTTTTTTTCGGCTGTTTATCGAGCTTTTTCTTTTCTTTATGTTTTTGCTTTTCGTTGCCTTGCTTCTTACTTTTTTCTTTGTCTTTTTTGCCGCCCTTGTCTCCCATAGTTTTGCTCCTTCTAAATAAATGTTTCAGTGAAAAGGTGTCAGGTCTTGAATTATGAATTAATTCAACCACCTCCCAACGCCTTAATTCACAATTCAAGACCTGACACTGTTTCTATTGAAGCATTCGAAGTTAATCTTCTGTTATTATTTTAATTTTAGACCCCAAAGTATTGAGATATAAATCGTTTAAAAGTGAGCCGTCACCAATGCTTATGCTTACTCCCTCTGTATTCATCTTAAGAGGAATTGTTTCTGGTAACTCCCATGATTTTGGTTTAATGAGATTATTTAAGTCATCAAATGTTTCTTGTAATTTTTTTCTTTCTTTTTCAGCGACTTGTAATTTCTGTATTTGATTATTAAGCTTTTTCGATAGTTTTTTATAGTTCTCTTCAAGTTCTTTGTTTTTTTTCTTTAAATCTCTGGCATTCAATACATGTTGGCTTATTTCATCTTTTAATTTTTTAACATAAGATCCCATTTCATCAGCTGAACCCGCAAGGCGGTTAAAAATTGATAGATAGTCCTCTATCATGGGATTATTTTGAAAATACGGATACCTTACTTTGTGATCAATTTCGCTGAAACCTTCTTCAAATATGGTCCTGACCTGTATTTCAACAAGGTGAATCTCTTTTGCGGGTTTCGTTTTAATTATGTAGTGAACAGACCTATAGCCATACTTGTGGTTGTTTATAGAACATTTTTTTTCTTTAAACTTATTTAAAAATTCCTCTGAATCTCCATTTCGAACATTAGCTGTTGGATCTTCCTGAGAATCCCAAGTCTTAGTAATAAAATCATGTATTTGTTCCCAATCTTCTTTGAATAAGTGTAATGCCCTGACACCTATTAAATCAGTAATGTCGGTCTTGTAATTGTCAATTGATATTTCACGATCCGGATCTGTAGTCTTTTTTCTAATTATCTTTTCAATAAGATGATTCGGGTCTTTTACTCTAAATCTTAATGAGTGGACAGCATTCACTTTCCGTAATCGGCTTGATATATAGTTACCTGTTTCTTCAAAATCTTGCATGGATTCTTCATAATCATCATGTATTCCAGCTAATACTTCCCATTTAATATTCAAAGAATCAAAATCTTTTTCATTAATATTATATTTTTCAAAAAAAGTTTTTTGATCAAGCATGACAGAACTCCTAATTAAAGATTTCTTTATATCTAAAAAATTTTATTCATTTCATCTCGTTCCCACGTTCCTCCTTGGGAATACATATGCTCTAATCGCGACCGGCTGAATTTTGGGTAGAGTAGAGAACAGGCTCTCGCCTGTCCTCCCTCATCAAACCGTGCGTGCGGTTTTCCCGCACACGACTTTCCGATGTTCTTCACACCAAGGCATGCGCCGATTTCCAGCCCGCTCTTGTGGGAACTTTGTACAGCCCATAACGCCGGTACAAGTTAACACTCGGAAAGCGGCCTTCGCCTATTCCTCTGTCTTTCACCTTGTGGCGCTTCACGGGCCAGTTCCCGCAGAAACGTGTTTACCCCAATTCCGTTCTCTATGGCTTCAAAGCTGACCCCGTCGATACCTGGACTGCCTCGATTGGCACGGACAAGCCGCCAGGCATGACCGAGTATGTCATCCCGGCTGATCTTGTCGTAGAGCGCGTAAAAGCGGTAGGCCGGTTCTTGCTTGGCCTTACCGTAAAGCTTCCTCTGTAGCGTTTTGATATTTTCCGGGGTTGTTAGCATATCTGCAATCCCCTTACCTCCGCTCTTTGGTTGCACGAACAAAGCAGGAACCCTTCCCTCGTCCGGGGTTATGTTGTCCCTCGAACTCAAGCGGTACTATGATCCCCTCCGACTCCCGTCTCGGGCCACTGAGCTTTCGTTTCCTTA
>Ga0307991_1002634_pt1 | contig 12039 bp, 14 predicted proteins | sample EllFjometagen131_FD_203146 | JGI IMG/M metagenome (GOLD analysis project Ga0307991, IMG submission 203146) | Marine microbial communities from Ellis Fjord, Antarctic Ocean - #131 | ecosystem: Environmental > Aquatic > Marine > Unclassified | place: Southern Ocean | collected 2014-10-08 | reverse complement strand
ATCCTTTTCACCAAGCCGGACAATTCGCTCTTCAGGTACCCCGATCACGTTTTTCCAAAGCCCATAAGCTTCATCATCATCAAGAAAAACGGTGACCCACAATTTCTTTGCGTCAAGTCCCATAATCCGGGTCAAAAAGTCCCAGGCATATTCGATGGCCTCTTTCTTGAAATAGTCGCCAAAGGAGAAATTACCCAACATTTCAAAAAAGGTGTGATGCCGGGCGGTACGCCCGACATTCTCAAGATCGTTATGTTTGCCACCGGCCCGCACACATTTTTGCGAGGTAGTGGCTCTTTTGTAAGCTCTCTCCTCAAGGCCCAAAAAAGTATCCTTGAACTGATTCATGCCGGCATTAGTAAAAAGTAGAGTTGGATCGTTGGCCGGTATCAGACTGGAGCTGGAAACTTCGGTATGTTCCTGCTCGCAAAAATAGTCCAAAAATTTCTTACGAATCTCATTCCCGGTCATCAAGTTATCTCTCCTTGTTAAATATTTGCTTTAAACCACCCTCTTCGAACCTGACGTGCAGAGCTCGGGCAATTTCATCACTGCGAAAACCGCGTCTTTTAAGCCACGCAAAAAGCCGATTTTTATCTTTTTCCTTAGAACGGCGACGTTCGATAAGTTTGAGTATCACCGCCAGCAACTCATCCTCATCAAGTTCACCGAAAAATTGCTGGGTTATCCTTTTGCACAACTCCGCAGCCAGACCTTTCTGACGCAAGCGCAGCAAAACAGCATGGAAACCATAGCCCCGGCGAAAAAAAAGTTCTTCAACCAGGTTTTGGGCAAAGGTTTCGTCATTAAGTATCCCGGCTCCAAACAAACGCCGGATAGTATCCTCAATTTCAGCAGTGGGATAGTCGCGAATCTTGAGTTTATTTATCAGTTCCCGAGAACCATGCGCCCGGCGGGCGAGAAGTTCCTGGGCTTTCCACCAGGCCGAAACCGGGGCCCGACTCATTGACCAAATCTTTCGATATCCATTTCATCCTCGGCAGAAGCCAACTCTGTTTTATCGGCCGGTTCTTCACCGGAGCCATCAAAATCATCCCAACTCGTATCGGAACTGGAACTGACACCTTGCACTTTAAGCAGAAAATCATCGGGATTACTGCTCTGTTTCAATGCTTCATCATAAGATATTAAACCCTTACGATAATGGCTTAATATAGATTGATCAAATGATTGCATGCCGTAAATTGAATGGCCTTTGCTAATCGCATCCTTAATTTCCAAAATTTTGTCAGCCTCGGAGATACATTCCCGGATCAGCGGCGTGTTGACTAGTACCTCAACCGCCGGTACCCGGCCTTTACCGTCACTACGCTCGATCAAACGTTGTGAAATAACGCCCCGCAAAATACTAGCTAACTGGAGACGCACCTGGGCTTGCTGATGGGGCGGAAAGACTGAAATAATCCGGTTAATAGTCTCGACGGCATCAACGGTATGCAAGGTGCTAAGCACCAGATGGCCGGTTTCAGCCGCAGTCATGGCAATCTCAATGGTCTCAAGATCACGCATTTCACCGACCAGTAGAATATCAGGATCTTGCCTGAGGGCAGATCGCAGGGCGAGAGCAAAAGAGGTTGTATCGAAGCCAACTTCACGTTGATTAATAATACTTAAATTATCACGATGCAGATATTCTATGGGATCTTCAATCGTAATAATATTTTCACTACGGTGCTTGTTGACATAGTCAATCATCGCCGCCAACGTCGTACTCTTACCGCTACCGGTGGTCCCGGTTACAAGAATCAAACCACGACGCTGTTCATTAATCAACTTTTCGACAATCGGCGGCATGTTCAGGGTACTAAGGTCGAGGACATTAAAGGATATCGTTCGCATGGCAATGACCAGCGAACCGCGTTGTTGATAAATGTTGACCCGAAAACGCCCGATTCCGGCAACCCCGTAACCTAGATCGACCTCATAAAAATCATGGAGATGCTCTTTTTGCGCCGGGCCCATCATGATCTCGGCCATCTCTTTAAGATTATCCACACTTAAACGGGGAAAATCTCTGAAGGGATGGAGTTGACCATCAATCCGGACAATCGGTGAAGCTCCAACTTTCAGATGAATATCGGAAGCCTTGAACTTGATTGCCGTCTTAAGAATACTGAAGAAAAGTTCCATCGCGGTTCACCTTAAAGCTTACGCTTCATCCGAAGCAGATTTTTTCCGATTAACCCTACCGGCCACCGGAATCGAGTAGAATTCCCGCACTTTAAGTTCCATGGCATCAAGAATGTCGGAATTTTCTTTGAGGTGGTTACGAACGAAATCGCGTCCCTGGCCCAAACGTTCGCCACCATAAGAGTACCAGGAACCACTCTTTTCCGCGATCCCGCACTCGACGGCCAAATCAAGAACATCACCAGCCTTTGATATTCCCTCACCAAAGAGGATATCGAAGCGAGCCTCCTTAAAAGGTGGGGCAACCTTATTCTTTACAACCTTGACCCGGGTCGCATTGCCGAGCATATCTTCACCCTTCTTAAGAACTCCGGTTTTACGAATATCAAGACGCACACTGGCGTAAAACTTTAACGCATTACCACCGGTAGTGGTTTCCGGATTACCGAACATAACCCCGATCTTCATACGAATCTGGTTTATGAAAATAACCGTGGTTTTTGACTTGCTGATCGCCGCAACCAGTTTACGCAAAGCCTGCGACATAAGACGAGCCTGCAAACCCATATGGGAGTCCCCCATCTCACCTTCAATCTCGGCTCGCGGCACCAGAGCCGCCACCGAGTCGACAACGACCACATCAAGGGCCCCACTGCGAACCAGAATTTCGGTGATTTCCAAAGCCTGTTCACCGGTATCGGGCTGGGAAACCAGAAGGTCGTCGACGTTGACCCCAAGTTTACGGGCGTAGATTACATCAAGAGCATGCTCAGCATCTATAAAAGCAGCAACGCCGCCAACCTTTTGCGCCTCAGAAACAATACTTAATGCCAAGGTGGTCTTACCTGAAGATTCGGGGCCATAGATCTCTATCACCCGACCGCGCGGGACACCACCTACTCCAAGAGCAATATCGAGACTTAATGAACCGGTTGAAATAACATCGATACCTTCAGCCCGGGATTCATCACCAAGTCGCATGATTGAACCCTTGCCGAACTCCTTTTCGATCTGGCTGACCGCCATATCCATCGCCCGATGACGATTTTTATCCATGAAAGACTCCTACTCCGACAGCGTCGGAATGGTTAAAGATGATAGGAAATATATTTAGAACAATTTTATTCAGAAGTGAACAAAAAAATTACACAAATAGAAGATGCATGATTATCCAGGTCATGATGCCGGCGACAAGATCATCAGCAACCACGCCCAAGCCGCCCGACAGATTATTTTCACACCAGTCCGCCGGAAAAGGTTTAACGATATCGAAAAAACGGAAAAGCAGAAATGCGGTCAACGCGTTCCCAATCCCCAAAGGCACACCGGTTAAGGCCAGCAGCAAGCCGGCGATCTCATCGATAACAATTACCGGACTATCGGTAACCCGCAAATATTTTCCCGTTTTGTCAGCGATCATAATCGCCAGGCAGGACAAAACTAATACCAGCAACAGATACCAGCTATTACTCAACCATGAAAAAAGCAACCATAATGGTAGAGCCCCTAAAGATCCCCAGGTGCCTGGCACCCGTGGCAAAGCTCCAAGACCACAGCCCGAAGCCAGAAACAGAACCCAATCCTCTTTTTTTAATCGTTTCATGGTTTTCCTTACAATTTAATACTTCGCCGGTGACGGAGTTGAAATAGTTTTCTATTTAGTCAAAGAGAGTCTATTTGTCAATCACGTAACCCGACTTAAACGAAACCCAAGTGATCAGTAATGATCAGTAAAAAATACTGACTTCTGGTAACTATCAACTCTGTCATTCCGCAACCACCTGGTTACGACTCTTTTCCTTTGCCTTACCGAGTCGTTCGTCTGCCTCATTGATCATGTTTTCAAGATTTTCCTTGAGTTCTGTACAGATTCCGATGCTAATGAGGTTCTTGCAAATACATTAAAAAACATGAATAACTGTTAAAAATACCTAAGAAGATCGGGTTACATCGGCTCTTCTTTGATATAATACGTTCGCGAAAACAAAAAATACAGGAGATTACCGATGAAACTTAAACAAAGAGTATCATAGTTGATGGGGTTAGTTCAACAAAGTCTTTTACCTCACTTACAAAAATGTTCAGGCAACCCGATAAAGAAACAAGAGGAGAAGCTGGTTTCTCTTCTTGAAATCATTGAAGTAGAAAAACATGTCAGGCAGACTACATCTACGCAACTATGATTCAAAACATTTTGCAAGAATCTCAATATGTAATTGACAAAAAGTATTATAAGCAACGCACAGTAGCCGTTTTATAGCTATAGAATTCTTTCTCGGACAAACTTCTAGGCAAACAGTTACGGCCTGTGCTACTACAGTATATAATACCGAATTCAGGCTAAACTTATGTGATGCTCCTTTTGCGAGTAATTGCGCTAAACCTTCTCGACATCTTGCAGGCACCTCGAAAAATTGCCTTTTGCCCAATAGCTGCATCAGGCTCAAATTTTAATCCTCAAAATATTCAAGATATTACTATGGTTAAAATCATCGCCTGCCTTGCTCTTAAACAAAAATTCTAATTTTTCAAGACCCCCTTACCAACGGATATTGGCCGACAACTAAAGCGCCACTGATCAGACCCGTCGGGTAAACCTTAAGCAGACCATAATGAAAAAGAGATTTCCGACGGCATATTTCAGCTTCCTGATAATCATCTTTCTGGTTGAGGTAACGTTTGTTGCGAAAGGGGTTACGTCCACCAACCGGGTTCAGCTACCAATCTCGATATTTGTAAGTATTGGGCCACATCTCGATTTCTGCCAACAAATCGGAGGTGATCGGGTTGCCGTGCAACTCCTGTTGACGCCCGGGAAAAGCCCGGCCACCTATGCACCGTCACCGCATCAGATTCAAGCTTTAAGTCAAGCTCAACTCTTTTTTAAGGTTGGGTTGCCTTTTGAAAAAGCGCTGATGAAAAAGATTACGGCCTTGTCAAAGCATCCTCAAATCATCGACACGCAGGCAGGGATCGCACTGCGACCCATAGACAATGAATTTGATGAGACATACCAATCAGCCCATGATGATGACCACTACTTAGGGGCCCTTGATCCCCATAGCTGGCTCGACCCGCGCCTCGCCCTCAGGCAGGCGACGGCCATATATGTTGCTCTGAGCCGTATCGACCCTGAAGGAGAAAAGCTATACAATAGTAATTTAAACAGTTTAAAGAAAAAACTTAAGATATTACATGAAAATCTAGGGGTGACTCTTAAACCCTTTGCCGGGAGCACTATATTTGTCTACCATCCGGCTTTCGGCTACTTTGCCAGAGCCTATAAACTGCATCAGCAGGCGGTCGAAATCGAAGGTAAAAGACCGAAAGCAAAAAAATTGGCTGAATTCATCAAAAAAGCGCGCACCAAAAGAGCCTGGGTAATTTTTGTCCAACCCCAGTTTGACCAACAGATTGCTACAAAAATTGCCGACATGCTGAACTGTACAGTAATTCCAATTGACCCTCTGGCTCAAGATTACTGTACTAATCTCAATCATATCGCGGAAACCATCCGCAGAAGCCTGAAAACTGACAGATGAGCCAAGAATTACCGGTCATAAAAATCACCGATCTCGACTTTTCCTACCAAGGATATCCGGTTCTGGAGGCGGTCAACCTGGAAATTCAGGGTGGCGATCTCGGCAGTATTGTCGGGCCCAATGGCGGTGGCAAAACCACCTTATTGAAGTTGATTCTCGGCCTTCTCCAACCCGATCGGGGTGACATTGAGATTTTCGGTGAAACCCCGGAAAAAGCCCGCCGAAAAATCGGCTACATGCCGCAACACGCCCATCTTGACCCCCTCTTTCCGGTCTCAGTACTCAACGTTGTCCTCATGGGGCAACTTGGTAGCCAGCAAAGCAACCGAGGTCTCTTTGGTGGCTACCCGCGACAAGCCCTCGAAACAGCTCGCAAAGCCCTTGATGAAGTCGGTCTGGGCGATTGCGAAAAAGACTCTTTCCACCAACTTTCCGGAGGTCAGCGTCAGCGGGTGCTGATCGCTCGTGCCCTTTGTACCGAGCCCCAACTGCTCCTGCTCGATGAACCTACCGCCAATATCGACCCACGCAGTGAAGAAAATCTCTATGAGACCTTGGTGCGCCTCAATCGGCGTATGACTATTCTTCTGGTATCGCACGACTTGGGTTTTGTTTCTCAAGTAGTTAAAAGCGTGATCTGTGTTAATCGTCAGGTTGTAATTCATCCAACCAGCACTATCAATGGCACCCTGATCAAGGAGATCTACGGCGGCGACTTCAACCTTGTCCGTCATGACCATCGCTGTGATAAAGATGGGCACCCACTCTTTTACAATCAAAGAGACCGCTCTCGGTCTTAAATTAACCATCAGCTTAGACCTTGCCACCTACCCCGACCACGCAGTTTCAATGATTGAATTTTTTGAACGGGCCGACCGAGCCCTCTACAAAGCCAAAGAGCAGGGCAAAGATTGCTGGAGCATCTCTAAAAACTTCAACCAGCCAGCTAAATAAAGGTGTGATTGAAGGCTGGAAAGCAAAATCAAAATAAATTATGAACTTTTTTTACGCCTTAGCTGACCCCGGCAATGACTTTCTGAGATTAACCCTGGCGGTCGGCCTTTTATCGAGTATTGCATTTGGAATCATCGGCACCTATGTCGTTACCCGACGCATAAGTTATCTTGCCGGGGCGGTTTCACATTGCGTTCTAGGGGGGATTGGCGGAGCTTTATGGCTTAAGGAAATTTTAAAAGTTGAGTGGCTTGACCCGGTCTATGGCGCTTTACTGGCGGCTCTGGTGGCCGCTTTTATTGTCGGTCGTTTCGGACATAACTCAGGCCAACGTGAAGAGACTATGATCGGTGCAACCTGGGCTATCGGTATGGCCTTAGGTATCATATTCATGGATATGACACCCGGCTATTTCGATATTACAAGCTACCTGTTCGGCGATATTCTGCTGGTTTCAAGCCGTGATCTAAAACTCATCATTGCCCTTGACCTGCTGATCATTATCTTTGTTGCAGGTTTCTACCACCAGCTTCTAGCAGTCTGTTTCGACGAAGAATTTGCCCAGCTCAGGGGCCTTAATGTCAAATTTTTCTACCAGAGTTTGCTGGCCCTGACAGCCGTCACCGTCGTTCTTTTAGTTCGGGTTGTCGGCATCATCATGGTTATCGCCATGCTGACCTTACCGGCGGCGACTGCAGCCCTTTATGCCCGCCGACTCTCCGGCATGATGCTGTTGGCGGTTTTTTTATCCGCGCTCTCTATTTTTGTTGGCCTAGGCCTGAGCTACAGCACCGATCTCTCCAGCGGTCCGGTCATTATCCTTTTTTCCGGAGTCCTCTACTTCCTCTTGGCAGGCTGGAAAAAAATCAGATGACAAGACCTTCATGAACAATTTTGCAAGACAACTCAGCCAATCTTTAGAAGAAATGTATGATCGTGCTTCCTCATGCGAGGATGGCCTGCTGAGTCCGGTGAGCATCGATCGTGGGCTTCAGCTCCTGGAAAAACTGGGCTATCCCAAAGACCTTCTCAAAAACCTGCCGCCAAGCAATTTAGAAGTTGCGTTTCCTTGCGCCAACCCCCTTCCCCGGATCATTTCACTGGCCCCCGAAACCATCCTTGATCTGGGCTGCGGCACCGCACTCGATGCTTTTTTCTGCGTTCGTTCACTACCCGTTTTACAACGGCTTACAGGCCTCGATGTAAGCTCTAAACTGCTCAGCAAAGGAAAAGATCTCTTGCAGCAGTTCCCCACGGAAGCCGAAAAAATATCCCTGCTCCAAGCTGATCTTAACCACCTTGGCAATTACCAACTTGAAACTTCAGAGCTGATCCTGATGAACGGATCCTTTAATTTGATCTTCGATAAGAGAGAATTTTTTAAGACTTTGATTTATTTGCTGAGCAAAGATGGAACTCTGCTGATCTACGATTTCATCCTGACTGAAGACCTGCCACCGGGATTTTCGGATGAGGTTGATAACTGGCTCTGGAACATCGGCGGGGCTTTGAATGCGACAGATCTGGAGAAAATTGTCACTGATGCAGGTCTTGCAATTATCGCAATCAACGAACTTGAGCACATCGACCCGGTTGCCCGCTGTGAAATTATTATCACTCACCCGACAAAACTGAGCGAAAAGATTAATCCATCAACTCAGTAATCAGCTTAGGCAGTTGGTGCAAAGAGGTAAGAGTGTGCCCTTTGGGCGGGAGCTGAGACAGGGTTATCGGAGCGGGACCGTAAAGAATAGTTGTCATCCCCAAACTTGCAGCCGGTTCGAGATTGACCGCCATATCATCGACCATCATCCCGTTTTTTGGATTACAACCAATATCATCAAGCAGTTCCTGATAGATGGCAAATTCAGGTTTGGGACGGAAATTAAAATAGTTGATATCGTAAATATCAATAAAGAGCTTGCTGAGACCAAGATAGTCAAGCACTCTTTGACAATGGTCGTTTGAAGCGTTTGAGAAAATATATTTATCACCTGGTAGTCCGCTAATCAGTTCGGCCAATTTTGCGTTCGGTTCAAGATAGTCTTCAAGCGGCACATCATGGACAAATTCAAGGTAATGATGGGGGTCGACCGCATGGTGAGCAATCAGACCATTAAGGGTTGTGCCATACGCCTGCCAATAATCCTGGCGCCGCTGATCAACCTCTGCTGACGGAATCTTGACTACCTCTTCGAGATAGCGGTTAATCAGGTGATCAACATGATCAAAAAGGCCTGAATCTCTGGGATAAAGGGTATTATCCAGATCAAAAAGGATAAATTTAAGCTCTGACATCACTCACCACAACCTGATTTTGCAAGACCTTGCTCCAGCTCAGCCCTATTGCCACCTCCAAATTGGCCCGCCCTCATCTGATATTTTCCCTTCTTAAGCAATTTTACGACTGCCCAACAGACCCAGCTGTTCTCTAGCACGATTTTCAATGACATCCTCAACACAACTCATAAAACTCAAGATACATGGAACTTTGAGACTGTAGTAAACCTGTTTACCCCGCTTTTCATCCTCAACAATCCCAGCCTCCTTGAGAACCGAAAGATGTTTTGAAACGGTGGAAAAATCGGCACTTAGAGGCTCGACCAGATTACAAACACAACACTCACCCTGACCCAGCTTTTCAGTTATCCAGAGCCTCGTAGGATGACCCAGAGCTTTAAAAATCTTGGCCTTCGCAGCGTAAAGATTTTTCTCTTCTTTCTTCATTGTTAAAAATATCCTTCAATCTAAAAATAACGTCGACGAAAAAGTCAGCGTAAAAACAACCAGAATAAAATTGACTTTCTCAACATTATCAGCTCTCCATTTATATAAAAGACTTGAAAAAAAATCAACTCTTGAGAAGCTTTTCGAGTTCATCTGGAGATGGAACTTTCCCAACTACTTTAACCTCACCATCAATGACAAGAGCCGGAGTCAGCATAACCCCAAAATCCATAATTTGCTTGATGTCAGTAATTTTTTCAAGCTCAAAATCAATGCCGAGTTCAACGGCTACCGCTTCGACACTTTCCACTAACTTTGTACATTTCTGACAACCGGTGCCAAGCACTTGAATCTTCATTTCTATCTCCTTAATATAATTGAAAATTAAATATCATATTTCTCAAAAAAATACTCCAAACAAAAGACCACTAATAGTAGCCATGCAAATAACTAGCAGGACGAAAACCACAGTTTTGACGGTTCCTAAAACACTGCGAATAACCAGCATGTTGGGTAGACTGAGAGCCGGTCCGGCCAGTAGCAGGGCTAGAGCCGGCCCCTTGCCCATACCGTTACCAATCAAGCCCTGCAGGATTGGAACTTCCGTCAAGGTCGCAAAATACATGAAGGCACCAGCAAAAGAAGCCAAAAAATTGGCCCGCAAAGAGTTGCCGCCAACCGCCTCAGCGACCCAACTTGAGGGAATCAAACCCTCATGACCAACCCGTCCCAACAGGAGACCGGCGACCAGAACCCCGATCAGAAGGAGAGGAAAAATCTGTTTGGCAAATCCCCAGGCTGAATCAAACCATTCAGCATTCTCTCCAGTTTCAGTACTACTGATAACCGAAAGCCCCAATAACCCGGCAGTAAAAGCCAGCAAGGGGATTTCAGGAAAGAAAAAAGCCAAGCTAATCACCGGCAGCGACGCCAGCCCGACTTTCCACCAAGGCATTTTGAACCAAGCAATCAACACGATCGCCAGAAGCATAGAGAAAAAAGCGGTAATCTGCCATTTATGATTAAAAATCAAAGCCCAGGTTCCACTATCACTTTCCGGTCTACCCCAATTGGCAAATACCAAAATACCAACCATGGCGGCAAAATAGATGGCATTCTGCCAGAGCGGACGATTGACTTCATCGGGCAGGCTGACTGCATTAAGGGATCTCTCTTTTTCTTCGCGGCGGAAAATCAGATGCATTAAAATACCGATGACGACACTGAAAATCACGGCTCCCAAGGCTCGGGCTAGACCCAGTTCAGGTCCGAGGATACGGGCCGTCAGAACGATGGACAAGACATTAATGGCGGGTCCGGAATAGAGAAAGGCTGTGGCTGGTCCAAGGCCTGCGCCCATTCTATAGATTCCGGCAAAAAGCGGTAACACCGTACAGGAACAAACTGCCAGAATGGTTCCGGAAATCGAGGCCACACCGTAAGCGAGAACCTTATTAGCCCCGGCGCCAAGATACTTCATAACTGAAGCCTGGCTGACAAATACCGAGATAGCCCCGGCAATGAAAAAAGCTGGTATCAAACATAAGAGAACATGTTCCCTGGCGTACCATCTAACCAGATGAAAAGCTTCCAGGACGGAGTTATCAAAACGCACCTCCCCTACCGGCAAGTAAAAACAGACGAGAAACACCATGACGATTACTGTAAAGCCGCGCCATTCAATTTTAATATTCATATCCACCTCTATCAACATCCACAATCAACGTATTTACATTTGGTAATATAACCAAATAACCAAGCATTGTCAAGGGGGCAGGGTTCTAAATACGGCTAACATCTTCCGATTCTAGATTGATAAATTTCACCTTAAAAATGAAACTGAACAAATCCGTAAATTATGAGGGTGTTTTTTCAGGTTTTATAGCCAATCGGGGATTGGGTTTTTGGAGGAAGTGGACTTTACGAGGAAACCAAAAAAAACCCGGCATGTACCGAGGTTTTTTTTGGTTTCATATTAGAAAATTAATTAACGACCTAAAACTTTGACCACAGTTTCACCTATGTCAGCCGGGCTTTTGACGACGTGGATACCGGCTTTGGTCATGGCTGCCATTTTCTCAGCAGCGGTGCCTTTACCACCAGCGATGATGGCACCGGCATGACCCATTCGGCGACCTGGAGGGGCGGTCTGGCCGGCGATAAAACCAATAACCGGTTTGGTCATGTTATCGCTGACAAATTGGGCCGCTTCCTCTTCAGCGCTACCCCCGATCTCTCCTATCATAACGACTGCTTCGGTATCGGGATCTTCCTCGAAAAGAGCCAGGAGATCGATAAATTGGCTGCCGATAATCGGATCACCGCCGATGCCGATACAGGTCGACTGGCCGAGACCTCTTTCGGTCAACTGTGCAACCGCTTCATAAGTCAAGGTACCACTCCGGGAGATAACTCCAATGCTTCCAGCTTTATGGATAAAACCTGGCATAATACCGACCTTGGCTTCGTCGGGAGTAATTATACCGGGACAGTTAGGGCCGATCATCCGGGTTTTTTTGCCTTTCATAAAGGCTTTAACCTTAAGCATGTCAAGGGTCGGAATACCTTCGGTGATACAGACCACAAGATCGATACCGGCATCGGTTGCTTCCATAATTGCATCCGCCGCAAACGGCGGCGGCACAAAGATCAGGGAAACGTTGGC
>Ga0307991_1002632_pt1 | contig 12044 bp, 6 predicted proteins | sample EllFjometagen131_FD_203146 | JGI IMG/M metagenome (GOLD analysis project Ga0307991, IMG submission 203146) | Marine microbial communities from Ellis Fjord, Antarctic Ocean - #131 | ecosystem: Environmental > Aquatic > Marine > Unclassified | place: Southern Ocean | collected 2014-10-08 | reverse complement strand
GAAGACGTGATTGTCATTCCCGTACAGATAAATGGGAAACTTAAGACCACTATCAGTATGGCCAGGGATCTATTAGAAGAAGATGTTAAAAAGATCGTTCTTGCAGATGAAAAAACAGCGGCAGCAGTTAATGGTAAAGAAATCAGAAAATGGATCATTATTAAAAACAAGCTTGTTAATATAGTTGTATAATCTTTAGATATGGCAAATTTAAAATTCAATATTGTAAAATGTTTTTTAGTGTCAGTTTTTTTCTTTTTGTCAGGAAATATTTTAGCTGAGGAAGAAGTGAAGCTCATGAAGGCAGAAGGATTCAGAAAACATATTGAGATACGTAGTATTAATGAATTTGATCTTCCTAAAGGGTATCATGAAGGCATACATTTTGACGGTGAGAATTTATGGGTATCTAACGGGGAGAAGATCAATACCTGGATAGTCGATTCGCGATCAGGTGAGATCATAAAAGAGATCGAACCGGCAGGGAGGTTTACCGAAAGCATTGTTCGTGCGGGGGATGGATCTTTTTGGGTTTCAGATTGGGAAGATAAAAAACTTTATAGAGTAAAGATAGAAAATAATATCATGATAGTAGAACAGGAAGTGAACCTTGATCCGGTCCGACCGGCGGGGATGGTTTCTGACGGTAAGCATCTTTATGTGATCCTATGGGATAGAGGTATGGGCACAAAATATTTTTTGCTAAAAATGGATAATGCAGGGAAAGTATTGAACAAAATAAAAATAAATGATATTCCGGAACCATCACAAATTACTTGGGACGGCACTAATTTTTGGATTACAAGCTGGTTCGATAATTATGTATACAAGATAGATCTTGCCGTACATAAAATGCTAGGGGCGTTTAAATCCCCCGTTTCAAAAACAACCGGTATCGCCTGGGACGGCAAATCATTCTGGATTACCGGAACACACGCCAATCTTTTTCAAGTAGAAATAATTAGTGGCAAGTGACATGTGGCAAGTGACATGTCACTTGCTCAAACCATTCATTATTCACCAGTAACTATTCACTATCCAGAAAAAATTCACAGGTTCGCAAGTTTGAATGTTCAAGGTCTGATGGGCGTTAGTGCTCTGAACCTTTTAACTTTCGACTTTTTAACTTTTGAACATTTGTTTAGCCTGTGACATGTGGCACGTGGCATGTGACAAGTTCAAACCATTCACTATCTAGGAAAAATTCGAAGGTTCAAAGGTTCTGATGGGCGTTAGAGCTCTGAACTTTTCAACTTTTATTTAGTCTATTGATAAATTAAAACAGAACCTAGGTTTATCTCCATAGGTGGCCCTAAATCAAATAAATACAGAAAAATAATGGTGTGCATTGCTAATGCACACAAAGTATGATATATTTGCATTAGCAATGCACACCATTTTAGACTTAAAAAGAAGAGTGTGGATAGTGATTGTGTTCGGTAAGCAATTTAAACGAGAGGGAGTATCATGGATAAAAACATATTAAAAGAAATATTGTTTGAGCAAAAAGAGCTTCTAAGGGAAAAAGAAAGAGGCATAGAACGTGAGGAATTGAAAACTATAAAGCGATACATAAGAGTACCTCATGTTGTTGTAATCTCAGGTCTTAGGCGTAGCGGTAAATCCACTTTACTATTGCAAATACTGGACGCGTTTTATGATGACAATGTGTACTATTGTAATTTTGAAGATGAAAGGCTAACAGATTTCACATCGAAAGATTTTAATATGCTATATGAGACCTTTCTTGAAATATTTGGGGAAAACAAGGTTTTCTTTTTCGATGAAATACAGAATATAAAGGGATGGGAAGTGTTTGTTAGAAGGATGTATGACTCTGGCAATAAAATATTTATAACAGGTTCAAATGCTTCAATGCTTAGCAAGGAAATAGGTACACGTTTGACTGGTAGGTATGTGCCTATAGAGCTGTTCCCCTTCAATTTTAGAGAGTACTTATTGTTCAATAAAGTAAAAGTAGAAGATAAAAGCCTATTACTTACGAAGAAAAGAGTAACATTAAAAAGGCATTTTAACAGGTATTTAGAGAAGGGCGGAGTTCCTGAATATCTCAAATATGAAGAGAGAGATACTTTATCCGCACTGTATAAAGACATAATATATAGGGATATAGTTGCAAGATATGAAATACGTGAAATAAAAGCACTAAGGGAGCTGTCAGTATATTTGCTTAGTAATGTGGGAACAATGATAAGCTATAACAGGTTAAAAGATATGTTGGGTTTAGGAAGTTCTCATACGGTAAAAAACTTCATAGAATATCTCGAAAATACGTATCTAATAAGTACTTTGCCTATGTTTTCGTATTCTGTGCGAAAACAAATAAAAAATCCACGTAAAATATATGCTGTAGATACGGGGTTGTTAAAAATAGCATCTATACACTTTAGTGCGAATAAGGGGAGATTTCTTGAAAATTTAGTTTTAGTCGAATTAAAGAGAAGGCAAAAGGAAGTATATTATTACAAAACTGAAAATGGGCTTGAAGTAGATTTTGTTGTAAGAGTTGGGACAAAGGTATTAGAAGTCATACAGGTTACTCAGTCTTTAGCCAATACTAAAACAAAAGAAAGAGAAATAAACGCATTACTTGAAACATTAAAAGAACTCAAAAAGAAAGAAGGCATGATTCTTACCGAAAATGATGAGGATGAATTTGTTGTTGATAAGAAGGTTGTAAAAGTTGTGCCGATATATAAATGGTTATTGAGTTAAAATGATTTTTACAATCCGAAAATAGTACCTCAAAAGCAAGTAGAGCAGTTAGGGCTAGACATTAGACATTGGCCCTAAATCAAATCCTACTGCAGTTTTAAAAACAACCGGTATTGCCTGGGACGGTAAATCATTCTGGATCACCGGAACATACGCCAACCTATTTCAAGTAGAAATAATTAGTGGCAAGTGACATGTGACAAGTTCAAACCATTTACTATCTAGGAAAAGTTCACAGGTTCTTTGAAGTTCTGAATTTTTGGACTTCTTGATCTTTAAACTTTTAAACTGTTTAGACTCTTTGACTATGGAATAATCTTGATCGCTAGCTATGGAATTAATTCTATAGTTGAAGAAAGTACGTAAATCCAATTTTTTGAGAATTTTCATTGGTTTATTTAGTGTTATAACTGTCAATTTGAAATGGACATTATTGACATAATTTAAACTGGACAAAAGTTTATTTTATGATATAATTGTCAATGATGAATGGACAAAACATACACAAATTAAACCGACTTTTAAAAGCTTGGCCTAAAGGGACGATTGCCGTGAGTTCCTGGCTTAAAAGCCAAGGAGTTTATCGACAGCTTTCAGAGGTTTATGAAAAATCATCCTGGATAGAATCTATAGGGCATGGAGCTTTTAAGCATGCAGGTGATAATGTAGATTGGGCCGGGGGGATATATGCGCTTCAGGAACAATTAAAGTTAAATGTTCACGTCGGAAGTCGTAGCGCTTTGGAACTGCATGGTTATATGCATTTTGTTCCTCTTGGAGAAAACTATCCTGTCTTTTTATTTGGACTTAAGAGGTTCTTGCCGGTTTGGTTTAGGGAACATCAGTGGAAGCAGCTGGTGAACTATGTTTATACAAACGCTTTTCCCTATAAAGAAAAGATAGGATTAACAAAGAAAGATATGGGCGCCTTTTCGTTAACTCTTTCTTCGCGTGAGTTGGCCATAATGGAAGTTCTTTACTTGGTAGACAAGAATGAAACCTATGAGCATTCTTCCCTTTTGATGGAGGGATTGAACACTTTAAGGCCTATTGTTGTTCAGGAACTATTGGAGAAAACCTCTTCAATAAAGGTTAAACGTCTATTCATGCATTTAGCAGAGAAATTTAGTCATCCCTGGGTCAAGCATATAAAAATTTCAAATATAAATTTTGGAAAAGGTAAAAGGGTTATAGGTAAAGGTGGAAAATTTGATTCTAAATATAACATCTCCGTTCCAAAAATAAATACATGAAAAAGATGATATGACAATAAAAAAGAATAGGTTTTTTACTGAAGCAAAATTAATGCTTCAATCTCTACCATACGTCCTTGAAGAAGAAATTTTTGCTCTTAAAGGGGGAAGTGCGATCAATTTCTTTTTTAGGGATATGCCGCGGTTGTCTGTTGATATTGATTTAACTTATTTGCCGATAGAACCGCGAAAAGAATCTTTAGAGAATATTAAAGCCGCTCTGAAACGGATGGCGAAAAATATTGGGCAGAAATTGCCGGGTGTCAGTATTCAAGAGGGGAAAATTAAAAATCCTGATATGGTAAATAAACTATTTGTTAGAAATTCAGAGGCTCAGATCAAGATAGAGCCTAATCTTGTTATCAGGGGCACAGCTTTTCAAACGGAGAAGTTTGCTCTTAGTCCAACGGCCCAGGAGGTCTTTGAACTATTTATTGAGGCTCGGACGGTATCTTTGGCCGATGCGTTTGGCGGAAAAATTTGCGCGGCTTTGGATAGACAGCATCCTCGCGATTTTTATGATGTCAAATATCTTTTAGATAATGAGGGTATTACGGAAAACATTCGTAAAGGATTCTTGGTTTATTTGATTAGCCATGATCGGCCTATGCATGAATTGCTTAAGCCGAGTATAAAAGATTTTAAGGACGTTTATAAATCAGAATTTCACGGTATGACTAACGAGGAAGTTTCATATGATGAGCTTCTAGAGGTTCGCAGCAAATTGGTTGATCTTATCCGGGGGATTCTTACACAAGATGAAAAAAAATTTCTGTTATTATTTAAAAAAGGCGAGCCTAATTGGAAGTTATTAGGAATTGAAGGGGTTGAAAATCTACCAGCTGTTCGATGGAAATTGATTAATATTCAGAAAATAGATAAATCTAAAAGGGAAGATCTTATAGGAAAATTACGTAATGTTTTAGAAAAGTGATGGTGTGAATTTTGTTGCACATTTCTTTATTTCCAGCCTACATTTAAATCCTCCGTTTCAAAAACAACCGGTATTGCCTGGGACGAAGAATCTCATGCTATTTAGTTTCAAGAGATCCTTCACTTTGTTCAGGATGACGAAGCGTTAGGCCTTTTCCCGTCGTCAGTCAGATTTACTATTAACCATTTATTAAAGAGGGTTCCTAGGGGCGCAAATTCAAAGGTTCTGATGGGCGTTAGTGCTCTGAACCTTTTAACTTTCGACTTTTTAACTTTTGAACATTTGTTTAGCCTGTGGCCTGTGGCATGTGGCAAGTGGCATGTTCGGGAGTTCGCAAATTCAAAGGTTCTGATGGGCGTTAGCGTTCTGAACTTTTAAACTTTTCAACTTTTCAACTTTTGAACATTTGTTTAGCCTGTGGCATGTGGCAAGTGGCATGTTCGGGAGTTCGCAAATTCAAAGGTTCTGATGGGCGTTAGAGCTCTGAACTTTTTAACTTTTGGACTTTTCGACTTTTGAACATTTGTTTAGCCTGTAAATAGCTTATACCAAACAACTTACGGAGTTATCCACATGATACGGACAAATATTTACATTCATATGTTTAATTTATAGGAAAAATTAATTTGACAAAAAGTTAAATTAATGAGAAAATGCGTATCTTAGGAGTAGGAGGGAGTTTATGCAGGATTTAACTAAATATGATAAATCGGTTATTGCTGTATTATGCGGGGTTCTTTTGGTAGTAGCTATAGTACTGTATTGTAAAAATTCACGACCATTAAGTGGGATCAAGATAATCAATAATAGTTTTAGTACCGAAAAATCTCTTAAGGAGATAGAACGAAAATTATTTGAAATGCGTAAGGTTGGTATTAATAGTGCTTCCAGGGAAGATATTATGCAGATCCCCGGGATTGGGGAAGTCCTGGCAGAAAGAATAGTTGAATTCCGCAAAAAGCGACAAACATTTGGTTCCTTGGAAGAATTATTGGCAGTTGAAGGTATTGGAGAAAAGAAACTTGAGAAAATCAAAATTTTTCTGAAAGTTGAGTAAATAATGAAAACTCCATTTTTCATTCCTATAATATGTTTCATTTTTGGTATTGCGATCGCCGGGATATTTGCGGCTGGCTTACATGGGAATATCGTTCTCACTGTTTTAGTTACGGAATTAGCATTGATAATAGGGGCTATTTTTATAAGCAAAAAATATATTTTTTACGTTTTATTATGTGTATACTTTTTGACACTTGGAATATTTAGATTTTCCACCTTTTCGGATATTTCAGAAAAAGATATAAGTAGCTTTGTCACTTCACGGGAAAATGAGTGTCTTGTCTATGGTGCGATTATAACTGAGCCGGAACAAAAAAAACATTTTGGCGCAGAACAGTATGTATTTTTGTTAAACCCGAAAAAAGTTTTGATCGAAAAAAAAGAGCACGATGTAAACGGTATTATTCAAATAAGACTTTTTTCTAAATATGACAGTCCGGAAATCGGTGATGTCATTTTTATTGGTGGAAAGATAAAATCTCCCGGTAAAAGGACGAACCCGTATCAGTTTGATTATAAAAAACACTTAAAAACTAAAGGTATTAGAGCAGTTTTGAGCTCAAAGGGAACTGATCATTATTTTAAAACGGGAGAATTAAAAGGAATTAGTTTTCGAATAAGGAAAATATTGTCAAAGTGGAGGAATAAAGCTTCAGAGATAATTGATGAAGAAGTCGGTGGTATTTCCGGAGCGGTATTTAAAGCGGTTATTTTGGGTCTAAGAGGAGATATCCCGGTATGGGTAAATGATGTTTTTATCAGGACAGGAACTATGCATATCCTTGCTATTAGCGGACTTCATATAGGCATATTGATGTTTATTGTTTTCAAATTTCTAAGATTTCTGCGGATATCTATAAACATTTCAAGTATTTTTACAATATGTTTTATCCTGCTTTTCGCGGTTTTTGCCGGGGCAAGGAGTTCTCTTATGAGGGCGGCGATTATGGGGACCTTTCTTATGCTGGGAGTTATTGCCCAGAGGAATATAAGCAGTATTTACACACTATTATTCTCGGCATTTGTTTTGCTATTTATATATCCGGGGCAAATTTTTGATACAGGGTTTATACTTTCATATTGTGCGGTTCTGTCAATATTGTTTATTGTACCGTTTGTTGATTCTTTTTTTGATATAGAAGTTGCCGAAAAAAAGAGGACGCGTTTTGAAGATATAAAATTCAAAATTTACCAGCTTTTTTCGATGTCTGTTTCTGTATGGCTGGGCATTATGCCGTTGATCGCGTTTTATTTCGGCATATTAACGCCATTTGTTTTTTTAATAAACTTTATTGCTATCCCTTTTCTGTTTTTGATCATTATTTTAGGGATATGTTTTTTTGCATTTTGTTTGATACCAGTTGGGGCCATTTCTGCAGTTCCGGCATTTTTACTAAGAGAAAGCATATTAGTATTTTTAGGATTACTTACAGGCTTTGTAAAAATGCCTATGTCATTTGTAAAAGTAGCCACTCCTGTTACAGGCATTACTATTGTTTATTATGCGATACTTTTTGCGGTTATCTTTTTGCCCGGGAAAGATAACCGCAAAAAAAAGGTATTGTTCCCGGCATTCATACTTTTAGCGGCTATTCTATTTATCTGCAGTGAAATATCAGCAAAAACGCCTGTAGTTTTTACTGCTACATTTTTTGATGTGGAAAAAGCAGATGCCGCCCTTTTAGAGTTTTCTGATAACAGTGTCGTGTTAATAGACGGAGGAAATGGTGAGGGCCTTTTTAGTAAAGATGCAGGTAAAAAAACTCTAGAGCCGTATCTTAGAAATAAGGGAATCAGAAGCATTGATGCAATTATTCTTTCTCATCCTCATGCGGATCATATTGGTGGATTGTTTTATATAATCGATAATTTTAAAGTTGGTTGCATCGTAACCGCTGATTGGAAAAAAATATTTAAAAATAATGATATCGCCGGTGAATCGGATTCAATGGAGATGTTTAGAAATATCCGAAAAATATCTTCGGAAAAAGGTATCAAAATGATCTATGTTGAAAGTGGAGATAGGATCGAGGGGATAAAAGATATAAGTTTTGAGGTCTTTAATCCGGATATAGATGAAAAATACTCCGATTTTAATAATCCCTCAGTTGTAGTCAAGATGACTGACAAATACAATAATAGTATTCTGTTTTGTGGTGATGCAGAAGAACAGGCAATAAAAGATATTCTATGTTTCGGGGACAGGATAAAAGCGGATTATGTGAAATTTCCACATCATGGAGGGTGTATCGGAAAAAAGGCTGTAATTGACCAGTTTTTGAGCACTACTGATTGTGTTAGATATATAATAACAAATAAGAGCCGTAAAGCCATAAATCCTTATGTTGAAGAGGCTTTAAAACAAAATAGTATAGATTATTTTGTTCTTGGAGAAGATGGTGCGGTTACGATTAATAGGGAGAACGAGACATTGCGTATAAGAGGGCAATAAAGAAACACATATCTGTTATGATAAAATAAAGTAAGATTTTAATTGACATTAATCATCATAATGATACAATGAAAAATACTAACTAATGCAACTAATAGGAGTGGAATGAAAATTTTGTCAAAATGGATAATGGTATTAACCTTTGTCTTGGTTTTTGTTGCAATGAATAGCGATGCCCAGGAGAATATTTCAATCCCTACGATAAGCAATGGTGATTGTTCGGTTTTTAATATTGATGGTTTGAAAGCATTATCTGAATATCAATCTTCTGAATATTATGATGTGTTTGAGTATTTGAAATTGAAAAGACTATATCTGCTTAGTAGAGCAGGTAGTCCTGACCAGAGAAACTCTAATAATATTTCTGCAAGTTACGTTCCCTCCGATCCTTATTATTCTTCATCAACACTTTTTGAAGATTATGATGATATGTGGGGGTTGAATAGGATCGATGCAGAAAGAGCATGGGATATTAGTAAAGGCGAAGATGTTATAGTTGCTGTTTTAGATACGGGGATAGATTTTACTCATTTTGAACTACTAAATAATATTTGGATGAATGAACTGGAGTATTTGGGGCTACCCGGCGTAGATGATGATGGGAACGGTTTCATCGATGATTTTAACGGCTGGGATTTTGTAGGCGCCAGCTATACATCCCCCGTTCAGAGCAATAATCCGGTAGATAATTATGGTCATGGAACTTTTGTTGCGGGAATCATTGCTGCCGAGGAAAATGGGGCAGGGATAATCGGTATTGCTCCTGAATCTAAAATTATGGCAGTAAAAGTTCTGGATGATGATGGTACCGGTACAGTTGATGTAATTGCATCCGGCATAAGATATGCGGCTGATATGGGTGCGAAAGTTATAAACATGTCTTTAGGCGGAGTTGGAATTATGTCTGGTGTTTTTAAAGCTGCTATTGATTACGCATATAGCTTGGGTTGTGTTATTGTTACGGCTGCGGGGAATGGCGAGTCGGATATTTCATATTTTATACCGGCAAGTTATGAAAAAGTAATGGCTGTTTCCGCATCGGATCCGTACGATGAACTTGCGTCATTTTCAAATTACGGCGATGAAGTAGATGTTGCCGCTCCGGGTGTTGATATACTTTCATTAAAGGCGGAGGGGACAGGTTTTGGTGATTCTGAGTTTTCTGTAGGAAATGGAACTTCTTTTTCAGCGCCTTTTGTCGCCGGGGTTGCGGCGCTTCTTTTTGCCGATGATTCATTTTTGTCAAATGATGAAGTAATAAGCCGTATTCGTCTTTCGGCAGAAGATATTGGTGACATTGGATTTGATGAAAATTTTGGATATGGTCTCTTAGACGCATATAAAGCGTTGACCATGGATTTTGATTCAACCTTTGACATGATGGTTTACAATCCGATCAATGTGAACGACGAATGTTATACGTATAGACCGGAAGGATATATTGGGTACGGTGAAGTCACCGGGACCAAAGAGGTAAACGGTGTCGATACAAAAATATGTTATTATACAGATCAGGATCTTGAAGGAGCTAGTTTTGACACTATGGACCTTAACGGATACCGTGAACATGGCGCAGACCCTGACGGTGATGGTGTTTTGGATGAGATCATCTATGATGAACCATTAACGATTTTTCCAAATTACGTTGAAGAGGGTCAAACATATACGGACTCCACAAGTTTTATTTTCTATGTAGATTTCTTTGGGACATTGTATCCTGTGGAGTGTCTTTATGGGATATCTACAACGGTTAATGGCCTAGAAGATATTATTTTAGATTCAGGGCTAGTTGTTAGGAATGCTTTAAGCTTAACTGTAGAGACTAGCTCTGAGTATCCGGGGACTTCTAATCCAACAGTTGTAGAAACCACTACAATGTGGTTAATGAAGAACATAGGAGTTGTTAAAACCATTGTTGAAGGAGAAGTGTCATATATAAGAAACGGCGATATTTATCATGAATCCGGATGGATTAAGTCCAAATTATTAGAAACCCCCGATTCGGAATTTATATTTTATGAGTATATTGATGAGAATTTTGACAGCATGGGATATGGCAGAATAAAAAAAGCACAAAGAATAGACGGAAGTTTTGAGACTTACAACTACTGGCCGGATTCAGAAGTTGTTAAAACGAAAGAAGAATACGATATTAATGGTAATTTTGTTGCGAAATATGAGTATGATCAGCTGAGTAGAATCGTCAGGAGAGAGTTGGAATGGACACTTGAACAAATAACTTTTGATGATGATTTTACAAACTATAATCCTGATATAAATTCTTCGGGAGAAATTGTTTGGGGCGTATATGGTTATCTAGCTGGTGCGACTACAGAGGAATATTATGCCTTACCTTCTTATATCCAAGTTTATGATTCTACCGGGACTATTCAGATCATTAGGACTACTACAAATGAATATATGGCGACAGAGCCCAAGATAGCTGATAATGGAGATGTTGTTTGGCGGGAAAGGGTCGACCCATATGCTGCTTCGGGTGTATTATGGGAAATCTTTTTTTATGATAAATCAGAAGGGACTACTCAACAATTATCTACTACCCCGTCGGGTAGAGCTGCTTCAGAACAAGAGATCAGTGGCTCAGGTAATATGGTGGCTTGGGTTGGATATGACAATGTTGACGGTAATTCAGATATTTATATATTTGATGGACAAGATACAAGTAATATTTCCAGTAGCATTTATGCGGATAGTGAGCTGAAGATCAACGATAATAATCAAGCAGTATGGATGGGTAAGGTTATTGACACCATGGATCCTGATGCTTGGGATGTATTTTTTTATGATGGATCAGAAACAAGTCAACTAACGGAGGACGGTTATAGAGACCGAGATGTTCAAATTAACAATGTCGGTACTGTAAGTTGGTTGAGCGGTAATTATTCTAGTGGGTACAATCTATTTACATATGATGGGAGTGATATTACTCAAGTAACAAGTGATGGTAGATGTGCTTCTGCTCTTCAAATGAATAATAATAACCAGATGGTATGGATAGATGCTGATGGGGAATTAATATTTTATGATGGTGCCGATTTTATCCAAATCACAAACAGTACCGGTCTTATTAATGGGAATAGTTTACAATTGAATGATCTTGGTCAAATAGTTTGGTGTGAAGATCCGAATGTATCGAATATATTCATTTATGCTGACGGAGATGTAAGTCAATTATCTACCGGGGATGGCGAGGATTTATGGCCCATACTAAATAATAATGGAGACATAGTTTTTTACGGTGATTATGCAGGTGATTTTGATATCTTCCGAGCTGTACGTGATAGGGGTGAGTATTATGGAGAAGCGCCGGAATTGTTAAAAAGGAAAACGAAGCCGGTATCGGGGGACATTTACGAATATCTTAATGAAGATTGGGACACCCAAGGATTCGGGCGTGTTATGTTGAGCTATGATGCTTCTCTAGGGAAGTATTACACATACTCTTGGGGGACAACTCAGGTGATTTTAGATGAATACACAGGGGAGTATGAGCCGGCGGAAGGTAGCGATGTGTATAGTGCTGTCATTGAGTCAGAAAGAACCATTACTTATATATATGACCATAACGGAGCACAAGGAGAAGACGACG
>Ga0307991_1002628_pt1 | contig 12064 bp, 10 predicted proteins | sample EllFjometagen131_FD_203146 | JGI IMG/M metagenome (GOLD analysis project Ga0307991, IMG submission 203146) | Marine microbial communities from Ellis Fjord, Antarctic Ocean - #131 | ecosystem: Environmental > Aquatic > Marine > Unclassified | place: Southern Ocean | collected 2014-10-08 | reverse complement strand
ACTCGAAACTTCAACCCCGAAAACATTAGCCCGGGGACTTACTACAATACAAGCAGTAAGTCAAAACGGGATGACATAATCATATTGCAGTAGCAAGAATCGGGAAACCACTTGACATATATAGGATACCACTACTGTCCCAACGTTACTCGAACAAATTCAGCTGGTTAGAAGGGGCAGGGATTGAGTTTATGTAATCATTATTCGTAAGTACTTGTAAAATAGGTTCTTTTTCAAAAAGTGTAACGCTCAAAACCTGTAAAGTTGTGTAGAGACTTTGGTCCAGTTTCAACTCCTTCTTGATAATGGCTACCAGAACATAGATAGAAATTGCAATCCAGATCTGTGTTTTTATCGCATTCTCCGAGGTACCGTAAAAGGCTTTGATTCTCAGATGTTGTTTGATCCATTTGAAAAAGAGTTCTACTTGCCACCGATATTTGTAAAGATCCGCAATGGTTTTTGCCGGAAGCGTAAAATTGTTGGTAAGAAAGACCAGGCGTTTGTTGGTATTCACATCGAGATACCGGATTATCCGTAGTTTTTCCGGATAGTTCTTTTGAGCATAGAAGTTTTGGGGCACAATGGTTTGGTCGCATTGAATCCCTGTTGATTTGTCGATGGTGTGAGAGTACAGCCTCCTGAAGTTGAAATTGCGCTTGGCCCGTATCACGAAGAAGCCTGAAGTCTGATGGATAGCATAAAGACGAGCGAAGCCGAGATAGCCACGATCCATGATATATATGGCGCCGGCTTCGATTATAAGCTGATCGAGGATATTGGCACCGTGAACGCGTCCGTGAGTGATGATAACCACGGTGGGAATGCTGCCCCGCAGATCCAGGAGTGTATGCATCTTGACCGCTCCCTTTCTCTTGCGGAATATTGCCCACGGGAACAGGAAGAGACACAGATCGATTGTGGTGGAGTTCAGGGCGTAGACTGTCTGATCCAGTTCCAAACCGAAGCTTTCACTGACATAGAGTCTTCTTGCCTTTCCGATGAGTACCTGGGCGAAGTCGGAGTAGATTCGCCAGTCTCTGATCTTGTTGGCATTAGCCAAGGTATTGCGGGAGACGTTTCCACGAATGCCCATATGGTAGAGCTTGTATCTCATTCCTCTGAGGCATGCCTGGATATCCCTCAGGCTTTCGCGGTAAGTAAGTTGGGCAAAGGCCATGCAGAGAAACTGGTCCCAGCAAGAGAAGCTTTTGACTTTGTAGTTGCCGTTGTATCGTGCGACACACTTGCGAAATTCGTGGATGGGGAGGAAGTCCATTAGTTGCGAAAAGATTGTTTTCCCCTGAGTTCATATGTCATCTCCTGCTTGATTGATGCAGGAGTATGACATTCAAGAAGGGAAAATTTCAAATCGGTAATGGACATATTGCGCTTAATCTTATGTGTTATTAAAGTGTTACACACGTTTTCAAATGACAACGTTGGGACAGCAGTGAGTGTAAATATAACTTAGTTCTCAGGTTTCAACGCCTTTTGTGCCTCTTCTTTGCTCTCGTACATATGGGGTATCAATTTCTTTTCCGCGAGGGCTTCGCCAATTTTCATCCGTGCAAAGGCATTTGTCGAATACCGCGTTGTGAGGTTCAGTAGGATATTAACATTGTCATAATTTACAGTGGGATAGACCCTTGTTCCGACTGGATCAAGAATGTTTCTCACGGTGTCATCTATGTCTGTCAATGAAATACCCCGTCGCAGGAAGCGGCGGGGTAGATGGAACTGATTTCAAAAACGGGTTCCCACTCTCCGGACGGTACCGGGGGAAGGTCACGGAATTCTTTGTCCCCGATACAAAGATCGGTAAATACTCTCAAAAAAAATCTGGCAGTGATGCCTCGGTTTCTCCCTCGGGGAGGGGAACGACGATCACCGGCTTACGTGCCCGGTTAAGCACTTTTTCCGCCACTCTCCCCAAGAAGGTATGATTAACGAGTCCTTTCCCATGGGTCCCCATGACAATGACGTCGCAATCGTAGCTATTTGCCTTTGTCAGTATCTCTTCCACGGGATATCCTTCGTGCACATCAATAGTAACATGGTCATAAATAATTTCCGGATGATCTGCAAGCTCTCTGTCCCGAAAGACTTCGATCTTTTTCTTGGTACGTTCAATGGATCCAGCAACGATCTTTTCATGGCGCTCCGAGCCTTTCTCTGGGAGGTAATCCTCTACTACAGACTCAGCAAATGGTCCCATCCCCTCGACAACATGCAAGAAGTATATTTCAGCATGGTGATTTTTTGCCATGTCTACCGCATAGCGGAAGGCATAGGCCGAGTTTTTTGACAGATCTGTTGCGTAAAGAATCTTTTTGATTTCAAGTGACATAACTATTCTCCTTCTCTTCTCCAGCTAAGGCGGGAGAAATTGAATGATATTTGTGCTTCTCAACTATATTCTATCTTTATCATGTATTCCTCTTATTTCTCAAGAGGGTTAAGGGCCTTTTGCGCTTCCGCTCTGTTCTCGTACATATGGGGTATCAATTTCTTTTCCGCGAGGGCTTCGCCAATTTTCATTCGTGCAAAGGCATTTGTCGAATACCTCGTTGTATTGATGTACAGATCCTCCAGAATCTTCTTGGTTATCTCGATATATTCATCCATAAGGTCCGGCAGGATATTAAAGTTATCATAATTTACAATAGTATAGACCCTTTTCCCGACTGGTTCCAGAATCTTCCTCACGGCGTCATCTATCTCTTTGATCTGCTCGCGTGATTTTACCTGATAGCCTTCGAAGTTTACAAAGAAAAGATTTTCATCAGGATAATAGGTCAGTCGCTCTTTTAAGGGTATGCTGACGAAATCACTCCCCAGGCCCATTGACGCCGGGTTGAATATCCTTTCATCCATCAAACGGGGCTCCTTGATGATCGGTTTAAAGTCCATTAATGCAAGGATATCCTTTTCGAGATCAATGCCGGGGGCGATCTCGATAAGCTCCAATCCTTCTTTTGTCAAGGCGAAGACACATCGTTCAGTTACGAACCGCACATATTGATCCTGTTCGGCGCTGTATTTTCCGCCAAAGGTCATATGCTCAACCTGATCCACGAACTTCCTGGTTTTGCCTTCCTGGTCTATGTGGAGCTTGTTGTCGCTCACAGAAACCTTCAACCCTCCGGCGGTAAAGGTGCCCACGAATATGCACTTTTTCGCGGCCTGGCTGATATTGATAAAACCTCCACATCCGGCGAGTTTTGGCCCGAATTTGCTGACATTGACATTGCCGTTCTTGTCCGCTTCCGCCATTCCGAGACAGGTTATATCCAATCCCCCACCATCATAGAAATCAAACTGGTAGGGCTGGTCTATGATGCAATCCGGGTTTGTTGCGGCCCCAAAGCTCAATCCCCCGGCAGGAACACCTCCAATGATGCCGGGCTCGGCAGTGAGGGTGAAATACTTTGAAATTTTTTCTTCATTGGCCACATTGGCAACACCCTCGGGCATGCCAATTCCCAGATTTACAATATCATTGGCCTCCAATTCATGTGCGGCTCTTCGCGCGATGATCTTTCTGGCATCCATTTTCATCGGGGTCATGGATAGTAATGGAATCTTTACCTCGCCACTGTAGGATGGGTTATAAACCTCCGCAAAGGTCTGCATATGATTTTCAGGTCTGGAAACGACGACGCAATCGACAAGAATCCCCGGTATCTTAACATCCCTGGCATTCAATGTTCCCTTCTCGCTAACCCTTTCAACCTGGGCAATGACATATCCGCCTGAATTTCGCGCGGCCATTGCAATAGAAAGATTTTCGATGGTTAAGGCCTCTCTTTCCATGGTAATGTTGCCCTCCGTATCGGCAGTCGTGCCCCTGATGAGGGCTATATTTATTGGAAGGAGTTTGTATGCCAGGTACTCCACACCATCGAAAGAGATGAGATCTAGAATGTCTTCCGTGGTTACATCATTTATTTTTCCGCCCCCGTATCGTGGGTCGACATAGGTCCCCAGTCCTATTTTTGTAATGGTTCGCGGTCTATGGGCGGCAATATCCCTGAACATGTGGGATATTACTCCCTGGGGGAGGTTATAGGCCTGGATTTTGTTCTCCATTGCCATTTTGCCAAGTTTTGGAGCAAGCGCCCAGTGGCCCCCTATAACCCTTCTTAACAGACCTTCATGGGCAAAGTGATTCAGGCCTCTCTCAGAACCATCCCCCTGACCAGCGGCATACATAAGAGTTAAATCCCGGGGCTTTTGATGACGAAAAAAATAATCTTCAACCTGGACAGCTATTTCCTCGACAACGGCTATTCCTACAAAACCGCCGGTTGCTATAGTATCACCATCACTTATAAGTTGAATGGCCTCTTCTGCTGTTACTACTTTATTCTGCGCCTGCTTGGTGCCAAGGATAACGGGATGACAGTCGGCTTTTTCCGATGGGTTTTCGTTCATTGTTAAAATCCTTCCATTTTAGAACATGATTTTTACAAATTCTGATCTCGGTAAGTGGTTGAATAGTTGAGCAGCTAAATTCACGGGCATATTTGTTTTTAGCAAAGCAATTGAACATCAACCGTTTTGGTATTTGTACCTTGCTGAAATTATAAAGATTATCTTACAACTCAACAACTTAACCGTTTGATTCATCTTAAATTATAATTAAGAATCAGCATTTATCACATCGGCTTGGGGGGGCTCACAACGGCCTCACCTTCCAACACGATTATCTCATCTTGATTTGTACAGGTAGTTTTGAGACGCACTTTATTTTTTTCAGCTATGATTTCTATGACCTCCGCCCGAGCGGTTATCGTGTCACCAATCCGGACCGGGGCCAGGAATTTAAGGCTTTGATCGAGGTAAATCGTTCCCGGTCCCGGCAGTTTCGTGCCGATTACGGTTGAAATAAAACCGGCCGAAAGCATGCCGTGAGCGATGCGTGTCTTGAAAAAGGTTTTTTTTGCATATTCCTCGTTTAAGTGAGCAGGGTTGAAATCACCGCTCACTCCGGCATATAGATAGACATCCGTTTCGGAAACGGTTTTGCTGAATTCTGCATGAGCGCCTACTGCAAGCTCACTGATAGTTTTACCGGTCATTTTTCTTCCTTCCTTTACGGTATCAAGATTATAAAGCGTGTAGATAAATGATATACAAGGATTGGACTCTCAAAAAGCGTGCCAAGCAGACAGTTGCATACTGGAGAGAAACATGGGAGGTCAGGAAACGGCTATGTGCCTTTATTTGCCTGAAAAAACTGCAAGGGGATGATTCCTGCGAGGGTAGCGACATAAATTCAGATGTATCAGTATAGCTACAATCGTTGAGGTTCTTATTTGAGCTTTAGCGGTATGTTATACTTTTTCATTTTTTTATAAAGGAGAGTCCGATGAATACCAAGAATGTCCGCAGTTTTTTTCTTGTTGTTCCCGGTAGTATTGAGGGTATGAATGATGGCTTTTTTTTCGGCCTCACCATATACACTTTTCAGAGAGAGTCGGTTTGTATCAGTTGAGGCGCTTTGATCACTTTTAATTTCATACGGTTTACGATGCAGGTAGAAAGGCAGATTGCGTACATAAATGACATTTCCCTCCAGTGAGGAAAGTGTTCTTTCGATCAAATTCTGCAGCTCTCTGACATTTCCAGGCCAGTCGCGATTTATCAGGGCATCTTCAACCCCGGGATCAATCAGTATTTCCGGGAGGTATGATTCCTCAGTAAGTCTTTTCAGCAGGTGTTTTGCCAGTGGCATAATATCATCCCTCCTTTCGCGAAGCGGGGGGATGTGGAGATGGATAACGTTCAACCTGTAAAAGAGATCCAGCCTGAATCTTTTCTCCGGGAGCATTTCCTGAAGATTCTGATTTGTGGCGGTAATGAGACGAAAATCAGACCGAATCACAGAAGTTCCACCAACCCGTGAGAACTCTTTTTCTTCAAGAACGCGTAGTAGTTTTGGCTGCATTTCAAGTGGCATATCGCCAATCTCATCAAGAAATATAGTGCCGAGATCGGCCAGTTCAAATTTGCCCGGTTTCCCGGCACTGCTGGCCCCGGTGAAGGCTCCTTTGACGTACCCGAAAATTTCCGATTCGATCAATTCCCTGGGGATGGCAGAACAGTTGATTTGCACAAAGGGATAGACCCTGCGTGGACTGGCATGGTGGATAGCCTGGGCAAACAACTCTTTTCCTGTCCCGCTTTCCCCTGTTATAAATACGGGAAATGAATTGGCGGCAGCTTTCAGGGCCTCTTTTTTCAGAGATGTGACAGCACTGCTTACACCCACAATGCTGTCAAATGTATAGCGTGTTGAGCGAAGGGTGATCAGTTCCTGCTCATATTGTTTTACTTTTGATTCCAGCAGAGAGAGTTTTTTCGCGAGCTTTGCCACATCTTTAACATCTCTGAACACCACCTGACCATACACGGCTATGACTTTACCGTTCCGCTTAATGGGGATTCGCTGCACAACCATTTTATTTCCCTGTATTAACTGAGATTCGTTAATCTCTGGCTTGCCCGTTTTTGCCACAATATGCATGCGTGTATTTTCAACAACATCGGCACAGTGCCTTCCGATTTGATCTTCTGGATTTATATTCAGGAACCTGCCGTAGGGCTCGTTGAAGTAGGTAATATAGCCTTCAGCGTCTGTTACTATGGCGCCGTCGTGTATGCTGTTGAAGATCCTGCGGTATGCCTTAAGCTGGTCTTTGGTGTCCTGTAATTCGTCATTGCCGGGTTTTGCAGTCATCGGGCACCCTCCTTTCTATGTCCAATCTGTGGCTGTATTAGAAATGCTACATGTACTTTTCTTGATACTTACTTCAAGGCTCATTTTTGTGTCAAGAGTTTTCTTTCCTGTTGTAGCAGTGGTGTATAGTCTTGAAATTATCTGGGAATGTGAATTTTTTCCATTCATTTCGAACTAACAGGCCTTCATGGTCTGGAATTTGCGTTAAAAGCGCGTTAGAGTCGTACGACTTTGAGATGATGCAAACTAAAATTACCAAGGAGGAAGATCAAATGACGAGAAAGATTTTTTTAATGGCACTTGTTGTAATGCTGGCCTTTAGCCTGGCGTTAACAACGTCTCCCGCGATTGCCAAACAGAAGGTGATCAAGTGGAAGATGACTTCCACATGGCCACCCTCAATTGATCTGATCAGGGCGGATTATGCCTTTGTCGAGGCCGCTAATCAGCTTTGTAAGGGTCGGCTGAGCATTAAATTTTTTACGGGTGGAACTCTTATGCCCTCTTACGAGGTCTTTGACGCCGTGAATAAAGGTACCATCCAGGCTTCTGGTGACTGGCCCAATTACTGGGCGGGGAAGAATGCCGTATTTGACACTCTGGGATCTTATCCCATGGGCCTGACCCCTATGGATTATTTTGTATGGATTTTTGGTGGTGAGGGTCACGATATTTACGAGGAAGCCTACGGGAAATACGGTATGATGTATCTTGTAACAGGCATTACCCCCATGGAATGTGGAATTCGCAGTAATATACCTGTCAAGTCACTCGAAGACCTCAAGGGCATGAAGATAAGAATGTCTGGAAAGACCCAGGGTAAACTTCTGAAGGACCTTGGAGCGGCACAGATAGCCATGTCGGGGCAGGAAATTTATCAGGCCCTTCAAAAGGGTGTTATTGATGCGGCAGAATTCTGCAGCGCCTCCTGCGACTGGGGTATGGGTTTTGGAGAAGTAACAAAATACTGGGCCGTTCCGGGATGGCATCAGCCCGCATCAGTCATGGGTGTAATGATTAACATGAAGGCTTGGGATGCACTGGGCGAAGACCTGCAAAAGGACCTTAGATTTGCGGCCAAGGCTGCCTGCGTGAAATTTATGGCCGGTCAGTATTATGACACCATAGAATACACACAGAAGTTTATCGACAAGGGGATTCAGATTAACCGATATGATGACGCAGTTCTGGACAGGATCCTGAAGCTGACGAACAAGCACACAGAGAAAACAGCAAAGGACAATCCTCTCTTCAAGAAATCCATTAAATCTCAGATGCAGTTCAAAAAGGATTTCGCAAAATGGCGGGCAATGGAAGCTCCGTTCAGTTTCGGATTTAACCCGAAGGAATACCCCAATCTTGATTAGCGGGATTTAAATCAGCGTTAAAGTCAGTCATAGTAGAGGTTCCCGGCACTTAAAGCGGGACCCTCTACTACAAAATCGTGAAAGCGGTTATTTCTAAGTTTTCATTCCTGTGGGTTTTATTGTGATGTTGCTATATGCTATCGACATGAATGTCACAGGAGGAGTACGTCTATGAGTTTTCCAAAAAAATTATCAATATTCTGTGACACGATTAACGAGTGGACCGGAAGGATCTTCGGATGGGTTATCGTTCCGCTTGTGTTGCTCACGGTTATGGAAGTGATACTCCGCAGAATTTTCGGAGCGCCGACCATATGGAGCTTTGAGGTACTGAAGCAATTATATGGTCTTCATTTCATGATCGTTGCGGGATTTGGATTGTTGTACGGATCACACGTCTCGGTAGATGTGTTCACCATGATTCTCTCAAAAAAGAAAAAAGCTATACTGAATTTGATAAGCTATGTGGTCTTCTTTTTCCCGTTCTGTATTGTCTGTATCTGGCAGGGTTACCTTTTTGCCGCAACATCATGGGCTATGAAAGAAACTACCTGGAGCGTATTTGCACCGCCTGTATACCCCATAAAAACGGTTCTTATTATATCGTTTATACTCCTTCTGTTGCAGGGAATATCGGAATGCATCAAAAACATATACATAGCCAGGGGGGTTGAATTATGATCGATATTAGCCCTGAGCTGATCACAGTTCTCATGTTTGTTGGTCTTTTGATAGGTCTCTTCATGGGTCATCCCCTTGCCTTTGTTCTGGGTGGCCTGGCAGTGATATTCGGATGGCTGGGATGGGGACCATCAGTATTTTATATATTCATGAATAGAATATGGGGGACGATGGACAACTATGTCCTTCTCGCCATCCCATTGTTTATATTTATGGCACAACTTCTGGACAGGTCAGGTGTTGCTGAAGATCTATTTGAGGCGTTGCGCTATCTGATGGGTCAGACCAAGGGAGGGATCGCATTAGCAGTTATTGCGGTTTCCACGATCTTTGCTGCATGCACCGGTATTATCGGGGCCTCCGTGGTAACCATGGGTCTTCTCGCTGTCCCGATGATGCGAAAGTACAAGTATAGCGATGAACTGACCTACGGATCCATCTGTGCAGGAGGGACGCTTGGCATACTTATCCCACCCAGCATTATGCTGGTTGTCATGGCAAGTCAGGCAACCCTGTCTGTCGGGAAATTGTTTGCCGGAGCCTTATTTCCGGGATTCATTCTCTCTGCCCTCTATATGGGATACATCGCGATAAAGTGCTATCTCAAGCCCGAACTCGGGCCACCCATTAGCAGGGAGGAGCGGGCACAGGTAACCAACGTACAGGTTGCCATGATGGTCTTAAAATCTCTTGTTCCTCCGATGATTCTAATATTGGGTGTTCTGGGTTCCATCTTCTTCGGGGTTGCAACCCCGACCGAGGCTTCCGGAGTGGGAGCTTTTCTGTCCTTTCTAATGGTAATTGCCTACCGAAAATTTTCATGGCATGGGTTGTATGAGGCCGTTATGCAAACAGCCAAGACAACCACGATGGTAATCATGATTCTGTGCGGCGCCACCTGCTTCACCGGAGTTTTCCTCGGTGTCGGCGGGGGAGATGTGGTGACGAATTTTGTCATGGGATTAGGATGGGGTAAATGGGGTACATTCTGGGTTATGATGGGGATTGTCTTCCTTTTGGGCATGTTCATCGACTGGATAGGCATTGTCCTGATTTGTTTTCCGCTTTTTCTGCCTATCGCCAAACAGTTCGGTTTCGATCCGGTCTGGTTCGTTATTATGATGGCGGTTAATCTTCAGGCATCGTTTCTGACGCCACCCTTTGGATATGCTCTCTTCTATATTAAGGGTGTTGATCCTGAAGGGATTGATATTAGAAAAGTATATCGGGGAATTGTTCCATTTGTTATCCTGATGGTGATAGGGCTCCTGATCTGCGCATCATTTCCAGACGCAATTATGTGGCTGCCTAATCTCCTCATCGATTAGTTCGGACTGTTATGTGTAGTAGCACAAGACATTTGAAAAGATGCTTAAAAGATATCAAAGACGAACTGCGAAGTAATTATAAGGGAAAAGCTTGACAAAGGTTATTCCCTATCAGTAATTTCCAGTTAGGTTTTTGCATGCGAATAAGATATAAAATCAGTATATTAAGCTGTTTTTTTACTTGACATCTGGTTGACAGCATGAACGTGCTCTGATATTATATAGTAATATCAGGAGGTTAGTAATATGCCATGCACCCTTTACCCGCGAAGGAAAATTTATGCGCCATCCTTCGATGCACTCTATAAACCGGTTCGTAATGCAATGACCACCATGACGCCACTTAAATCACGAGGTAACAGACCTCTGTAGATGAGTTATGACGAACATCTCTGGGCATTGGTATTTTTTCACCTTTCGGAACACAAATCAACGCAGCATCTTCTGCAAATACTTGAAGAGGATGATTTCGCCCGCGGGCAGATAGCGCCCAAAGGCGGCAGTATTCCGAGAAAGATCTTCTTCACCGAGGGTAATGGCGCTGAAAGGCCATTCGTAAACCAGTCCAGATACTTTCCCGACGTGTCGGGATACAAGTGTTGCTGATCGTGGATTCCAGTGTCACAAGAGCTTTGATCTGTGGCAGGAAGAGGATAAGTTTTTTATCTGCCGGATCAAGGCCAATACAAGGAAGACTGTTATAAGGAACAATCATGTAGATCCCGACAGTATTGTATTTTATGATGATGTTGTCAGACTTGGCACTGCCGGAACAAATCAGACTGAGAAAAATTCGGTAAAAAATGGTATAGTTACTGTCTGGGGCGAGTATATTACGACACTTCGTGAAAAAACTGTTTATACGGCGATGGAACTCTTTATGTGGGATATCCGAATAACATGACTTGATATTCAGCGCTTTTTACAGTGCTGTTCCAGGTCAACAACCAATAAATTAACAAGGAGACAGATTATGGAGTTCGCGTTTACCGAAAGAGAAGAGATGTTGAGGAAGGCTGTTCGTGAATTTGCAGAGGCAGAGATACCTCCCAGGATGGAAGCGATGGAAGAAACCGGTGAATTCCCCATGGACCTTTTAAAGCCGATGGCCCAGGTAGGAATTACCGGCATTATAACGCCTCCGGAATTCGGCGGGGTGGGAATGGGTTATCTGGCGAGGACCATAGTGCTGGAAGAGCTTGGCCGCGTATGTGGCGCTTTCCCCATGGCTCTTCAGGTTCACCACATGGCCTGTGCCGCATTGAATGATTTCGGAACCGACGAGCAGAAAAAGAAGTATCTGCCCCGGCTTGCGGCTGGAGAAACCATGGGTGTAACTGCTATCACCGATCCCTCAGGCGGATCTGACCTTATCGGAATGAAAACCGTTGCAGAGTTAAAAGGCGACAAGTATATTCTAAACGGCCGGAAATGCTTCATCACCAATTCGCATCTTGCGGATTTCTGGATTGTTATCGCCAAGACCGGCGAAGGGGCTAAAGGGCTGAGCGCCTTTATTGTTGACAAGGACACACCTGGCGCGAAACTTGGCAGAAAAGAGAATAAATTCGGTTTGCGCGGCGCGAATACGGGTGAGCTGGTCTTTGACAACTGTGAAGTTTCGAAAGAGAACCTGATCGGCCAGGAAGGCGAGGGGCTGAGCGTGGCGCTCAAAACCATCAGCGAGACGGGGAGGACCGGTATGGCGGCCACCGCTCTCGGTATTCTGCAGGCAGTATACGAGGAAACAGGCAAATTTGCTAATGAAAGAGTCCTGTATGGAAAACCTATCGGTACACTCCAGGCAATTCAGTTCCTCGTGGCCGAGATATATACGCAGCTGGACATCTGCCGGCTGCTGAACTATCGCGCAAGCTGGATGAAGGATCAAGGCATGCGTTGCGATACAGAAACCGGCATGGCAAAATATTACACCTGTAACG